>Ga0228710_1004948_pt1 | contig 20910 bp, 20 predicted proteins | sample MedpolnodulmetaG_FD_177995 | JGI IMG/M metagenome (GOLD analysis project Ga0228710, IMG submission 177995) | Root nodule microbial communities from Medicago polymorpha collected in Santa Monica, California, United States - pink nodules | ecosystem: Host-associated > Plants > Roots > Nodule... | reverse complement strand
TTCATGGTGCACTAAGAAGCAACCAGTCACTGCACTCTCATCATGTGAAGCAGAATACATTGCAGGAACATTTGCTACGTGTCAAGCACTATGGCTGGATTCAGTGATGAAGGAACTTAAGTGTGAAATGATGAAGTCACTAACACTGAAGATTGACAACAAATCAGCCATAAGTCTTGCGAAGAATCCAGTCTCACATGGAAGAAGCAAACACATTGAGACAAGATTCCATTTCATTAGAGAGCAGGTGACTAATGGAATGATTGAGCTGCACTATTGTCCTACAGAGCTGCAACTTGCAGATAGTTTTACAAAAGCAGTAAAGCTTGACAGATTTGAGTTTCTGAGAAAGAATTTAAGTGTCTTTAATATCCAGCAGTTATGATTAAGGGGGAGTATTAGAATAGTAATCAATAACTGAAGAGTGCTTCTGAAGAGCGCTACTGAAGAATGCTTCTGAAATAGTGCTTCTGAAGTGAAGCTTCTGAAATAGTGCTCTGAAGTGAAGCTTCTGAAGAGTGCTTCTGAAGTGAAGCTTTTAAAGTGAAGCTTCTGAAGACAGATTCTGATGTCTTCAGAATCACAATGTAGTTAGTTAAAGGAGTTTGTTACAACATCTAATTGTATATATATACTCTCTCATGTGTTGTAAATAAGTAGTTGTGTGAATCAATAAAAATTCTCCATTTCATTGTTTCTTTCGTTTCAGTTCTTATTTTTCAGTTAGTTATTCATCTTGCTTAAAACAGCTTATTTTCATAAGCACTTTCGTTGTGCATAGAACAGAGTGATTGTTCCAACATGATCTAGTTCCCTAAAAGTTTTTGTAATCTGTTTATTATTTTTCTCAATAATATATATTGAGTGCTGCAAATGATAGGTGCAATGGATGGAATTTTAACCTATTTGAAATGTCATTCTTTTCACACGATGCTTTTACACTCAATTTGTTTTTTATTTTAATTTTAAATAAAGTGAGAAGGTAATTAGGACGTTCAAATACATTATACACTTATAAGAAAGATATAATAATTTTTCATATTAATGGTTACACTTTTGCTTACACGCACTCACAAACAAAATAAATGCACTTTGCAATTTGAGGAGAGCGACACATATCTTTTTGACAATCACTGTCATGTTTGCACTGCAACCCTGCAATGTTAATTAAAAATAAAGAATGTTACCAAAAGGTAATGAAATATTGTTTAGAGTAGGAGGAAAAAAAATGTGAAACTAATGTCAAATTACTAACGCCTTATGGTTACAACAAGAAGTAATGAAATAAATATTCTCAGAGCATAAATAATTTTGAAAATAATAGCCATATTTTTTCTCCTTTACATGTAACAAATAAAAAGTTGTTTGAGTACTTTATAAGTACAAATATCATGATTATTTTATTTCAAGTAAATACTTTAGCAGCTAGGAGGTGCAAAAAAACCATTAATAAATCGGAGTTAATGTTAAATGTCTCTAAGATTGATCAATATGTTGTGTTTATCCTTTAGCTCACCGAAGTGATCACTTAACCTTAGTAAATATAAAAAATAAATGTATGATCATAAAAGATTCATCACATTTTTTATTTTTATATTAGCCTTTCATGATAGGCTAGAGAAAGATTGCAATAGAAAAATAATATAGATGAACGATAAAAAATATATTTTTAGAAATACTGCATCAAAGAGGCTACAACATTTTTTTTTGGTACAAGAGGCCACAACATATTTATTTACAAATTAAAAGTACAATTTGATTTTTTTTTGTTGACAAAATTATAGCACTGAAGTTGTGACACCCTAAATTCAAAATAAAATACTTATTATTTTTAGGTTGGCTTAATTGCACTTTTGACGCCTGTGATTTTCAAATTTGGCAAGTTTATCCCCCAGATGTGTCCATTTCTAATGATATGGTCTATCCAACTATGATCCATGAGAATTATTAAATAAAACACACAAAAATATAGGAGAACACATGATGTTTTCCCCTTTCTTCTTCCTTCATCTTTCCACCCAGGGACGGAGCCCGCAATATAGCTTAGGGGGGATCGAGTTTAAGAGTATAACTTAATAAAGAAAAGACAAATTTTTATATGCATGATATATTCAAGGAATTTAAAAAATTATATGATATATCCAAAGTTAATATGTATCCCAAATTATAAAAAATTTCGAAGATATAAGAAAGATGAGTTCCTTGAGACTTGCTTTAGTACGACGATACTAAAGAAAGATTTTTGAACAGTCAAGAAAGAAAACATCATAAAACAAAATGCATAAGGTAAGATGAAAAATTCAAGATAAAATGAAGAGCACTGAATCATTGGTATGAGAGTGCGTAAATAACACTGCATGCAATAAGTAAAGAAAATTCAGCAATATTGTAACAAGGAATCATAAATTAATATTCGTTAAGGATTAATATTCATTTGTAAATTGCAAACAAAATTTTACTTTATTTTTCATTGTTATGCGTTCTAAATAATAGTTACTCCCTCCGGTCACAATTATAAGCAAAAGTTAATTTTTTAGATTCATTTGATAAATGATGTATGTGGTCTATATATAGACTACATACATCATTTATTGAATGAATCTAAAAAGTGAAATTTTGTTTATAATAGTGACCGGAGGGAGTAGTGTTCAAGGCTAAATAAATTGGGTAAAAAAAAAATACTCATTATACAATATCATATAAATTTTCTAGAAAATAAATATAGTGACAAAAAAGTATAATTGCATATTAATATAAAAAAATATATAAATATGAGGGGGTTAATCGTTGTTTTTGGTAAACAATAAGACTAGTTTTAAAATGTTACTTGCAAGATCAAACTAGAAATTCTAGGACATGTTGTGCAATAATTTTTCAGAAAATGTATGAATGTTCATCATATTCATGAATTTACTTATGAACAAGATGAAGAAAATTGTTTTATGGTGAAGATAATTGTCTTCGATAGGAATCAACAACGTGTTTGAAGATTCAAAACTATAATGAAGCCTCTAGCTATATTTTTGATGATGTTTGATTTTTTCGTAATTTTTGATTATTTTAGGTTAGATCATGTTTGTCATGTTTGTCTAGCTTTTCATTTTGTTTAGACTTTGTTAAAGCATCCTAGTGAGCATCTTGTGTCTATTCATCCTGGTACCCTTTCATTTGTGTCTTGTGTCTGCTTGAATCTACTCATTTATGTTTGAATCGTCTCAAAAAAGTTTTTGACTCTGTGCGAATCGATTCACACTGTATATGAATCGATTCAAGTTTGAATTGTATCATTCCTTCGTGAGTCGTATCATCAAACTCTCTGACTCTCTCTGAATCGATTCATTATTACCTTGAATCGATTCAAACATTCATTTGGGCAGCTTGAATCGTTTCATACATCTTTTGACTTGCATCAATCTTCATAGATTTTCCTTCATCTGGATTTAGTCTTTCTACTGTCTGAATCGATTCAATAGTTAAATGAATAGATTCAATCTGTTGTTTTTGGTGCGAAAATTGTGTCTTTTTGCTTTAACTATATAAACACTTCTCCCTCTCATTTTCAAGGTATTGAATCATTTGCATCTATTCTCTCTAGGTCTCAAAAACTCTTTGCTCATACATTCCTCAAGATTAAACACTTTTTCTTAGAATCACTTTGTCTTTAAGTGTGTAGATTCTCTAGGGTGCTAGTAGGGATTGTAAGTTGGTTCTCTGAAGAAGATTGGTTGGGCTTAATCAAGGCTTCAAAGGAAGTGAATAATCTCATTCCACCTCCAAAGGACTTGGGGGTCTTTCTAATCGTTCTTGAAGTCGAAGGGGGTTCGTTTACCAGATGTAGCATTGATGACTCGAGTGAAGAGATCGAAGGAGTGCACGGGTAATTCAAGGATCCGAAGTTTCAAGGAGCACCAAATTCAAGGGGTACTTTTGAGGGAGTTTTGTTTTACATGGAAGTTGAAGAATTAGGGCTTTAATTTGAAGGAACTCTTGTAAACATTGTAATCAACTTTTCATACACAGTGGATAGCCTTGGTGAAGGCGTACTTCATCAAGTAGAGTAGAGGTATCCCTTAGCAAGGACGAACAGGGGTGAACTACAATAAACATCAGTTCTCTCTCTCTCTCTCTTTCTTTTTCTTCGTTTTCTCCTACTGAAGTCACTGTTCAGAAGCAGATAAAGTTCAGCTTCTGAAGTGATGTTCAGAACTAGATGCAGCGGATAAAAACAGAGAGAGAGAGAGAGAGAAGAAAGACACAAAGCAATTATACAAGTTCCTTCCACAAACCGGAAGTAGTCATGTCCCCCTTGCACTTCCAAGGAGAGTTCACTAAAATGTAATCTCAAATTACAATTGCTCAATACTACAACTAGTATGAGACTTCAAATTACTCAAGCACATAAGTAAGATATTTCCTATGCTCAAGCACACAAGCAAGAGACTTCCAATGATCAAGCACAACTGCAAGAGACTTCTAATGCTCAAGCACACAAGCATGAGACTTACAATCAAACAGATTTACACAGAAAATTGTTTGAGTTTGAACACTTGATATACAATCAGTGGTGTTCACAATATAAATCAATTACAGACTCTTGAGACTATAGAATTTCTAAAATATGGACTTTGCTAAGAAATTCTAAGTGACTTTGAAAAGCAAACAATAACAGAGTATGAACTTTGAATTGTTGTGAGAGTCTAGCTTTTGTATACGTGTGTATTGCTTAAGTCTGTTGTGTTGTCTCTTCCAACTAGTAGGTCTTCACTCCTTTATATAGTGGTGTAAAAGATACGTTGGAGAATTGCCAGCACACAAAAAGAGTCATTTGAAGCTTGTTGATAATCACCAATGATCTTTTGCCTGATATGGTTATTGTCCTATGAAGGATCAATTTCAAATGCATTCCTTGTATGAAGGAACATTTCTGCAGGCAGAGCTGTTATCCTTGTCTTGTTTCAGAGACACGAACAGAGTAGTGGAGGTAGTGGTTGTACAGTTCGTACAATTGTCCTTTGTCAACGCTCTTGATGGAACAAGCATCCAATGCTTTCAAATTCCTTTCCAAGGGCCGTTGTTATAATCCTTCAGTCTTTTGCAATGCTTAGACGTGATCAAATCATATTTCCAGGTCTTTGAATCTTTAAGATTTTTCATCTCCTGATGAACTTTAGCTTCTGGTGATCTTACTTCTAATGATGCACTTCTGATGAACTTGTTTCTGATGACGTCATCACTTCAGGAGCACTTTGCACTTCAGGAGAACTTTTCTTCAGACGCTTCAAGCTTCCTTTTTGTTGATTCTTTTGCTCTCTTTTGTTCTTCCAGAACCTTATAAAGATATAAACTTTTGCCTATGGTCCTGTACACTTGAACAAAAATTAGCATATCCAATTGACAATTTTTAATACCTTGTTATCATCAAAACTCTAAGGGTAACATATGTTAAACATTTTTCGTTCTAACAATCTCCCCCACTCTAAGGGTAATGTTTGTTAAACGTATTTTGTTCCAACAATTATTAACTACATGTCTCCATGCATGTTAACACTACATTTTCAGCATGGCTTTTTCTCTTCTTCCTTTAGACACATGTCCATGCACTTGGCACTTGCTTCAGCCTTTTCTTCATGCATGCACAAATCACAAGCATGATAATACTTCCTTTTATGCTTAAACATTATTCTCTTAAGATTCTTGGCTTATAGTTCAATAACTCCTTGTTTAGTGAGTAAAGTGGAACTTCAAAGCTTGTTAGTAATTGCATGTCCTTATCATGGATTAGTTTGCCACTTGTTTTGCTTGAGATCACCATATTCTTTGTTTTGCTAAGTACCTTAATATAAGAATTTTTAGTGATTGATTGGAATTGGGAAAATATACTTGCTAATTGATTAGCAATAATCATATCAATTTGTTCTTCACTTAATATTTCTTCCCTTGCTTCGTCCATTAATGGATATTGATGATTGTTAATTCCAATTTGAACAAAATGCATAGCCGGTTGATTAGTAGAGAAATCGGGATATGCTGAGTAAAACTTGAGATAGATAGATCTTTCTCTTGCAATATTTCTTTTGTATGATTGAACTACTTCCTTGAGAGTAACCGGGAACAAGCTAATTTCTTCAAAATTTGCACTTAGATAAATACATTGAATAAGTCCAAATTGGAACATATTGAATGCTAATATCGGTGAAGCTTCAGGAGTGATTACCGCTTTAAGCCCAAAACCATTTTTGCTTACCATATAAAAACAATTGATTTTTTCTTCATTCGTCCAATTTTTAAGTCTGTTAAAATTTTCTTGAAATTTTTCTTCTGAAAATTGTACTTGAAGTTCATGTTCTTTTCTGGAAATAATTGGAAGATCATCTAAGGAAGAAGGAATTCTTCCTAAGATTTTCATCGGAGCTCTTTCTGGTGCCTTACTTCTTATTGTCTCGGAAAAAGTTCTTGGACCCAAATAAATTTCATTTCCTGATTTGTCTAATTCTTTAGGATCCTTCAAAGCCTTCTCCGCTTCTTCCTTTGTAGCGTAGGCTCGGTGAGTAACTCCAAAGATCTTTTGAAAGTGTGGGGCCACCTTGTACCAGTCATCGTAGATTCCTGGAAATGGTCCATTCAAGACCACATACCATTTCTTTGGTCCCCTTACAATAATTTCATCAATTGGACTTTTTCTTTTGATTTGTGACCTTATTAGTTCTATCTCCTTTTCAATTAACTCTACTTCCTTTCCAATTAATTCTTGTTCTTTTAATTTGTGAGCTTTTGGCGCTTCTTTGATTCCAAGTTGTTGGATTAACAACTCTTCTCTTCGTTCCATTCTCTTGATAGAATATCTGCGAGTACGGTCTTTTCTCCCTTGATGTGAGAAATTGAGTAATTATATTCGGCTAATTTCATTTGCCATCGAATAAGTCTTCCTTGTTTATAAGTTCCTTTATGATTTATGTTCTTGAATCCTGCAACATAAGTAGAATCGGTTCTTACAATAAATTCTTTGTCAAGCACATATATTCGATGTTTTTCTAACATTCGAATTAGTGCTAATGTTTCTTTTTCGTGAGTAGGATAATTAATTTCACTGTCTGAAAAAGTTCCAGACATATGTATCTGCATAATAATTCTTTCTTTTGTCCATGAGATTTTGCTTTCAAAACACCTCCCCAATATTCATTAGAGGCATCAGTCTCAATAATAATTAAATCATCATTAGATGGATGATATAATTCTGGAAGGTCCTGACATAAATACTTTAATTTAGTAATAAGTACTTCATCCTCTTCGGTCCATGACCAAATCGAATCCTTCTTAAGTTTTTGCTGAAGTAACTTTCTTTCGGCTGCAAGATTTTTTATAAAACCTTCATTTGAAATGTATGTTAGTAATCCTAAAAACCTTTGTAATTCCATTTTATCCTTTAATTTGGTTGGAAAATTTTGATGTTTTTCCAACGCATGCTTTTGCATTATAATTTTTCCTTTTTCTATTTCTAGTCCTAAATAATTAATTTTATTCTTAGCTATTACAACCTTTTTCTTACTTAATACTACTTCATGCTCAAAACATTTATTTAGTACTAATTCTACCTTTTTAAAATGATCATCTAAATATTTATTTGAAAAAACTAATATATCATCAGTATAAGTTAGACAAAAATCGTTAAATACTTTAAGTATTGTATCCATTCACTACAACATTTTTGGTCTAAAACTAAGGCTGAAAATCGTAGCCATAGTTGATAAAACCATTGTTTTATCTTACGGCAATGCTTTTCTCTCCGTGGTGTTTTAAGGCGTTGGCTCTTCATTTGACAATGGATTTGTTGCATAGAGGAAAACGCAACAATAAAAAGCGTTGCCTATAATTACTCAAAAAATTATTTTAGAACAGCTAAAACCGTTGCCTCTGATTTTAGAGGTAAAAAAACCATAATTTTTCATTATTATATCTCTAACCTGCTTATTCACTGATCAACCAAAGTTTTAAAATGTGAACAGTGTACATATCAACTTTTCACGAGCTTAAATGGTGACAACAAACATTAAATTATAGAGAACTTGATTATAGATGATAAAAACTTTAATCTTAACCAAACACCAAATAAACACTAGTATGAATCAAAATAAATGTCTAACCAAAGTCAATCATTTTGTAATGAATATCAACAATTTAGCCTTAAATGTAAAATTTATTACATTAAAATAAATGTATAACCAAAGTCAATCAATTTTGTCATGAATATCGACAATTTAGCCTTCAATGTGAAATTTATTACATCAAATAATGAAAATAAACAAGAATTAATGAGTCAAATTATTCTTCATCCTCATCTCCGTCCAAGTCATCAAAGAATTGTTCTTCATCCTCTTCTTCGGAGTTATCAAAGAAGCATTCACCACCCATAGATCTATTATTTACCTACAAGATAAAAATAAAAATTAATTCACTATTATACTCACAATATTGCAATGTGGCAGATAGTTCATTCAAAAAAGACTAATCTCCTTAACCGCAAATTATCTTAATTTTACAACTGCGAAGAATCCTTCTACAACACCGGAACAAGACCAAAAGAAAATCAGTTCGAAACAGATAAAACAGGAACAACAAATACTAGCTTAAGGTGCAAAACAGAAACCATCACACAACCGAGGACAAATCAGAGGACCAGAGCTAGACAATTGACAGCATACCAAAAAAAGGGCCTCATATTATATTAATTGAAATGCTTATGTTTCATAATCAGATTTTAGTCTGTTTGCTCGTCCTCCTACTATTTGAGGTGAGATCATGTATCAAATGAGGAGAACTATTCTGATAGTTTCTACCCAGGAAGTTTCGAGCATCCTTGACATATTATATTCTAACATGAAACATTTGAAGGTTAAGGACTTAAAAGACTTTCCTGACATATTATATTCTAACATGAAACATTATATTCCCGGACATATTATATTCTAACATGAAATATTATATTCCCTAACATATTGTATTCTAACATGAAACATTTTTAACAAATAATTAGAGACTAATTTTGATCCCGCATCCATGTTGCATTAAACTTTTATATTTCCATGCTCTTAAATAACAAGATCTCCTTATCACACTCCATCAATTGATGATGCAAATATATAATGTGTCTGTGCTACATCTCTTTCGATGAGCATATTATGTTTAACCCTCTGAAAGCAAGTTTTATGTTTAATTAGAATGTTATATATAATTAGGATTTATCTAGAATTTTGTATTTGATTAAAATTGTGATCAATGTTGTAGACAGCAAAATAGAGTGAAAGGCCAAAACTCTGCCACATAAACACGCCATTGCAGCTTATGGCATCGTAATGGCGGCCATTCACAATTTTCCTGTGATGGTTGTCTAAAAATCCGCCATGGCATTGCCTTGACTGCAATTAAACAACACTGATGGTTTTTTATCATCTGAGTACCAAATAACTTCTAGATGTCTGTTAGTGATAAGGTTGAGATAATAACTATAACTTATAAGTGGAGGCAAACTTGACCCCCCAAATACGGAGTAGTGAAATGGGAAAGATAATTGAAAGTAATTTAGATTGAAATTGAGATCCATACCTAACTACGCATGACAACAAGAAAGCCATCTTCATCGACTTTATTATCAGCTAAAGTAGTTTCATCTTTCAAAACTTTTCCATTGTGAATCAGCAATTGTTGTCCACATGGGTTATTATCTTTTCCTTGAATGTCTTCAATATCTCTTTTACAGCCATTATCTAACAAAATTGAATGAATATTAGGAATTCTTCAATCAAAGAATTTTAATAAAATTGGAAAGAAAAAAAAAAGAGAGAAAAAAGAAGTACAACATACAGAATCAGAAGGATGAACTCTGATTTCAAAATGGCTTCCTTTCAGAGTCTTCACTGTGAGCTTCATGACTGACTGATCCAGAATCAAAGAAATCGAAGTATCCGATGGTTAGTGTAAAAAGAGAAATAAAGGTTAAAACAATCAACCTATTCTACTTCTCCTTAGTTGAGGTATTTTATCAAGTGATTGACACACAACTTCAAGAACTTAATAATAAAATGATAATCTGAAGCGGCCTACCTCATTAAGTCTACAGATAATATGAAAATGATAATTTATAGATTGATTACTCTAACTGATGTTTATCTCTATTGCAACAATTAGCCGACACTTCAATATAAGGAAAACATACCTTATGATTATTTGGAGCATATGTAGATGTAGATGAATGTCGAACATTATTGTCATCATTTCGGGTTGATAAAAAAGCTCCTAAATCTCCCATATCTATGCCTGTGTTGCTTTGGTTACTTTGGTTCAGCATGACACTTAGAAGAACTTGCAATTTTTCTTCCATTGCAGCCATATCCTTGTCAGTTAAACTTTTCACCTTAGCAGCATACTTTTTTTCCATATCTTCCACTTTATTTCTTTTCAACAGAGAAGATGTTGTAACTCTTCCATAGCAGCGCAATCTTTTTCTTCTTGGATGGTCTGTGATCAAGTCAGTATCAAGAGTATAATTAGCTTTTTGAATTTTGATTTAAATACTAACACAAATAGATAACTAATAAAAGACCTTGTTGAACATGTGATTGTTTCATGTGATCCTGCTTTTTATGTTCTATTTGAGTAGATTCTGCCTCTTGGATCGAAATTCTAGTTGTCGATGGTGTTTGTTTCTTTTGACCTTTAATTGAAATTTGCCCCTGCTTTGAAAATTTTTCCAACCAAGCTTTGAACATTTGATACAATTCAGCATTGGACTCTATATTTTCTGGAACATCTACTAACCTTTATCAATTGGGAAAATGAAAGTTATTATTAAAACTTCTGATAGCTAAATGAAAAATTATGTTAAGCAAAATATTTATAAACAGTCAATTGAACTTACGGTGGTTCTCCTCTAGAAGGTAGCATAGGCTGTTTGAGTTAGAAACTGATGTAAACATCATCTCTAGACTTATTAATCTCTATAAGAGCAAAAAAATGATTTGAGTATACAAACAAACATACAGTATGAAAACTGCAGAAGCATAAAACGTTATATACCATTATTGTTCACTTTAACATGAGTCTTGTAACAGCCTGATTTTGACTAAATTTAATTTTAATTGTTTTTATGTGTGATTAATTATGTTTGTATGTGATTAATTACCTATGTGTGTATTTTAATGGGTTTTCGGTGGTAGAAGAGTATTATGATCATTTTGGACTCAGAGGTATTTTGGTCATTTTGTGAGTAAGGGTAATGTAGTAATTTCATGGTGAAGATTATTTTAATGCTTAAGTGAGAGCCATTCTTATTTTATTAAGTTACTAGTGGGTTATAGTAACTTATTTTATAACTGGTAAGTGATTGTTATTATTATTTTTTAACCGTTAGTGGATAGAAACTTTGAGAGTTGGTTTATAAGTGTTGTGAGCCCATTAAGACGCTAAGAAGGTTAAGCCCAATGTGTAGAGACTATATAAGCATTAGTCATTAAAGAAAATAGGATCACACAATTGTAAAGGTAGAAAGAGAAAAGGGCAAGAGGAATAGAGGAGGGTTATAGAGAAAGCTTGAAGAACTAAGAGGAGCTAAGGATTATAGGAGCTTAATTGAAGCTTTTGCTAGGATTATTGCTTATTGAGGTAAGGGGGCTAGTTTTCATTCATAATCTCTTTATATAATTTCTTTTCTACTTCTACCCATAAGTGCTTATTTGTATAAAGTGATTATTATGATTTTAATTGATGAAATTCGTGCTTATGTTTTGATGCAATGTTTGGGTATGTGAATTTGATGTTAATTAAGTTTTTGATGATGAATTTACATGCTCAAGTTATGTATATATGTATACTTGTGTTTTTGCTCAAAATTGGTGAAGTATAATGTTGTTGATGAATTGTTGATGAATTCACTTCTGATTGTTGTTTTTGTTGTTATAAGATGTTGTTGTTGATGATTGAAACTTTGGGTAATCATAATCATAGAGCTTGTTGTGAAATTGTGTTGTTCTTGAGGAGTTTTTATAAAAATGGGTCAAATGGTGATTTTTGTTAAAATGATGTTTTGGTTCAAGTTTTATATGGTTTTGAGTCTCTTTGGGATCAAATTTGGGCTTAGGGGATTCAAAGTTGGGATTTTGGGGTGAAAAATGGGTTTTTCCCAAGAGCTACCTGTCATAGCTCGCCATGGCAAGTGATTTGCTCGCGGGGCGAGCTGCACAGTGACAACATCCCCTATTTCGCGTTCTTGCGTCCTTTTTATACATTTCTGTTTTGAATTGGCTTTCAATGTAAACATGAAAGTTTTAGATAATTATATTAGCTTTTCAGTGGCTTTGGTTTGATTTGAAAATGAGTTTAATATTTTGAGTTATTTTGAAAACACTCCAAGTAGGTCTTGGAGAAATTTTAAGGAAACTTGGCATAACTATTTCCAAGTCAACCCGAAACTTCTAGTTGGTTTCAAAACTTCAAAACTTGAGTGTTAAGGGGTTCAATTAAGGTTTTGAAGAGTATTTAACCTATGTTGTGATGGATCTAACTTGGTTTTGTTTTGAAAATGAATTGGTTTTGCAATATGGGAGAAATGATACGAACTTGTCGTAACTTTGTGATTTTGATGATTTTGTCGTAGTTGGCCTGTGAAACGCACATGTATATTCAACTACATTCATATGTGATCTAAGTGTATACATAGTCGAGGCCCTAGAGTTTGTTTACTTAGTTTTAGTCCAATTGTTTCAATTATTTTCAAGTTGTAAAATGAGAAACAAACTTTGTCGAAAATGGTTCTTTAAAGCCAATTACCTTATAAATCTTTCATGAATAACTTTATATGATTAAATGAAGATATGTGAGTGATTGTTGGGTGTTGACTATGATGTTTATCATAAAGTGTTGTATTTTCTCCTTTACTTGAATTGTGAGAATGCGTATGAAGTTGTTGAGCCATATTATGAAGTTGATGTTGATTAATGTATATATGACAATTGACGTTGATGTTTGTTGATAATATGGTAAAGGCTCTTGTTTGAATTGTGAATTGTTGATTGTGTGGACGTAAATACTTGATAATGCAATTGTTGATTAAGTAGTCAATGTAAATGGAGGTGTACTTTTACATCGTTGTTGGTGGATGTATATGTTGAAGGTTTTGCATTATTGGGTCTTTGCTTGTATGTCCATGCATCATAAATCATATTTAGTCATATGAGGAATGTAAAAGGAGGTGTACTTTTACATAGTTGAGTCGTAAGCGGAGGTGTACTCTTACATAAGATGTTCTCTTGGCATCTAGTTGTCGGTGATATGGTACCACATGCATATATGCATCGTGTATAGGCGCATACCATATTGGCATGAATCTTAAGTGATGTATGTGAATGATGGTTGTTGTTGGTAAGTTTGTTTGATGAATATATATTTGTGACATTTGTAATTGTTGTGTGTATGTGCATATGAAAGTTAATTGCTTCTGATAATTAATTGAGATTTAATTTGACTCATTTATGTCCAACTGTTTATATTGATTATGATTGATGTGAAGCTAACCCACAGTGGTTTTGACCGCCTACCTATTTGTATGAATGGGTAGACGGAGCGCAGAAGTAGTTTGCTTTTGGTGAGTGCTTGAATAGAGGAAGCTAATCTCCGTTATCGTTTCTTGGAGTCTTAGATTAGGCTCTGATTTAGGACGTCGGTCTTCATGTTTTGTTGGGTCTATTTGTTATTGAGATTTGACCCATATGTCGGGATTTTAGAGATTTTATATGATGATGTATATTGATCTTAGGACATGTATGATTTATATCCGCTGCGACTATTGAGAATGTTTATAAATGCATGTTGTTGGAATTAATTTTATGGAAGATGTAGCGTCTATTTCTTGAATAAATGTTTTATTCGCGTGTTTTATCGCTTAAATAGAAATAGGGCGTTACAAGTCTCAATATCAACATGTTGTCCCTTGTTTCTTTTTTTCTTCTTTTCTCCAATTCCTTTGTCTTTTTGTCCTTTATTTACTTTCATCATGACAAAAATTCAATCTGTGAATCAATCAAACACAATACATACATATAAAGCATATAAAAAGAGAATAAATAAAAGGCAGTTAATAAATAAAGGGCTACAAATAAAACTATCTATATACCTACCAAGTTATATAAATAAGTATAAATAAGTCTTCCAAGAGTATTAATCAATGTAGCCCGACAAAGAGCCGTCAGAATCAGACTCTTCATCATTTGGCACTAGTACTGGCTTTAGCAATAGTACAAGCTTTTCAGTAACCGTTGATGGAAGATAATCTCTGGACAGTTCAACTTCACCATTTTCATCTGCTACAGTTAAATTTATAACATGATCTAATGGATGACTTTGATAGCGTTCTTGGGCATTTGAATTTAACCCTTCTTTCATATTAAAGAAGTCTCTAGGAACAATACTCATAACATAATTCCTATTTTAATTTTAGGGATCTTGAACGTAGAAGCATTGGTGGACTTGACAGGCCAACACAAAAGGATCATCTCTATAACATCTTTTATTAAACTGGACACAAGTCATCCCATACTTTTTTTTGTTATAGGCATAATTAAGAAAAAAGAATACGCCCTTCATGTACTCTGGACTTTCTCTTGGAAATATAGTCCATTCTTTGTCCATTGAGTTTACTAAAAAGAAGTGATATCTAATCATCATCATCATCTTTATGCCATATCTAATTATCTAACAAGTAAAAGGAAGAAAGAAGAAAGAATATCTAACTAACGAAAGAAGAAAGAATATCTAACTAACATCATATCTATGTCATATCTAATCATCTAACAAGTAAGAAGAACAAAAAGTTACAATGAAAACTACTCTAGGGTTCTGTTGAAGATAAAATATAAGGAAAGAAAGAAACCATACAGTAGAGTGTTTATTGTTGGTGTAGAAAATGAGGATGCAGGTCTTCCTTATAGCTATGTCGTCTTCAACTGTGACAAGTATAAAAATAAATGAAGAAAAATTAGTACAGCTTGAAGTATAAATTTATGGTGATTAATGAGTTCAGAGAGCCAATTAAATAATAAAATTAGTAACATTGATTTCAGCAAACACAAAGACACGCACACAACAATTAGTCAAATGATGATGATCCTAACAATATGAGCATTAAAGAAGCACAAACATACATATATTGGTCCACTTAACAAACACTTTGGATTCTCAATGCCAAACTAATCAAAAGCTACTACAATGAAGAAGTATAGCAGGCAGCGAACCAATCTATACTAAGGAGATTTTTCTGCACTTTTTATTCTGCATTCATCAGTTTCTGTTGCAGCACATAGGAGGGTATTAGGCGTGGCATATTGTAGAAGTATAGCAGGCAGCAAACCAATCTAATTTTGTGCCTATGTTTGTCTCAAGGTGTGGCGAGTAGTTCTGCGTTAAGTGTAGATTTTTCTGCATTTTTTTGGCTTTGTTGCAGCTGGTGTGTTTCTTAATGGGTGTGATAGTTTTCTCAGATAGATCAAGCAGACTTTGTATTAATCAAGCAGACTTTATGTTAACATAGACCGCAACAATTTTGCATCACATATAATTTCTAATGATCAATGAAAGCTTTCAGCACCCACAATTTATTTTTCAACAACATGCATAAAAACCATACTACTATTATAATCATGTGCACAATTTTTCTTCCATTACACAGGATACTAATAACTGCTTAAGGTGGCCCACCCCAAACCATCTCAGAACCCTTCCCTGCACTCTTACAAACATAGAACAAATGGAGAGTCTTAAAAAGTTACAATCACAAAGATGAAACAAATGTAAACAACTAAGGATATTAAAAAATGGTATTAGTAATGTCATACACTCGAGGAAACCTCAACCTGATAAATAAGGACCTACCACAAAACCCCTACTTACCATATCCTTTATTTTTCCTTTATCTTGATACTTAATCATCATGTAAAATATAAAATAAGAATCATCCACCTAAGTAATAAGAGAGAATTTAAAGCCTATATCAGCTTATTTGATTAGTTTTTTTTTTCCAGCTTACTTTGAGGTAACATTTCAAATTTCAGCTTCTTTCATATATATGCTTATTCCAGCTTACAAATCAGATTATGCTTATTATCAGCTTATTTCATCAAAATCTGGTAATCAACTAAGCTTATTGGAAATCTGATTTTCAATAAGGTTACGAGAAATAAAAATCAACTTACGAAATTAAACATCAACCAACACTTTCTAGAAATCAGATTCTGATTATCAACCAAGCTTACTCTAATTAGATTCAATAAACTTAAACATCAAAATCAGATTTAGAGCATATTATCAGCTTATTTCATCAAATATTTCAAATTCAGCTTACTTCTAGCATACTAATTTTCATGTCAACAAATCAAATTTTCGTGTCAGCTTATTTTAATTCTTACTCTAAACATCAAATTAGATTCAGATTGAGATTAACCTAAAAAAACAAAAAACCTAGAAATATGAAATCTGAATCAGAATTAACCTTGTGAGGGAAGTGATTCTGATGAACAACGATGTGATGAAGCAGTTGTTAGGAAGCGATTGTGATATGATATGAAGTGATTTGATGGCGAATCTGAAGCGATTATGCAGAAGTGATTGTGAGAAGTGATTCAGTGAAGTGCTTAGAGAGGAGAGAGAGAGAGAGAGAGAGAGGGGAGAGAAACGTGAAACGCTTATGAGAAAGAAAGTGGCGATTACACAACAGTTTGTTTGACTCCTTTAAAAGTGGCGTTGCATTATAGCCTAAATGTTGTAGTGATTCTTCATTGAAAAATACCGGTGATTGTTTCATTCCCATTGGAAGTACATTCCATTCATATTGACCTTGGGGACAACTAAAAGTTGTTAGAGCTTTAGATTCTTCAGTTAGTCTTATTTGATAAAATCCTGATTTACAATCAAAGGTGGTAAACCAATTCATATTCCTAACTCTTTCAATAATTAAATCCTTTCTTGGAAGAAAATATGCATCTCCTTCCATTGCATCATTTATTTGTTTATAATTAATTACCATCTTTCTTTTCCCTCTTTTTATTTCATTATGGTTTTCAACATAAAATGCGGGCACATAATGTTTACTTTTTGAGGGTTTTATTATAATCCTTTTTCAAACATTTGCTTAATATCTTCAGCAAATTCATCTCTATCTTGTTTTGTGTATGTCATAGGTTTGCACTTAATTTCTTTTGTGGGGTCTCTATTTTATTAATTTTTGGATCTAGTGGGTTTTCACTGCAAACCTTCTTTAGTAATTCCTCTATATGTGCGGGTATTTTTCTTCCTGGTTCTATATTTACTAATACATGGTGCATTTTTCTACATATTAATCCTATAATTTTACCACGTTTTAGCTTGTGTAATTCGGATTGCTTTTTTGAATAAATTGTTTATGTGGAATGAATAATAGGGACATCAATCATTTCTTTTAATTGTTTTCCTCTAATGTATGGAGCTTTAATTGAAATATACTCTAAGTATTGGCAAAAAAGTGAATATAATCTTAGAAAATTATTTCCTATTATCATATCTAACCTTGTTTCTTGTTGATATACCGTAGGTACCATAAATAATGTATTTTGAATATTTAAGGTAATTCTAGTAGCTACCCAATTTAATGTATAGATCCATCAGCTATTTGAATTTTCAACGGTTTTTCTAATTTTTCCCATTTACTAAATAATGCTTTTGTTGCTATACAAATACTTGCCCCTGTATCTATATAAGCTTCTGTTTCTTTATCTTCTTTTTCAATCTTTATTTTAATATAAGTACTATTCAAATTCTGTTTCTTCTGAAGATAATTCATATTCTATTTCCTCGAAAGATAGGTTATCTTCTAAATATTCATATACACTACAATCACTATCACTTAATTCATCTTCTAAGGGCTCTAAATTATATATTTGATATACTTTCTTTATTAGTTTTGATTTTTCTTTAGTCTCTTTAGTATCTTTTTCTTTCTTCTTTGGACATTCATTAGCATAATGTCCGTCTACATTACATATCCAGCACACACATTTCTTTTTTCCTATTGGGCAATATTTTCTAGGTGTTTATCTCTTTTTCCTAAAATACTTTTTCCTAGTATTTTTATAGGCTCTTTTCTTTGGATAGGTTTTTCTTAACCTTGGTTTTCTCCTATGATTTTTCCTACTTCTTTTACTACACCCATAATTTTCGGGTAGGTCTAATTCTAATTTGTTACAACAAAGTGAAGTACTTCCCAAATTTAAGTTTTTAATTTTTTCTCTTTCTAGAGACTGATTTGTTATTTCTTCATATAAAATTTGTATTACTCCTGCTAAGGTATCACCTAATTCTTCTGGTCGAGATTTCCATTTTTCTCTTATACTTGTACTAAGTGGATAAGGTAATTTAGATATAAATATATTTGTATATATTAATTTAAATTCATAAATAAAGCTATCTATTTCGCACATATTGCATATTTGCATATTATTTAAATGAGCTTATGCTCTTTCCCTTAAGCGTTTATTTACTTTTGCTTTATGTTCAAGGATATTAAACCCTATAAATTCCTTGTATATTAATTCTATTATTAATTTGGCAAATTGTTAATTATTTTCAGTCATTCTGGCATATTGTTGCCAAGTTTCATCCTCAATACTTGTTAAAAATTTTAGCTCATTCCCTGTTGTTCTATAAGCTATTAAATTCTTAACATCCATTAGAATTACTTTACTAAATCTTTCATCGGTTGCCAAAAGCATAATCATATTATTAGACCATCTCTCTAATATTTATTTTGGATTTCTTACGCAATCAAGGTTTAATAGTTTTTTAGATTTTCCTTCTTCATAATGGGGTTTAAATTCATCCAACCTTTGTCCATTTTCCATTAGCTATCCTCTACGATTCATTGTTTCATTTTCATAGTTTTCCCAAGAACTATGTGGGTTCCAATCATCTTCTCTTTTTCTTTTTGATTTTAAATTACTTGTCTCTCCTCTCTCCATAAATATTTCATCAAAATCATTATCAGATCCTAAATTAGATCCTATTTCAGATTCCAAATCTAAAAAATTATAATTTAATATTACTTCTTCATTTTCTTCTTTAGTTTCTATTTTTTCTACTTTTTCTAGATTCATTGGTTTATTTTCTTCTTCAACTATTTTTAATTGTTCCATTAATTGTTTATTTCTTCAATATCATTAGATCTTATAATGGATTCCATGTATTCGGTTTTTATCCCCTCCATGAAGATATTGGGTTTATTAACATAGATGGTATTAATGGCTCTTGTTTAACTATTTTATCTATTTGTCTTACTTCTCTTGATTTATTTAATAATTCTTCTATATCTTTTATCGTTATGCTTCTATTATTTTCTTCATAATCTAAATGATTTTCTAGTTGCTGAAGAACTTCTCTCATTTTAAAAATGTTTTCATCTTCATTAATTCCTTTTATATTGTCTAAAGTTTCGTATATACTATTTATTTCACTACGTTCAATTTTAATTTTATTAAAGGTATGATCTAGAATTTTATTAGTGTTTTCTATTAATAAAATGATATTATTATTTACTTCATTCATGGTATTGTTTATTTCTTTATACATTAATTCGATTTCTTCGGATAAAGTCATTATTTAAAAAGTGTCATCGCTAATTGGTTCTTTTCTAGTAGTGTATTCCCCTTCGAATCGATATTCATGTCAACCCAGTTTCTACTTTTTGCACTATTGAATTGATTCAAGCATTCATTGATTCGATTAAAATGAAGTTTTTTTATTTATTTTTTGAGCCCAACTTATTCCCACCTCACGTGCCTATATATACCTCAGTCGACTCATTTTCTTATTCATAGAATCAATTAGCAAAAATACTCCAAAGTCTCTAATTTCTCTTTTTCTACAAACTTCTTCATATTAAACATTTTTTTTATAAGAACTTTTGTAGGATTTGAGATATAAATTGTTAGGGTGCTATTGGATAATTGTAAGTATGGTTTATTTAAAGGATCTTGGTGGAGCATCTTAGATCAAAAGGAAAAGTAGGTACTTTTGACATCAAAAGGTAATTATAGGGGTTGTTTCTCAAACATTAAAAGTTCAACGGTATCGAAACGAGGGCATAGCAAAGAAGGTTTCTCAGAGTAGAATACCGAGTGATTGCATGGAAGTTTGAGATTCTTAGACCTTGTGGATTGTCTAATTTCAAGAGAGCTTGACAATTGGATTCTCTGTGTGATTGCTTAGCATAAAAGACTAGGAATTGAAGGAATATTTGTAATATTACTGTAATACCCATACTAAACGTATCTAGAAAGTTTAGCATGTGCATTATCTTTAGTACTGGATACATTAAAATTTACAACAACAAATTCTTCGAATGAATATTCTATACAACAACACGCGTTCGTACAATCAACAATACAATACAACACGTCCAAAGTATATAAAATACATCCTTAAAGTCCATGACATCCTGCAGCGAGTACGAACGAGCCCTTGCTGAAATATCCATCCGGCTACAAGCTTGCTAAAACAACCTGTTGATCTGCAACAAATAAGGATTGGGATGAGACATAATGTCTCAGTGAGTTCTACCTAATCATAGGCTATAGGTAACCTCGGGGAAAACCTATGGTCACCACGTGTCTACAATACAACCTGACGGTTGATTATACGTGTGTGGGCTTGCTTACCTAGACGGCCGTGCATACTAGATCCGTCATAGGGTTCAACTTAACTTGTCATAAGGTCTTGACTCATATTGTACGTGTCCTGGCGGTTAAAGGGAACCTAAGACCGCTATGCCAAGATACACTAAACGTATCGAGGCCTAATCATAACATACTCAAGACACGATCCTAAACCGGACGATCGGGG
>Ga0228710_1004945_pt1 | contig 20913 bp, 11 predicted proteins | sample MedpolnodulmetaG_FD_177995 | JGI IMG/M metagenome (GOLD analysis project Ga0228710, IMG submission 177995) | Root nodule microbial communities from Medicago polymorpha collected in Santa Monica, California, United States - pink nodules | ecosystem: Host-associated > Plants > Roots > Nodule... | reverse complement strand
AAATATGACACAAATTTATTTAAAAAGTTAACATCACACAATGAAAATGATTGATTATATTTGAAATAGATGAAGTAGTAATAATATAGATTAAATTAATGCAATATATAAGATTAAATACCAATAAGAAATATATTAATGCAATATATAATACTAATAAAATAATAAATAAGTATAAAAATTTACTTTTGCGATTCGGTTCGGTTTTGAAAAGGCAATCTGAAATCCGATCCGATCATAGCGGTTTTTCCAAAACAACATCCAAACACATCCAAAAATATTTGGTTTTTTGCGGTTTTTGGATCGGTTTGCGGTTTTATTTTGGATCGGTTTGGATTTGAACGGCCCTACTTTCTTCCTATCTCATATATGAATTTTTCTTCTATGAAATAGGGATTCTGTAACAATTGTTCATGAATCAAGAATATGCTATTGAAATTTCCAGAATTTCTCTTCTTTGTTTCCACTTTAGCGTTGTTGCTGGTGAGGAGGAGGAAGATGAAGTTTCTTTAGTTTTTTTATTTAAACCCATATCAATGAAGATCATGATGATACTTTTTTGGTGATAAAAATTGGCTTAATTTATTGAGGTTGAAGATAGAGATGAAGAAGATAGAGTTGATGGTGATGATTATGAGAACATTTGTAAAACTGATTCCAGATATTTATTACTATTTTTTAATTTTGTAATTTAAGTTTTATTTATTTTATAGTTAAATTATAATGTAAAATAATTATTCATTCATTTTCCCAATTAGAAAAATTGATTTGATGAAAATGTTAATGACATTTTCCATGTGGGAATTGCCACATGGGAGCAATTTTTGCCACATCACTAAAAAAATGGACACATCAGCATTTTTGGAGGGTAAAATGGGGGTTATGACCAAAATTACAAAAAATATGATAGTATAGGGACTGCTTTGTTCGATTTGAAAAGGGCATGGCCAATTTCGTGAGTTGGTTAAAACCCGAGGACCAAAAGTGTAATTAAGCTTCTTTTTTTTTAACAAATAAAAAAAGTTATAACAAACGGGACCATAGTCTTTTTTAAAAAATGTAGCACATCTAAAAATTGCATAATATAAGAAACAAATGTAGCATTTGAGCTTCCCATGACACAAAATTATTATATATACTTAACACATTTAGCACAAATATAAGAAAAAACTTCAATAGCTCAGCAAGCTATTTACACATAAATGATAGTATGTAGGTATATATGTAATGCACTATAGTATATGAATATAGAAGTTTCATTCCATCATCACCAATTCTTCAAAACGTTCCATAGCAGAAGCAGGCAAGCCAAGTAGCACACTTATACCTTTCCTTCCTTGACCATGTGACAAGAACAAAATAACTTCTGTATTTGGCAATGTAACAGGACCAGAACATAGAGGTTCACCCCAACCAAAATCAGTAGTGTCAAAAGACAATTTAGTCCAAGTTGTGATCAAAAGTGTGCCTGTTAAAGAAGGTCTAGCTCTTGTAACTTCAAAATAATCAATAGCAGATCTCATATAACTATCTGTAACCATATCAATTGCCTTGTGAACCAAGCCAACTGAAAATGAAAAAGGCTTCTCCAATAGTTCATTTGCTTTGCACAAAGAATTTGTTAGCACAATAGCATTACCAAAATATCCCTTTGGAATTGAGGGAATAAATCTTGGCCGTCCATCAACTGCAAAGAGTAACTTTGTTTGTTGATTAGGATGCAATTTTAAAGCTGAAGTTCTAGTTCTCCATACAAAAGCTGAGAGTGCTTCAAAAGTTGAACATTTTTTCAAAACTCCATCTTTTGTGGCCTTTTTCTTGAGTGAATCAAGCTTCTCAGGATTGAAAAGGAAGGATTTGTGGATAATGTTTTCTCCTTCATAGATTTTTTCTGTGTTTGATAGATCTTCAATTTCATCAAATTCATGGTGTTGGAACTCTACTTTGGGAGGATCACGTGCTTTGAGTATGGTTCTATCAGGAAATGGTGGAGTCTTCAAGTCTAAACCTCTAGCTGTTTCAGCCCATGCATTCACAAACTCCATGGCACATAGTCCATCTTTCATGCAATGGATCATGTTTAGTCCCAATGTGAATCCGCCACATTTGAACTTTGTCACCTATAAAGAAAGTTCATGTAACATTTGTCATGGACAAATACTAAACTTTAAATTAAGGAAAATGTTAACGACTGTTTTAAAAACAAATTCTAGAATAAGGTTTCTAGTTTTAGTTATGTTAGTTTGGAGAGTTTAAATCTTAAAACTCCTAATTAAAATTTCTAAGGACCCTTACCTATAAAAAAAGTTTGTTCAACATTTTCTTTTTTTGGAAATACACTTAGCATCTTTGATTTATACATATGACCAACACATACATAAGACATATTTATGAGCCATGACGTTCAATTGTTCACAAATCATTTTCCTATGCAAATAATATTACCTCACGAAAGACCCTTGCTGCCATAAGAGTCAAGGCTGTCTTTAATAAGCTCACAAGTTTGCCGATAAATTTTAAATATTAGTCTAGTTACTAAGTTTTTATCTTTATTTTAAGCATTAGGTAGGACAAAGTAAAACATCACCATCATATATGAAAGAAAAAAGGAATAACATAACACATGGCATACACTTTTTTTGACAATACCACACTTTATACACTTAACATCTAACACGTGGGCATAATTGTAGGTCGTGATCTGCTAATTAATTTTTTCTACCTCATCATGTTGAAAAAGATAACACTTTCTCAAAAAGGGGTAAAACTACTACTTTGAGCATAATACCTATACACATTATACTTATATGTTTTAAAATAAATAGGGTTGCATAGGTTTTTATTCATGTAAATATACAAAATTTTGCTTTTAATCCATATAAAAAATTGGCATATGTCTATATATGTTTTTATAACAAAATTCTACGAGAAGGTTTAATCTCTGTTAAATTTAAATTTATTTTACCATCTTTAAAATTTTAAATTTTAAAATTAATTTTGTATACGTATCTGAAACCATATAAAAAATTCTTTCCCAAAAATTATTTTTTTAACATAAAATGAATCAAATATTAATTTTTAAAAGTTAAAAAGTTCAAAATAAAAGTAATGAAAATCTAGACCTAGAAATTATATTTTTAGCTCATTCTTTATGGCTGAATTTTTTTACAATGTTCTAAACATGTCTAGGAAAAGTAAATTTAAAATTTTAAGTAATTATACAAATTTAAATTTAGCAGGGACTAAAATATGCCAATTTTTTATGAGGATTAAAAACAAATTTCATATATTTATAGAGATTTTTTTTACAAATATATTTATAGAGATTGAAAACTTGTTTAACTTAAAATAAATTTTGTTTTAGTAAATATTTTTTTACCTTTCAAAAAACAAGTAAATATTTTTTAAAGCAAGTGTAGACTAGATTTTTCATATAATATTAATTAAATAATTTTAGTTTTGTATTAAATTAATATTTTGTTCCATTTTTAAATATCTCAATTCAAAAAACAAGTGCAGATAAGTTAATATTATTATAACAACAAACATTTTAAATTAGGGTAAATTTCATTTAATCAATAAATAGAAGTTATAATTTTTTTCTTATAAATAGACCCCAAAAATCATCAAAGTTTCGCTTATAATTAAAATTAAAATCGAAGGTAGTAAAGTTCAACTTCTATAATGGAACGGTGAATAATTGGAATAGGTGAACATGTAAAAGTAAAACAATATTAATCTTCAAACAAATTTAACATCACAACTAACTTTTTTAACTCCTTCATTTTACTCAAAGAGGTTATTATTTAGGACGTAAGTATTTCTACACAAACTGTTTTTTTTTTAAAGCTCAAATTTGTTTTACTCTTATAGTTTGATATAAGACTCCAAAAACACTATATTGGAATATGATTGGAGGATTATTTAAAACATACTTTTTTTATATATAATATTTAAAATATAATTATTAAACTATACATACATATATATGTGCATATACACACATAATTTATTGAGAACTTACTACTAGTATGTCATACCTGAACTGTCATAAGAGGCATCTCTAATATGTTCTTAGCACCTGGGGTATCATAAACCAGTTTCCCAAGCCTATGAGGATCTGGTTTTGTTAAGTCACCAACTTTATCTATATCACAATCTGCTTCAGCTTCAACAAAAACTGCACCTTCCCCAGTGTTATCCACTATCAACTTCCCTTCTGTGCTTATAATCAACTTTCCTGCCATAGGGTAATAAGGGACAAGAATCTTTGACAAAGCATCCTTGATCACTTGTGCAGCTTCTTCATTTCCTCTAGATTCTGATTTAAAGCAATAAATTGTGCGCATTGGAACTGCAATATTCTGGTCAAGGTTTGAAAGAAAGTAGAGTCCCTTTTCTGTTTCTTCCGCGGGTTGAACTCGAACCGGTTCTCCTTGAGTCACATGCAGTTGATCAATTGTAGAGATGTTTGTACTTGCCATTGATCACGTACTATAACCTTTGGATAAACACAATATGGAACTATTTAAAAGCATATAAATATATTTTGTGAAAGTTATGGAGAATGATATGCGTTGGGACGCTGTAGGAGTAGTAAGTCGGAGGTCTAGAATTTTGCTACTAAAAATTGTTTTCCACCTAAAAAATTAACGACTAACATTTATCATTGAAAAATATATGAATCTGTTAGTATGATAAGTTTTCATATATGAACAAAGTTAAAGAAGACATGCATGGCAATTGAGAAAATGGTATTGCTAAAAAAAGAATATGAAATAAGAAACCTAAAGAGGTAGATGACTATGTTTATGTACGTTCACCTGAATGTGCGGTGCTTGAAATGTTCGGTAGCAGAAAATATTATGAAGGATGTAATTATTTGTGTTTGTATTTTAATTTGGTTCTAGGGTCATAGAGGTTAATTATATATATAGGAACTAGGAAGAGATGAGAGAAAAGATTAAATGGGTCATACCATGCATTTCGTCTATAATTAATCAAATACAGCAAATTGACAGCGACTTATTTTTACGGCTATATTTTCATAGATTATACATGCAATTGTAACCAAAAAAAAAGATTATACATGCAATTAAATGACCAACAACCGTTTTTCCTAGACTTTTTAATTAAAAAATAGGTGAACAACAAAGTTTTTTTTTTTTGAGGGAAGGTGAACAACAAAGATATATTCTCTTGAAGGTTTAACGTGGCTATATTGTTGCCATTGAAATTCAAAAACAAAAACGATCATATGGAGAGGTGTCAATATCATAGAGGCCTTGAAGTTTTGGCCCCAGCCCACATATTAAGGGGGCTTGAAAATTCACAAGATTAAAAGGCCCACATTTATGCAAGCCCGCAAATAAAAAAATCAAAAGGCCCCAAACCCTAAAATTTCTATAAACATTTTTTTTTACCGAAAAAAAAACTTTTTGTTTATCGTAAAAAAAACAAATTTTGAAATAATTAATATGGTGTTTTTTTAGGCCCACAAATAAATAGATTTTATATTGGGTTTAGCCTCAAATAATTTTGAGAATTAAGGGGTTTTAATTTAGTGGGTTTGGTGGGGTTTTTTTTAGTGAACTTTGAAATTTGGGGCTCTATTGAGTTAGATTTTGGTCATATGATTCATATGATCCAAATCTAACTCGAACTGTTTGATTTGAGTGTTTAGTAATTAGTACGAATAATGCATACATGATTTTAAATCGTGGAACACACTTGTTTAAAAAAGAACGTAATTTAACTATTATTTTAAATCATGTCTTATCCCTCGATGAGTCGACCACCAAACTGAAACCAACTTGTTTTTCATTAGCTAGGTTAGATTGATTCAAATTTTTATGCATAAAAAAGAATAACAACAAATTTTTTACTCAACTCAACCTAATGATATTTTTAGATTTGATAACTAGCTTGATCGAAATTGATTCAACCCAACTCATATACACTCATACTTGAAACAGCGGGCAAAACTATAAGAGATCATTGATTTTCTTCTAATTTGTTTTTTAGTTACTACTTTTTTTTGTTTACCATATTATAAAAACGAAGTTTTCACCATCGTTTAGCCATGATTAATTTTTGTCAGAGAACATATAGGACATAGAAGGTTGATTCTTCCCTCTCAACCGAATTTTCTCCATACATAAAATTGATCGAACCCTTGACCACTTGCTTAAGAGGCTCGACCATTTGTATCAATTCATTGTTAATTTCTTACTATATTTTAAGTGAGAGGATCCATAAAATCCAACACCTAAAAATGTTGTTTTAAAATGCGATGTCAAATTATTTTTTATGTGATTATTCTTGGTTTAATGTGGTGACCCCTCCGACTTTCCTCATGAGTCATGACCCAACATAGTTGTTCGTTTTCTCTCTTCCGAACTGATGTCTATGCCCAACGGTCTATGATGTTGAAATAAGGTGTTTGAAATCATGTGATGTTTTTTATTTTATTGGGTATTCTTCATGAATTATTTGGGTATTCAAATCTTGTGGTGTTAGTATAACATTGTAAGTTCATGGCGATTATTCTCTTTTTTAAAAAGTTACAAATAGAATGAGTAATAAAACAACCTGCCAGAAAAGGTGGCAGTTTTTTCTTCAAAAGTGTGGGAAACCTAACATTTACCGGCCAATAATTATCGTTTTTTGTAGTTGCCGGTTATAAAGTGACAACATTTTTGTCAAAGAAAACAAGAACAACATTTACAATCAGAGTATGACGTCTTTTATTTTGACAAATTATCAAAGCCTCACCGAACATTAAGATTTAGTTTAACAAAAACTACAATTAAATGTTTTTTTTTTTTTGTGTTGACAAGGCAATCAGACGATGACGAATATTATTCACTAGTTGAGGATCTATATATATACACCCTCTGGTTATCATTGTAAGCAAAAAAACTAGTTTTAAGATTCATCGAATGAATGATGTATTTAATCTATAATAATAACTTGATACATTATTTATTTATTGAATCTCAAAACTAAAATATATTACAATTCTTTCTTTAAAAAAAATAGAATTATAATTGACGGTTCCAACACTTAACCCTCCTTTTAAACTCCTTTGAGTGTCACCACAAAAAAAAAAAAACTTCTTTGAGTGTCCAAACTCAACCAACCGAGCCATCACTTGGGAACAAGTTTAATTGAATTAATATATTGTACGCATGATATTGTAAGCAAGAAATAAATATAAAATTCATATCCCACCCAGTTAGTTGAAGCATATTGATCAGAAATTTTAAGTAGCACCGGATGAAGTATATAAATGAATTTTACTTGGTTGATTTAACAAGACATTGACTTTGTGATTTGCAGCAAGTCACTAATATAAATATCTATTTATTTTATGGAATAATTTTGAGACATTGAGCCAATACTCATCCACCTATAATATTTGTTTTGGCTTTTTTAAGACAAACCTCTAAGTATACGTCTACAGGCAACAAAAGAAAAAAAAGTCAGGCAAATCTCAAGGATATGTTATCCTCATCAAACAGCCTCATGCAATCAATCCATAATACGTAATTCTATTAATTAAATGACATAAATTAAGAATCTTTTCTTCTAGAAGAAGTCAATTAAGAACCTTAATAGTAGTATTAATATTGTTTTTCTAAGTGTATATTTGAAGAGATATGATTAATTTACTATTTCATCATAGTACTATTTTTATTTTAGTGAACAAACACTAAAAAACTTCTTTTAAAAAAATAATAATCTTTAAATTAATTAATATAAATATCACTTTTCTATAATTCATAACAAAAGGACCCTTAATCTTTGTGTTCAAACTCTTTAATTTATTTTATTTCAGAAAAATGAGTGTTCTGATTAAATTAGATTTTTTGGTAGCTTTAAAAAAAACTAACTATTGTTGGCAAGTGTGGTGGGTGGAAATATATATTTTTTAATAAATGTTTTTTTTACATGACAAGGACATTCTTGTTTTCATATCTTCTTTGGCACAAGGACATTCAATTGAAGGTATATGAGTTTGTTTGGCGTCTTCTCAAAAATCGGTTTCCTACCAAAGACAATTTATTTAGGTGAGGTGTCCTTAATCAAGAATCTCGACTTTGTGTGTGCGGTTGTGGGGCTTCATAATTGGCTAATTTCTTCAACAACATTTGACAGCATGTTCGGCATTGGATTGGTTTTTATGAAAAAAATCTAAAGCAGAACATGTTGCCAAATATTGTTGAAGAGGGCAGTGCACGTGTGTAATTGTGTGAAAGAGAGGTGTTACATTAGGTGTAGTTGTATGTAGGAATTACGGAGATCAAATGGGAGGGTAAAGTTTTTGTAGGGAATTACGGAGATCAAATGATTTTGCGCACTAGGTATTGTTGCATGTAGATCTGATGCTAAAATTGTTGTGATTCCTTCATCAGGTGACTCAGTGACAGAACTGATATGAAAGTGGAAGGGAGGCCTGGGCACGTTCACATGGGTAAGATAGGGAAGTCTTGGAACATGGTAAACAGAAACTGTTTTTGTGCAGCGTGAAAGTTAAGCATATAGTCTCATAAAGATGGTACTGGAAAACAGTAAAGATATAGAGGAGCAATTGGTGGTTGAAATACACAATATCGGTATATGTTTGGGCACATGGATAAGAAGAAAAAAAACCTATGCTGAGATAGAGGTAGATCATTCTGTATTTTTCAAACGTTGAACGGACGTACCAATGGCACTGTTTATGCTATTTATGTTGATTAAGTCTTGTTTAAAAAAACAATCAATTCCCAATCAACAAACAAAAATGAGAACAATAAAAATACAAACAGCAATCAGAAGGCAAAAGAACAAGCATCTCAAATATTAAAAAAAAAAACAATTAATTCCCAATAAATAAATTTAACATTGCTCTAAATTAGAAGGCAATAATAATGTTTACATGCAGGTGCAAAACAAACTATTCAACATGAAAAATAAAATGACAAATCTGTAATAAAGGGGAGCGGGTTACATCTAAATATGGTACAGAGCACGATCCTAATTTAGAGCATCTATCATAGAAAAGGTCACAGCTCAAACCAAATATACCTACCAAAGCTTTAACCTGTATAGACAGCTAACAGGAGAATGAAAATAAAATTTAGCTGTGGGATGACCCACAAGATTCTATTTTCTGCAGTAACTATTTTTCAATCTAAAATTACTCTTCATCTTCATCACTGGCATCGCCATCGCCATCTTTACCCGCATCGACATCCCCATCGCCATCACTATCAGCTTCTTCCTCACCTTCATCTTCCTCATCAGACATATTATTAATTACATCTGTGATGATATCCTTCACCTCTGCTTTTCTATGCATTAAATCAAGGCCAAAATGTTTACCTGTCAACATTTAATTGCAAAATAACTTAGTTCAAGAAATTATTCCCCCTGAAGGAAGAAATTTTATCAGGAAAAAGATTGTACCAAGTTGGCGGAGGATATCACACAAAGTTGCCTGCATCAAGACATATTCAAAATATAACAAGTAAAATTAGAAATTAGAAATTTTCGAACCTGCAAACTGATAATGAATTGCACAGAAATATTACTCACCTTATTGAAATCTACTTCCTTAAGAATCTCAACTACAACTGCGTGCATGTCCTGCCTACTCGGCTCTACCTTGGTCTTCTTACTACTTTTACCTTTACCTACAATTGGCATCAGAAAGAACTAAGCAAGCAGGATAAGATTTAAAAACGACAAAACCATATTTAAAGGAAAAATATAATCCAAATAATTAATCTAGTTTTTTATGACTTGTTCAGAATAACAAAAAATTAGGGGCGAACAAACAGGGACAGTTCAGCATGGCAACTAAAGGTTTAAAAACTGTGGACCAACCAGTAGACTAACAAGTACCCCTTGATTAAGCATTGAAGTCTATAGAGCACATCATCATCAAACATAAAGAGGGAGAATGTAATCAGTGCACCTTGATCCTTAACTGGAGCCTTTGCAGTTTTGCTTGCAGCCTTTCCTTTAGTATCTTGCTTTTCCTTTCCAGTTTTCTGTATCTTGGTTGCAGGTTGATCTGACTTGGAAAGAGAAGCAGAATCCTGCTCAGTAATGGACTTTTTTGGTATTGATTTTTTTGGAGTTTTTTCACTGCTTTTGGCAGCTTTCGCAGAGGTCTTCTTAACAGATGTGGATTTAGCTTCAGCTTTGGCAACTGAACCCTCCTTCACAGATTTTTTGGAAGTACTCTTGTGAGCCTTTGGTGTATCTTCCTCTCCCTCTGATTTAACCACCTCGTTATCACTTCCATTATTTGCCACTGCAACATCTTCATCTTCTTGGGACTCATCTTTTGCATCAGAAAGTTCAGCTTGGTCATCCTCTTCAACATCGGAAGGCTTTCGCTTTTTTCCAGATTCTGAAGTTTGCTTTTTCTTCTGGACGAAGATAAAACATAAAAGTGATTAAAAAAAAACATTTTAAGCATATCACTTATCACACACTAGAAAAATACACAAATTCATAACCGAAATCCTCCAAAGGAAATAAAAGAAGGATAAAGTTGAAGAAAGAAATGTAAGAAGCTGCAGAAAGAACTGTAAATTATTTATTCGCTAAAATGAACAGGGTTCTAATTAAAGTCAATCAGGTAATAGTTTGTGTTAACTTTTACAAAACACAAGCTTTAAAAGAAAATGAAGATATCTCCATACAAATTGGTATCAGAGTCAAACGCAAAGTTAACTAACTTAACAAAAAAATACATTTGTTAGGAAGAGGAATGCTAGCAACACTCACTTTTGAACACTCTCTCTAACACTCACTCTTTTATTGGTTTAAATCATTGTGAGTATACACTTTGGAAATAGAACCCACACAAAGTGGTGGGACATGCATGAATTTCATCCAATAAAAGAGTGAGTGTTAGAGAGTGTTCAAAAGAGAGTGTTGCTAGCATTCCTCTTGTTAGGAAAATCAAACAGCATGTTACAAATAACAGATTAAATTATTAAATTTAACCAAACATTAATTAAGTTTTCTCATTGTTGCCTTTTTATGGAACTATCTTGAATGGGTTTACAGAAAGTGTCATCCATGGCAGAATGATTGGGAGTAATTGTAGAATATATGTGATGTATTTGAGGCTGAATGTTATCATTAGTCTTTGATTGAAGAAAGAAACTATCAACGCTGAACTTGACCTTACAAACCAGGTAAGATATTGCTAAATTATTGATTTGGGATGAAATCCACAATACAACTATCCAAATCACCATCACAACATTGAAAGGTGTCATATTATACACTTACCGAAGTCGTGATCAAGCACAATTGCCGAAAAAAGTCAAACTCTAGAACGAATATTCAGAATTGGCAATTAGAAAAATATCAAATCATTAAGACGAGATGACCACGTGCAACCTTTCAATCAGGTTCTGACATTAAAGATTACATAACAATAGTGCATTGTGGTTCTACAGCAAGCCAAAATAAATAAAATAAAGACAAAATACCTTTGCAGGTGTTTCTCCAAAAGATTTGCTAGGGGTTGCTTTTCTAGCTCGCTTCTTACCTTTCTGTTAACATAAAAGCAAACTTCAAAAAAACTAATAGCATGAAAAATAGTATTTATATATGTAACAAATAAATACAAAGTTCTAAATACATGAAACAGAATCAATTGTTTAATTTGTTAATATCAATTTTAGAATACTTGGTTGAACAAAGCAAGTTCAAAATTCCAATAAAAAAGATGATTTGACTGGTGTGCACTTCATCAATCAGTTGTGACAAAGGAATGATACTCAATGATGTAGAATATTTGCTTTCTTTTCACAATAAATCATACATTGTTTACTGCAAATAAAAGTGTCAAATGATATTAACACATTTATAATAAATAACAAACCTGTTCTTTTTCAGCAAGCAGAACATCAGTAGTAGCATGTGGGGACTCCAGAAATTCCAATAGCTTTGCAGACAGTTCCTCCTGAAAACATGTTTTGTTAGAAAATTTATTTTCCATTTTAGAAGTGGTACTTGAATTCCTTTGGATTCAAAAATGATATATGAATGTGTACCTTCTTCACACTACTCTTGTTTATTGGAATATTAAGAACATCGCAGAAGACAATCAATTTTTCTTTCACACATTTGTCAATCCTCTCCTTTACCCTTGTTCTCTGTTTTTCCTGCCAATCATTGTGATGATGTAGATTTAGTTGCAGGTTAATATCAGCCATGCGGATCAATTAATCATGTTTTTAATGAAAGATAACATGAACACAAAACCCCTCGCAAAGATTCATATCTATTGTTATGAATATAATACAAGAACAGTATAACAGAAAAGTACCTCATTTTCAGCCCACACATAACCAGAAAACTGGCCTATATTCCTCTTTAGATTGTTAACCTGACCACCATTCAGGAATAGCAAAGGTGTTAGAGGATTACTGTACCTTTAAATAAATGAAATAAATCTTTGCCATGGCCAGAAATGGTAGTCGCCAAAAACAAACAATATGTCAGCAACATCACCTTTGTTTTCTTCCCAAACAGTATACTATGGAGCATATGCAGGTTGTCATCAGGTTTTCTCTTTGACAACTTGAAAGCCACTGAAACAGTTTATACATTAATAACTATATTAGACAATACTAAAAGTAAAAAATAAATCTATTGCTACTAATACCATACACATAACACGCCAAAAGATTAGCAATTTTTATATCTGTAAGGATAAAATTCGATGGCCACTAGTACCATAGACATCACACGCCAAAAGATTAATGAAAATCAGTGTTTCAATAACCAAAATGGTATGAAGGACATACAAGTTAATTTTACAATAGCTTGACAAGTATTCTGCATGTACGGAAAAACAAAAATAAACATGTGGGCTATAAGTAATTCATTTCAATAAAAGGTTGCTTATATGTTGGAGAAAGCAAATAGGTCTAGAAAACTAACAATCTTGAAATAAAATTTTATGACCATAAGTCCACAGGTAGAGTCAATTAGATATGAGAATCCCCTAGAATTATAAGTCACACTTATTGGGTGAACCACTTGTGTGTAACTCATAAAAATGCACACAATTTGAGATCCATTGTTCTTAACAGCTGCATTCCATGATACTTCCAAATACTGGTCATGTGAGTATGTTATTGTTGTTTACATGTCTGATCAACATGAACTGAAAATCTGAGTATAGGAAACACCATAATGAAAAAGACAGCTGTCTAAAAACCCTACAACAGATGTATGCATGTGAAATTAAAATAACTGAAACAAGAAATAACTGAATTGTCATCAAATCTAGGGAAATCTTGGGAATGAAATAAACTAGTAAAAAAAACATATTGTAAAAGAAAATACAAAAAAGAGAGACAAAAACAGTCATCTAGAAGTAACACGCGGCAGCACTCGAAAATGCAAAATTGTTAAAATCCTTTAATTAAAGCACCGACGCAGACACAAACATGTCAACACCAATAAAAAATTGAGAAAAAATGAAATAAGTGAACATAATCATATATGTTGGTGTCAGTATCAAACACAAATATGTGTCACCAGTATGGCGAGTTCGGTGTGTGACGCATATTGGGGATTACAATTAAAATCATCCATATAGAAAATGCAGAGAGAGAGATCTAGATCAACTGTAATTCGATTCCAATGAACAGACACACACGATCCCTAAATTCACATGATATTTTCAACAAAATTTACTCAAAGTAACTATGTAAGGGAATTAGACATACCATTAGGAATATCCTTAAGCTGAGTACCACGTCCCTGAAAAATAACCAAAATCAAATTAATCAAAAACACAATTCATACCTCAAAAACCAAAATTGAGAAAAAAATATGCATACCTTTTCAATTATTAGTCCTTTACTGGAAGAAGACCTTCCAAACTTCGAAGGTGAAGGTTCAGAGTATCGCTCCACCGTTTTCCTTTCCCTAGTTGGCCTATCACTGGTCGGCGTAACCGGACTCTTCTTCTCCGACGACGCTTCTTTCTTCACACCCTTCTTCTCCTTCTCCTCGCCAGCATCTTCCTCCTCCTCATCATCAGCATCAGCATCAGCATCGTCTTCGTCTCCACCTTCATCTTCGTCATCTTTCTCGGAATCTTCATGTTCATCGATCTCTTTCTTCTCGTCAGATTCAGCAATTTCCGCGTCTTGCTCAGTTACTTCAACTTCTTCTTTTGGTTTGGGTTCATCTTTGGCTTCGTTTTCGACTTGTTTTGGTTTGGTATCATCTAGGGTTTCGGTAGCCATGGATGAAGAAAAGGGAGAAAAAGAGAGAAAAGATTGAAAACCCTAGCGGAAGAGAAACCCTAGAATTAGAAGAAGAATAGGAAAGTTGAGATTTGGAATTGGGATATAGAGAGAGAAATAAAAAAGGGGGGAATCGCGAAAATGAAAATTTAGTTGAAGCGCGCTTAAGATGAAATTGTGAAAATGTTTCAAAATTTGTCTCTCTTTCTTCTTTTTTTTCTTTCTCCCGGCAAAACTAAAAACCAAAAATAAAAAATAAAATCAAAAATACTTGAGACGAAAACGGAGAGAGAGATCTTAGATCTCGTTCTGAAATTTCGTTACTTAATTAATGATTGAAATCTGTGTGCGTACGTACGATCTAAAATTGGAATTTCAACTTTCAAAGCTTTTTCTTTACGGGCCTGCTTATGTGATGTGGGCCTTGAGACTCTTCAATAAGGATGGAAATTGCTATGTAGCATCTCCTAATTTATCAGAGGTCCCCCTAAATTCTGAAAAATATAATTTCTTTTAACGATTGGAAATTATTGATCCGGTGCTATCGGAAGATATCTTTCGATGGTATGTTTATTATATTTCATGTGAATGGAAAATTACAAGGTTCTCAATGTTCAATATTAATTGCAGTGTAGTTTCTGGTTTTTTTTTTTAAGGCTGTAGTTTCTAATTGTTGGTTCTTATGTTTTTGTAACCATCGAAGGTACTTTTATTGGAACGGGAAACTACTTTTGTAACATTTTTTCAGATGCTCAAATTTTACAAAGGTTTTGTGAGGAGTCGTGTTTGAAACGAGATGAGTTGATTGGAACTATAAAAACATAAGAAGTCCTAATTTTTTGAGGCACATAGTAATAAATGAAGAGAGAGAGAGAGATGTGGAGGTGTAGTTCAATTGTAAATTAAATTACCAACACGCTGCGTGCAAAAAGTGTGGTGAATAGTCGGTCCTAATTTTATAAGAGATACAAACTTCACATTCTCTCAAAGTTATCTTCCTCTTTTTCTCAAAAGGGAGGGGTTGTATTATATCGTTTGTTGGTCTAAAATCACATTTCTACACCAATTCTTTTCCCTTCTAGGTCATGTTTTATGTCATTTTTTTCTACAATTGGTTAAAAAAAAGTCTTAATCATTTGGTTATCCCTACTATTGAACTTATTTACTTTTGTGTCATATCCTGCCCAACCGCAACCACAAACACTGTCTCATTTGGTTAGAGTTTCAAGCTGTCGTCTAAACTAGTCCACACGTGGATAAGGTAATGGATATGTATATTAACTTTTCAATTTGTTATTTTTTGCCATACATCCTAGTAGCTAGCGGTGGGCATCGGTTCAGGTTCGGGTTTGGGTCCAAACCCCTAATTTGAGTCAACCCCCAGGTTGTGAACTAAGACTCTAACATGACTTATTAAAATTTCAATTTTCTCGGGTCGACGGGTTCACTAGTTCGGTTTCCAAGTTAGATGTTACTGTATTTTTTAACTTTGATCCAAATCACTTTTTTTCCAGTGTTATTTCTCATATTTTGGTCCATATCCAACTAAAATTGCTCGCCTTTATTTTTGCATTATACTATTTCCAAGTTTATTGTTGCAGATGAATATATATGCATATTATAATTTAATTTTATAATAAATAGAAAATAAAAGAAAAACAGGAAAATAAATTTCAAAGATTGGTTTCTTTGCCTTCTTCTAAGAGCACAAGGCTTGAAAGAAATGGTTTTGAGGGATGAAGCTATGCTTTTGAGAAAAATTATACAACTTAGAGGATAAATATGGTTTCGAGAAATGTAAGATGAAGATTGAGAGGAAAAAATGACAAGGTAAAAAACGAGACCTGAAGCTTGAGTAAAGAGATGGGTTTGAAAAATGAAGATACGATTTTAGGAGAGAATGATTTTTCTTGCGGCTGCTACTAGGGTTTGTGAAATGACTTGGTGTTGTTTAACCTTGCTTTTACATAACAGATTTGGGCCAAGGGAGAATTGGGCTTAGGATAACAGATCTGGGCTATGAGAACATAATGAAAATTAGGGTTGGTCGGGTTAGTTCTAGTTTCGACGGGTCCAAAATAACCACCCGAACCGAACAAGATATACCCATAACAACCCATAAATTTTACCCGACCATCCCATGGTCTGTTTTCACCCGAACTATATGTGTAAATCCGCATCGGGTTGGTCGGGGAAATTCAGGTCAGCCCGTAATTACCCACCCCTACTAGTAGCTAGATTCATACACTTGACAGGGAATTGGTAATTGAACATCGGTCCATGCATGTTACTGTATCTACACCTACCAACTGAATCGTACTTGTATGATTTGACATTTTAATTTTTGTTACATTATATATTAGTTTTGATAACTATTAATTTTTAAAAACCGTTGACATGCTTTTTATTTTACAGCTCGTCGCACTCTCTCGTTCTTATACACATGTTATGTCTCATGCTTTAGTTTAATTAATGAACTTAATACTTTCATACGTTATTTCAACTATTTGTGCAATTATTCTAGTAATATACTAAACAAGCAAGTTTAATATATGCGCTCAACCTTCCATCCAACATGAGGGACAAATAAATCAAATAACATGAAGAAAATAATATAACAAATGAAAATTGCATAAACATGAAGGAAAAACAACTATAAAATTCACTTACGCTTTGTTTGGTAGAAGAGAAATGCTGAAGAGAGAGATATGAAAGAGAGGGATAGCAAATAAACTAGCATCTTCTCTTGTTTGACACATGCAAGAAAGAGAGAAGAGAGACAAATACGAGGTGGGGCCCACGTGTTTTGTCTTCTCTCTAGGACAGCAGAGAAAGGCGTGGGAAGTTGCTCATTTTGGTATTTTTACTTTTCTGCCCTTTAATTTGTGATGTAGCCCAACACACATTCTCTTGTCTTATACTCCTATGTTGTTGTTATTATATAATCATGTGACTTTTTTTTTCTTGGCTTCATTTAGTTAATATTAATAAATCATTAATAATCTTATTGATTAAATTAAAATTAAGTAAAGAAATCCAGTTTGATAATTGAGGCATTTTAATTAGTTAATTGAATTAAAATAAAAAATAATAATTTGATGAGAGGATTTTTTCAAGGACATTCTTGTACTTTCAAAAATAATCAACACTTCTCTCTTCTCTCTCACTTGTACCAAACAATACCTCAGATCTACTATATTTCTCACCTCTTTTTCTCTTCCCTTACTCTCTCTCTGTTTTTATTTTCTTCTCACAACCAAACACACCTTTAGCTATCAAAGACCGCAAAGGGTTCGAGCATTGGAATGGCAAGAGTTCATCCAAGACGGACATGACAAGTCAACGAGAATACTTGGGTTTATGTTAGGGCTGGACAAGATTTGTGTAACCCGCCCAAACCGGCCGACCCAACAGGCCCGTAGACAAGCGGGTGGGTCCCTTCGGGTTGTACGGGACATTCGGGTTGAAGAAAACGGTTATGGACAGGTTATATTGGTCGATCTCGGATGGGTTAAATCCACCCATCGAAACCCATAAGCAACCGATAAAATAGCTTTATTTATTATTTTCCTAGTGTTTGGCTGGCAGGTTTGGTAACATAAATAAAGTAAAAAAAAAATAGGTAACATAAAACCCTTGTTTTTCTCATTTCTTTACATCCCATTCTCTCTCTAGAAACATCATCGCTTCCACTTCTCTCTACCAAAATCATCTATCTTCCTATCTTCTTCTCCCATCCTCTCTTCTTAATCTTCCCCTTTTCTCTTATACTTTGATCAGACTTCCTTCATCTTCATAGTTGCATAGCCAACACTTAAAAGTTCTTCATAAATTTTCAACTTCTAGAACCATTGTCTGTTGGTGAACTGGATCTTGATAGTGTGTGAAAGATACATGCAATTGATTTGTTATTCAAGCTTCTAACATTGTTGATTTGTTATTCATTCATAGCTACATCTCTGATCTTCTTTTGAAGCTCCAAATCTTGAAGCACTGATTTGTTTTCATAACTTTATCCCCATTGATTTTTTATTCTGTATCTAAGATTTGTATTGGTTTATTAAGGCTGTAATTGTGAAGTTATGAAAAGTTGTTCTTTGTTATGTATGAGATATATGAAAAAAGTTGAATTTTTTGTAGCTGGATTTTTTTAAAGCGTTTGTTCTTTCGCGTTTGAAGCTCGCATCTAAACCGTTACAACCCACCCGAGCAACCAACAAACCGAAACCGATCAAACCGAGTGCAGAAAGTGGATGGAGATGGGTATGATTTTCTCACCCGTCGGTCACCTCAGATTGGGAATTTTCACCCGAAAATCGTCCGAGGCCGACCGATGTCCACCCCTAGTTTATGTACTAATAAATTGTCTGGTCCGTTGGAGTGAAAGTAAGATGAACGAATTTAAAGGAATGAGAATCACTGATTTCAATAAACTTTCCACTGTCTTATTCAAAAAAAAAAAAACCTTCCATTGTCATATTGTAATAGAAAAGGGGAAAGAAAAAACAATATACTCGTGAGGCCCACTAAAATTGTACAAGTCCCCTAACAAATGAGAAGAAAGCTTTAGACCTATGAATTTTTTGATATTGTTCTAAATTTGCCTTTTTGTTGCGTGAACATGTGTTAAATGTTCTTCTAATTGTTTTTGTAAATGTGATATCTAGTTGTGCATTTTTTTTTGTGATTTTTTTCCAACATTTTATTCATCACAATGAACATAGTATCAATCTAAACAACACTGGGTCGTCTTAAATTTACGCGTCGTAACGCACATGTTTATCAAATTATACTCATTTTCATTCCTTCCTCTTACTTTATTTCTTAAACTTTATTTTACAATCCAAACAAAACACGGGTTGTCGTGCGCGAGGCGGATATATCTCGCACCGTGCATGACCACTTTCTTGTAAGCACATGATACCCCTGCATGCACCATATCATTTCCATGTCCCCTTTTTTGTTCTAACTTTCGTCGCATTTAGTGCAACTGGTCGTTGATCGACCACTATCGTAGATCAACCGCCATTATATTATTTTCCTTTCTCACTCTGTACCCGTTTCCAAACTTACACACAACCACATGTTTGGATTTCCACTCATGCTCAACATGCACAAGTTCATCTTTGTGCGCCGAGTCAATCACCTTGACAGCTTCTCCGACCTTAAAATTGCTACTTGTGGCCTCAACAAAGCTTTCTCTTGGCTCCAATTTTTGTTCCTTTCTATAAAGGCATCGTTATACATCACTTTCATTGTTCCCAAATTGATGTTGGCAATAACCCAATCAATAAAAAATGGAAAATTACTGAGTTTTTTAAAACCAATAAAGAAAGTATTTTGTCGAGTTTTCATTTTTTATGCCGGCAATAACCCAGTAGCAACATGACCTATTTTTGTAAAGGGGGGTATCTTTATGGTGGGTTATTATCATTTTTTCCTTAAATTTATAATTTTAAGTGCATTAAGAGTGAATTAAAAAAGTGAAATTGGTTGGGGTAATAAGCTTAGTGGAGTTTTCCAGTCGCAATTCTTCATTTTATGCAGGTCTAGGTGTTGTTTTTAATAAAGGAGTAACATGTTTTTGATCTTTTAAGATTATACTTTTGGGTCTGGTGTGTTCCCATGTTACTAGTGGTGTTTTTACGTAATGCAAAAGTCTATTGTAATCTTCTTCCCTAATCTGTTAGTGCTTGAAATTCACTCACTTTTACCATTGCAAAAATAAAATAAAGTCTAGAGGAAAGTCTGATGTGGTGGTTGTATATAAAATAAAGTAGAGAGAGACGCCAAATGTTTTGGTTTTGTCTGTCATTGATGAAAGATCACAAGAGGGAGACAAATGTAACTAGACGAATGAAAAATTATCAATTATAGTTGGTTTATAAATATAATATGATGCACTATATCAATTTAACGTCTATAAAAGATGATAAATGGTAGGAGACCTACCAAGGTTGCTGATAAGTGTCAAAAAGGAGTTAAATAGACTATATATTTTAGGCACTTTGATTACTTGGTATGCAAGTTATCATGCGAAAAGCTCACAAATATTGAAGAATCATTCAATTATGCTTTTCACATCTAATGCCAACTCTTTGTAGGAAAATGCACGCCTGGACACTTTAGAAGCAAGAAAACATGAAGAAATGCAAAGGACAACTCGCCACGGCAAGCTCAAAGGCGAGCTGAGGCAGAAAGTTGAAGTTACTCGCCTCCAACTCGCCATTGCGAGTAGCATCAGCAAGAAATAGGCAGAAGTACATGTTTACTCGCCATGGCGAGTGAAATTACTCGGGAGGCGAGTAAGGCGGTCTAACCCCTTCAGAGCTGACGTGACAGAAACCCACTGGGGAAGAAAGCTCAGCTCGCCATGGCGAACACACCTACTCGCGAGGCGAGTTGAGTCAGAGAAAAAAGTATAAAAGGCCTTTTCAATCAGATCAGAAGGGATCTGAGACCACCATCTGATGTCACTTTAGGAGGATAGAAAACAGGGGAAAACATAGAGAGAACCTAAAGAGCAAGGAGCACAAGGATTGAAGGAAGACACAAGATCATTGAGACATCATGGCTTGGTTCCATTCCATCTCTTCTTTTCTCCTTGTAAGGTTACCATGACAATGAGTAACTA
>Ga0228710_1004942_pt1 | contig 20915 bp, 16 predicted proteins | sample MedpolnodulmetaG_FD_177995 | JGI IMG/M metagenome (GOLD analysis project Ga0228710, IMG submission 177995) | Root nodule microbial communities from Medicago polymorpha collected in Santa Monica, California, United States - pink nodules | ecosystem: Host-associated > Plants > Roots > Nodule... | reverse complement strand
TTTTAGAAAACAAACTTATGACATTTCATTAATCAAAGTATTTTCAATACAGTCTGGTATTTTAAATAGAACTTGAGGACTAATTGACAATAAGGTCGTCTTACCTAATTTATGAGCAACTTCATTTGCTTGTCTCCGTACAAACTCTACAGTCGAGTTTTCATAATAATGCCTAAAGAGAGTTTTACAATTTTAGATAATGATACCAAATTCGGTAACATCATGTCGAGAAGATAAAAAACTATTCACCACTCTCTTCGCATCCATCTCAAAGTCAATAGGTTCCAAGTTGAACTCATGCACCATTACTAGAAAAAGCAAAATTAGCGAGGGAAATTAGTGACGGAAAAAATGAAATTCTTCACAAATTCCTTAGTCGCAAAATTTAGTGACGGAATTAGAGAGGGATTTCACGTTTTCCCTCACTAAATATCCCTCACTAATTTTTGTTTTTTTTAGTAGTGCACCCACTCAAGTGCTGAAATCAACTCAATAGCTTCTCTAATATGAACTTCACATATGGGACTAAACCAATCAGTTTTGGCAAGGACAAAAGTACCATGTTCATCTCTAATACACATACCTAATCCAACCTTGTTCAAGTGCTTCGAAAAGGATGCATCAATATTGCATTTGTATCTACCTGTATTTGGTTTTCTCCAACAAATATTACCATGTTGCTGCCGAGGCACAAAATATGTTTGCTGCAGATTTCTAGCCAATTTCCACTCATGCAAGCTGTCTTTTGCACGAGATAAAACAAAGGCATTTGCATCTGTAACCTTATTCCACGCCTTATTGTTCCTTTGCTTCCAAATGCTCCAAAGAATGCAACAAAAGGCTGCTGCATCTTCGGCTGCCAACACGTGCAGAATTTTAAAAACAATTGTTTTGTTGTCATAGTCTTGGCTTAAAATAGCAGAAATGGAAGAATATCCTTCCCACATACTCCAAACAGATTAGCTATTTGGGCAATGAAAAAAGAGGTGAAGAGTATCCTCTTCTGCCGTGTTACACAATGAACAAACAGTATCACAATTAACCCCTTTGTCTCGGATTCGCATTCGAGTTGGAATACAATTCCTACAAATTCTCCAAATAAAGTTTTTAACTCGCGGCGGCATTTTTAGTCTCCAAATTATATCCCATGAACCGGAAATCTTAAAATGAGATACATAAAAAATTTCTTGCATACACATACGATATGCACTCCTAACCGAGTATTCACCATCTATTTTCTTCTTCCAAACTAAACGATCTTCTGTCACAAAAGGATAGAGAGGTGTTTGTATTATGTGTTCCACCAACTGCGGACTGAAATTAGCTTGCAGAAAAGGAACATTCTAGGCTTTTAGATCTTGTAGCAGGAAGTCCTTTACTCGCAAATCTGCTAAAGGAGAACCATCACTGGTCGGTGGTATAATAATAATATTATCCAGTAGCTAGCTATTATTCCACACCGATATAGAGCTCCCATCACCTATTCGCCATCTGCTACCCGCTCTTAAAATGAATTTGGAATTGCAGATACTTCGCCAAACAAAACTAGGATTATGGCCTAAAGTTGAGTCAAGAAAATTGCATCCCAGAAAATACTTGGCTTTATACATCCTAGAGATGAGCGCGTCTGGATTAGTCATAATTCTCCACCCTTGCTTCCCCAACATAGCAGTATTAAAAGTTCCTAGACTTTTAAAACCCATACCGCTATCTTTTTTGTGCATGGAAAGTTTGTCCCAAGATAGCCAATTAATTCCTTTGTTCTGTGACCCTGAGTGACCCCACCAAAAAGAATTTAACATTTTTTCAATTTCATCACACAAAGACGATGGTAGAGTAAACATACTCATGAAGTAGGTTGGTATGGATTGAAGCACCGATTTAATTAAAACCTCTCGACCAGCCTTAGAAAGGCACTTACTACTCCAGGAATTAATCTTTTTCCAAATTCTATCTTTGATAAACCCGAAAGTTGCTTTCTTACTTCTACCAATCATAGAGGGCAATCCAAGATACTTCCCCGTTCCCAAGACTGCTCGAACTTTGAGTATGTCAGCAATATTGTTATGATCAGTGCTAGAAACATTTCTACTGCAAAAAAATTCTGACTTTTGAAGATTCACAGTCTGCCCAGATGCTTTCTCATAAATATTCAAAATATTTTTCATCTTCACAGCTTGAGAATTATTTGCTCTAAAGAACATAAAACAATCATCTGCGAAGAGTAAATGAGATACAATAGGAGCATTATTACAAATTTTCGCCCCATTGATCTCACCTCTTGCTTCAGAATTTCGAATAAGAGCAGATAGTCCTTCTGCACAAATAATGAACAAGTATGGTGACAAAGGATCGTCTTGTCTGAGACCCCTTCCTGGAATGATAGGACCCGCACTATTGCCATTGACAAGAACTGAGTAATCGACTGTTTCTACACACATCATTATCCATTTTATCCACTGATTAGCAAACCCCATTTTTACCATAACCCCTTGAAGATAACTCCAATCGATTATGTCATATGCTTTACTGATGTCAAGTTTGAGAGCTACTTCTCCCACATTTCCTTTAACTTTCAGCTTCATGTGATGGATAATTTCAATGGCTGCCATTGCATTATCTAATATAGATCTTCCTAGAACAAACGTTGACTGTGTATCAGAAATACATTTACCTAGCACTTGTTTTAGCCGGTTAGCCAAAACTTTTGCCATCACCTTATAGAGAACATTGCAAAGTGCTATCGGTCTTCAGTCCTTCATTGAAGTTTGAACCTCTCCCTTTGGAATAAGTGCTATATTCGTGGAGTTCAAAGTAGGAGGAAAATTACCTGAGGTCAACCACTCACAACATTGCTAAAAAAGTTCTTCACCGCACACCGACCAGAACTTTTGAAAGAATCATGGATTAAATCTGTCATCTTATTGCATGGAAAACATTGTGTATACCTGGATGTATATAAAAGAGTAAAAGATAGCGATTTTGTTCCTCTGAACATAACTCAATTGACAGAGATATCGCATGTTATTAGATGTCGAAGTTTGAATTCGGTACACCTCACTTGTTCACTTTATGGAGTAAATACCTAGCCACTAGACAATTTAACCAAAAAATAAATAACGATGTGATAAAAGTAATATTTTTGTGATGTAATAGAAGGATAGAGATAGAAAGAAAAAATAAAGTGTTGAATGAGTATATGAAATTTAGAGGTATCCATTTATTATTGTTTTTGCACCGACAAATCTCCTAACAAATTATAATTTTCAACGTTTAAAATAATATCATCTAACACAATGTAGCAAATGTTGCTCAAATACAAACTAAGAGAGATATTTATATTTAGTTTTTGATACATCACGAACGAGATTACTTTCGGTAGAATCTATAAAACTCAAAAAAGATGAACATTTAAATTGTCAACAAAAACACAGTTTTGAATTTTTTTTAAGGGAAAATATAGTTTTGGATTATTCTATAATTTTGATTTTTTTAAAAGGGAAAATCTTTTTTAAAGGGAAAATATACTTGCTACAATATAGCAAGTATTTGTTAGAGAAAAATTAATTTAAATGAGGTGTTCAACTTTTTGAAAAAAAAAACCGTCACAATTTCTAATATAATCTTTCTATTTTTAGTGCATTAACATGTGCTCTTAAGCGCATATGTTATCAATTCTCTTATTCTATAAAAGACATAGGTTAGGAACACTTTTTTTTAGCACTCTCTAAAATTCACTCTCATATTAGGTGAAACTAAAGAGAGTGTCAAAGAGAAAGTGTTGGAGAGAATGTTAGAAAGAGAGTGTTCATAGCCCTCCTCATTCTATAATCTAATTTATGTGTGTATTTTATCAAAGTGTAGTGATATTTGGTTAACTATTTGAGACAACTTTTGTGACATCTTCATTTTCGTCTTTTTTCATTGGTTAAAAACAATAAAGATAGAAAAAGAAAGAGAGAGAATAAAATTATAGTGTGAGTATAAGAGAGTTGTCAAAATATTGTCACAAAATAGTTGTACAATTATCATTTCTCATAAAAAAAATGTTGAATAAATGATAAGCTAACTTAGAGTGAATAGCTGATAATAAATTAGTTTATAACTACTAGCGGATAAACTGACTGAATGAATTTATAACTTTTAATAAAATTAGCAATTTAACTAGCTTTTAAATATGAAATGACATAAAAGTTATATATATATATTGGCGAAAAGACAAGCACTCGTGTGTCTGTTTTCCCTCTTTTTATTGCGCTAACATTCGTAAAATATAAACGGTATTTTTATGAAACTTTTATTTTTTCCTTAAAAAAATTGAAATTTTTATTTTGATTAAAAATATAGATATTTATGTTTGTTACTTTCAAATTATAACAAACTCAACAAATCGTGTTTATCTTTTTCAATGACATTAACAGTGTAGCAAATACAATATACAATATAAATTCTTATCTTTTTTAATGACACTAATAATATTACATTATTATAGGGTATAATTGAAATAATAGAAAAGTTAACTCAAAATCCTTTATCCTCTTTATATATACTAGCAAAAAGAAGGGCACTCGAGTGCCCGTCTTCTTTTTTTTTTTTTTTTTTTTTGCACTAACGCGTATAGATTATCAACGATATTTTATAGGATTTGCGTGGAAATTACGAACAATATATTATATAAATCTTTTGATATATATTAAAATTATAAGTATAGATTATTATTAAATCTCTTGATATATATTACGAACAATATATTACATTTGTGACTTTCAAATGTAACAAACTCAACAAACCATAATTTTCTTTTCATATTGACATCAATAATATAACAAATATAATAAAAATTCTTATTTTTTAAGAATATAATTTGAAAAACAAAAAAGTTATAGGCTTCAAGTTAATTATAAGCTACTTTGGATTAGCTTATAAAAAATGCTATAAGTAAGTAAAAATAAAAGTGCCGGTTGCTAAATAGGTCTTTTTAGTGAAATAAGCTAATAAGATATAAGCTATAAAGTATAAGTTCAAAATCATGTCTTACCAAAGACGTAAACTATATAAGCTTAGGGAAGTAGTAAGCCTAGTTGTGAAACTTTTCAGTATTGAAAAAAGTGTTTTCTGCATGAAGAATATCATTGTATCACATATTAGAAATCAAATAGCAAGTATATTTGAACTAATTTTGATTTTCAATTTATTAATCTTGGGGCATTCATCAATACACAAGTTTTGTTAGCACTAGTGGTCAAACTAATCATACAAAAATGGAAACTAAAGTAAAATTTCTCAATAAATTGATAAAAACCTAATATGAACCAAAACATGTTGATATCAACAAATTCAAAATTGATGATTGAGAAATACATAAAACGACCCAAACTGGTCCAAATATAGGTTTACAAATTTCCCATAACAATCAGAAAGCCGGCTTAGAACTGAAGGGCATAGAAAACAATTTGTGCCTTGAATTGGAGTCATTACCTATGAGCTTCTTCTGAGAGCAACTTATCAGACCTTGTTGTATTTGAACATTGAAATGAAACAGAAAACAATATTGTGAAGAAAGAATAACGAGAATGAAATTAGATAGACCTGTGAAGGAATCTACCTGACTAGACTTTGTTCTGAGTTAACCTCATTAACAAAATAGCATTCCACCGAGAGAAAGTATAGAGAAAAAAACTTTCAAATTAATAAAAAACATAAAGTTTGCAAAAAGGAGGTAAAAACATGGCTAGAGTTGACCAATCCATAAAGTATGCAAAAAGGAGAAAGTATAGAGAAAAAAAAACTTCAAATTAATAAAAGTAAAGGTCTATTAATGAATGCTACCAGTTGCAACCAATCCAAAACAGGGTTACATGCTTGGCCAAACTATAACACTAAAATTTGAAATTAAAGGTCTATTAGTAAATGACTTGTTTCACACAACTCTATTGCATGCCTATTGTGAATGCCTTGACGAATAATGTATTAGATATTAATCAATAACTGCATTTTGTAACTAATTTTTTAGATAAGTTTGCTTTAAACTCTATGATTTAGTTACATTACCTGTTCCACAAGTAAGTGGCTTGTGTGCCTATATAAAGGCTTTGTATTTGTATTGTGAAACTCATAACTAATGAATAATATTCACATTACAAATATATTCTCTCCATTATTCTCTCCTCAATTTTATTGTTTTTCTGTTATTTCCATAAGCACTTCTGCTGTGTAGAACACAGTGATTGTTCTAACAATTGGTATAGAGAGTCTGGGTTAAATCTTAGGGAAACACGAGTGAAAAATGAGGAGAATCATCATAGGGAAACACTGAGTGAGGTGTGTGTATTGATTTCTTTGATTTCTTGAAGTATAAGCAAGATGAACACTAACGGTTTTAGATCAAACATCTTGGTTCTTGATGGCAAGAACTAGGAACGATGGAGTGCTTTGATGAGATCATTGTTTGGCGCGTAAGATGTGAGTGATCTTGTGTAGAATGGGTTTGAGGAACCTCTTGCAAATGCCACAGATGTGCAGAGAGCAGCTTACAAAGAAAACAAGAAAAAGGATTGCAAAGCTCTCTTTTATATTCAACAAAATGTTGATAATCAACATTTTGAGAAGATATCTAAGGCAACAAGATCCAAAGAAGCATGTGATATTCTGGAGAATTATCATAATGGAGGAGAAAAAGTGAAACAAGTCAAGTTACAATCATATAGAAGGAAGTATGAAATGATGCAGATGGAAGAAGACTAGAAGGTGAGTGATTACTTCTCAAAGATGATTGACATTGTGAACTTGATGAAGAATTGTGGTGAAAACATCTCAGATCAGATGGTAGTTGAGAAAGTCTTGAGATCTTTAAGTCAAAAGTTTGATTTTATAGTAGTAGCAATCCAAGAAGCAAAGGATGTGAAGACTATGAAAATTGAAGAATTGTAGAGTTCCTTTGAAGCACATGAACTACTGGTGATTGATAGAGGTTCATAAAGATCAGTTCAACAAGCCCTTCAAGCTCAAACAATCAAGAAAGAGGGAAATTATAAGAATTTCAAGAAAGGGAAGGGTAAAACAAACTGGTCAAATAATGTAGAATCCAAAGTTGAGAACAAAACTGAATCTTCTAAAAGAGGAAGTTTTGGTAAAAATCAGAACAAGAAGAAGGATTTTGACTAGAGTAAGGTTTAATGTTATAATTTTGACAAGTTTGGACACTTTGTTGATGAGTGTTGGTTCAAGAAGGATCAAAAGACTGAGGAAGCAAATATTGCTCATGGAGGTGACCTGATGTAGTGTTGTTAATGGCTGCTACATGTGAAGATAAGATGAAAGGTGATGAGTAGTATCTTGATTCTGGGTGTTCTAATCACACGACAACTCATAGAAAGTGGTTAACAAACTTTGATGCTAGCAAGAAAACTAGTATAAAGTTAGCTGATAACAGGAAACTTGCATCAAAAGGAAGTGGTAGTGATGAAGATCAATTTTGGTGGTAAAGTCATAATTGAAGATTTATTCTATGTTCCAGATATGAAGTGTAATCTGATGAGCATAGGTCAATTAGTGGAGAAAGGGTTCTCAGTAACAATGGATGATGAATCATTGAAACTGTTTGATGCAAAGAAGAATTTAGTGTTAAAATCTGCTTTCTAAAAATAGAACCTATAAATGTAGCATATCAAGTGACAAGATGATGTGTATGTCTGCAACTATCAGTGAAGATGCTGAAGTTTTATGGCATTTGAGGTATGGCCACTTAAATTTTAGAAGTCTTAGTGAATTGAACTCTAAAGATTTAGTGCATGGTTTACCAAAGTTAAATGTCAGAAAATCCATATGTGAAATATGTGTGAAGAGCAAGCAAAGTAGGATGCCATTTGTGTCTGAGGCACCTAAAAGAGCAAGTGAAGCATTACAGGTTGTTCATTCTGATATTTGTGGCCCTTTTGAAGTACCTTCTCTTGGTGGTAGTAAGTACTTCATTACCTTTATTGATGAATTTACAAGAATGATTTGGTCGTATACTATTAAGCTTAAGAGCGAAGCTTTATAAATATTCAAAAGATTCAAAATATCAGTAGAAAAGGAAAGTGATAAATCTATTAAGATTTTGAGGACATATGGTGGAGGTGAGTATACGTCAAAGGAATTTAAAGCTTTCTACACAAGTCAAGGAGTTGTTCATGAAGTAATTGCTCCATATACACCTCAGCATAATGGACTTGCAGAAAGAAGAAACAGGACTCTGCTAAATAAGACAAGAAGCATGTTTAAGTAGAAGAATTTGCCACACAAACTTTGGGGTGAAGCATTCACTACTGCTGCTTACATTCTAAACAAATGTCCCACTAAGAAGTTGAATTTAAAGTTACCAGAAGAAGCTTGGTGTGGAAGGAAGCCCAGTGTTAAACACTTCAAAATGTTTGGTTCTTTGTGCTATAAGCATGTATCAGATGCTAGAAGAAGCAAGCTAGAAGATAAAAGTGAGATTATGATACTTATAGGGTATCATCCTACTGGTGCATATAAACTTTATAACCTTGTGACTCAAAAGGTTCACATCAGTAGAGATGTGATAGTGAATGAAGCTGAGAAGTGGAAATGGGAAAGTGAACCTGAGTATAACAATGAAATCAAGCAAAGCTGTATATACCCTGATTCAAGTGATGAATCAGAAGATGAAGAGGATCATGAAGTTGTTGAAGATGATCTAGAAGAAATTACAGTACCAGCAAGACCAAAAAGGAACAGAAAACCACCATTAAGATTGACTGATTGTGAAATAAATTCTGATAATGCAGTGAATGATGAAGGTGATCTCACTCACTTTGCATTATTAGCAGATGTTGAACCAATTAATTACAAAGAAGCAACAAAGATTGATGTGTGGAAAAGAGCTATGGTTGAAGAACTACAGTCAATTGAAAGAAATCAGACATGGGAGCTAGTTAACTTGCTAGACAAGAAAAAGAAGATTGATGTTAAGTGGGTATTCAAAGTGAAATTCAATGCTGATGGACAAGTTTATAAGCACAAAGCAATATTAGTTGCTAGAGCATTTCTTCAAAAGCAAGGCATTGACTATAATGAGGTGTTTGCTCCAGTTGCTATAATTGAAATTGTGAGGTTAGTAGTTTCTATTGCTTGTAAAAATGAATGGTCACTCTATCATTTAGATGTGAAGTCAGCATTTCTAAATGGTCCACAGTTTCAGGGTATCTTTCAAAGCCTTCAACTTCTGAGATAGCATATACATTGGACATCCTATAATTTGAGAATTCCAACATTGCTTGACAATATTGATACAGTCTGGATGGGAAATCCACATTTTCATGAATTTGAAAGAGGATGAGAACTGGTTACATTGGGTTTGAAAATCAAAAAGGAGAGGGTAATGGTCTGATCTGAGTTTAGTTAAGGTACACACACCGATGGATTCACAGGCATCTACCCAATCATGATTAACAAAGACTTTATCTAATCTTTTTTGTGTATTGTTTCTGCCTCTTCTACCATTAGACCAAGTAAAAGAGGCACCTCTAGTGGGCAGATGGACAAGGTTATTTAGGTCACTCCACTGTTGGAATTCTAAAATTGGTAATCTAGCAGGTTCACGGTTACCTTTATGTTCATGTGATCCCAAAATTGCATTGAAATCACCCACACAACTCCAGGGTAATTTGTATTGATTTTGGATATTAGAAAGAGCAGACCAAAGCGTTCTTCTTCTAATGTAACAGAAGCATACACTCCAGAGACACCAAAAGACTTACCATCTAACACAACTTGGATTGAAATTTGTTAGTCATCAACAACAATTATGTCAGGGTTTAGATTAGAGGCACAAAGACACCAAAGTTTGGGGTAAGAGAACCTCTATTGTTAACTGTACAGATTTTGAGGCCAAGACTATGAAGCCATCTAGAAGATAGATTATTAATAGACATCCAGGGTTCAGAGATAAAGCATATATCAGGTTTATATTTAATAAGTGGTTTCTTTAAAGCTAATTTTGTAGGTTTATTAGCCAAACCTCTCAAATTCCAGTAAAAGCACTTCATCTAAAAGGTTTTAGAGCACCAACCTTTGATATGGTAATATAAGGCTTTGACTTTGAGATTCTCTGAGTACTAGCTTTCTTGACTGCTTTCTTTGTTGCTTTGCTAGTAACTCTTTGAAAACCTTCTTCATCAACATCAAGTATAAGGTTATCTTCTTCTTTGAACAAAGATGTTTCTGCTGGTAAGTTAACTTTCCAGTTTCTAGCTGGATTAGCCTATTGACTTGTAGTGACAACATATTGAGCAAAGTCACCATCATTAACCTCCATCTCAGCAAGATTGGCCCATGAATCTTTTAAAAACTGAATGTCTTGCTGCAACACTAGTTGATCATCAACATTAGCACTTTTGTCTAATGCAGCATCCTCCTCTTCACTAGAATTATTCTCATATTCTTCATTAGCATCATTAACTTGTTGTGTAGCATCAAGAAATTCTGAGCCATTGGTGCTTTATGAATCTTCAACAGCTGTTTTATCTTGATGCACACTTTGAGCTCTGTTATTAACTTCAGAAGTTTTCATAGATGCTTCTGCAATTTCTGTTTTCCTCTTTGACATTTCTTCATTAACCTTGTTTTCAAGGTTAACATCATCCTGGATTCTAACCTTTGAAGTTGAATCTTCAACATTTACCACTTCAGGTTCTTTGTTCTTTTTGGCCACATAAGCTTGAGTCTTTTTGGGTTGTTGCTTATGAGGAATATCCTTGTTTTCAACTGGCTTCCTCTTACAGATTTCAATGTAATGGCCAGTGCACTTACAAAAACTACAAAAGTCTGGTAAATTCTCATACTCTATGTCCACAAAAAACGCATAACCAGTTCTTTCAACAAGGATTCTATGACACAAAGCATCATTCAAATTCAAATCTATTAAAACCCTAGCATAGTGTCTAAAAGATCTATCTAACATAGACTTCCTTGTGATATTATCTATGCATATTGGAGTACCAACCCCACTCCCAATAGCAAAGAGTATTTTCTGGCGCCAATACTCTTATGAAAGCCCAAATATGCGAATCCATACCTGAGTAGTTGACGGTTGTTGAAAACAAGGGTTAAAATCTTTACTCCAGGCAAACAATTTCAATATCCCTGGACTTAAATTCCATGAACCTATAGATCTCACCCTTCTCATGTCCTCCACAGAGGGTAAAGAGAATTCATAGAATCCTCTTCCAATAGAGGTAACCCCCCCTATCTGCTAAGATCTTTCTATAAGACAACTAGCTTGGATCTCAAGTTTTCCACCGTAATAGGGTTAGAACGCTTAGGCAAAATAATTCTACCTTGCAAGTTGTGCTTGCATGCCTCTAATCCTACTTCATACTCATCATCAGGGATTTGAATAGCCCTACGGTCACCTTTAAGGCAAGGTTTTGGGAGTTGACTCAAAGGAATATCACAAATATTACTAACGACTTGCGCAAAAGTATTTTGTTGCTTTGTCTGAGTGTTTTCTGGCTGTAGGGAAGCTTTAGGGGATGGGATGGATGGATCTTGAAGGCAAGGCCAGGAGAGAGTGAATGGTTTGGATGGTGGTGGTACAGTAGTCATGGTGGCTAGGACGGTTGTTGGCGGTGGTTACTTAAGAGGAAGGAAACTATGATGAACAGTGACAATCACACTTAAAATCGCCCAAAACTAGATAGCACATGTTGTTTTTCTAATTCCATTGGTCCATATTCAATATCTAAAGAAAAATAAAAAAAACTCAAAATCTTACTATTTTAAAATTTAAGGACGAAAAAAATAAAAAACGCAGCAAAATCCACAGGAAAGGACATACAAAAATCCGCAGAAAAATCTACAGGAGGAATACCTGCGGAATTTGCAAAGGATTCATGAAAGAAAACGGAAAAGTAAAAGAAAACCGCTTCCGCAGGAAAAACTCCAGCAAATGTATTAGTCGCCACTGAATTTTCATGCGGCGAGAGGATCCACAAGAAACTTGTCCCATGCCATAAGAGTCGCAGCAAAATCCTCAACAATTCATGCGGACAATTTTCCGTATACAAATATGCAGGTAAAGCGAGAATTTCTAGTAGTGTAGAGAATACTTTGTACTCACATCATGCAATATTGGAGGCGTCAGTAGTTGCAAGGCCAGATGAGAAATGGGGTGAGTCTCCATGTCCATTTGTGACATAAGCCAAGAGTGGATAGTAGTAGTGAAAAGCGTTTAGCTGAAAATATATTGAGGTTTTGTAGGGCTAAGATGTCTTCTTATATGGTCCCAAAATCAGTCGTGTTTGGGCCATTACCTAAGATAGCTACTTGGAAGATACAAAAGAATTTGTTAAGGGCTAAGGCAAAGGAGATGGGGCCTGTCAAAATGAGCAAGTTGTGATCAATAGTCATATCAACTCTTAGCTTAACGAGTTGTTTTTTAATCTCACCAAATTTAAAGTATCCTATAGGGTTCAGATTTTAGGTTTGGTCAAATCAAACCTAATCTGATGGAGGATTAGCTTTGCGTAAAACATCCCATTGTACATTTCATTTTACACAACATCGATCAAAGTTATCAATATACTAGAAAGAAAAAAAATCAATCAAACTTATCATTTTCTCGCCATTTATTCCTTATGCTTGCAATTTATTTATGCTTTCATTTTTCTTTCTTTAGACAAAAAAAAGATGTATTAATTAAAATAAGTACAAAGAATGTCGGGGGCAAGTAATTCTTCAATCCAAACTCTACGAGGCTAGACTAAAGCTATCTGGGTCATTTTGACCTAAGATCATATATTCATACGTTGTTTGAACCTGAATAGTCCTTAACTTATTTCGGCAGAGAGGTATTTTAAAATACCTCATTTTTGTTCCGATTCGGGCGCTCTTCTCACTTTTTTTTTTTATCTAATATTAGTCTTTTAATTTTGTTTTACTTTATATTTTCCATCTTTTATCTTTTTTTTTTATTTCTTATTTTAATTTGTTTTCTTTATTTTTTTTAGTCATTTTTTATTATTTATCTTTTTTATTATTATTAGAGAACATCCAAAGTGTCCAAAATTTTGTCCATGGGGTCCAAGAATTTTTTTCCTTCAATGCCACAATTTTAGGAACAAGTCACCAAAGTGTCAACATTATTTCCAAAACCCAAAAACACGTTTTCTTTCTCCCTAAGACTTTTCCTTTTCAAAATTCATTTGGGGCTTTAAAAGAAGAAGAAGAAGAAGGAATCAGAATTAAGGGGACAGAACCTATGAACATTTTCACCCAAACCCTAGCCTCATCAATCATCAAAAACCTGCAAAAGAAAAAACAAAAAAACTACAGAGAAGAGCCAGAACAACAAAGTCGTAACCTTCAAATCCCAACACAAATCAATTCCAGAATCAAAACCAAACCATTCTTTTTGTTAACAACCTTACAGTACTACATGCAACCACATCACTACAACACGCGCAAAACCACAACAAAAACCTACACGAAATTTTTTACCAAACACCCTGCAAGAAACAGTCAAACACACGAAGCAATTCACAATACAACCTACACAGAAAAAACCATCAACAACCTGCAATCAAAATAAGAAACAAAAAACAACACAAAACCCAGCAGACACCAATACTGTTTCCACGACCAACATCACAACCAAATCAAACCATAAGCCGTACCAGAGTCACGACCTCAAGCACATCACAAGATAAACCACACAAATCAAATCCGGTAACCAGAAACCTCTTTACAAAACCAAATCCGTTACTTCTCAAATCAAACCAAAAGGCGATCCAACCACCATTCATAAACATGCAGACAACCGTAACCCAACCGGTTCAAGTCATCACAAACATTAAAATCGGCCTTAAAACCGAAACCAACAAAAAGGGCAAGAATTTTGTTTTCCTTATATCTAGGTTGTTGTGTGTGTGTGCTTGAAAATCTAAGGTCAGAATTGAGTAGAGGAAAGGAAAAACGATTTAAAACAACAAAAAAAAGAGCTTTTTAGCTCCAATGCGGCGGCGCCGCCGCGATGGCTCGCCGGCCACCACACTGGAGCTACCTCCGACCACCACCCCACTACGTCGGAGAAGAAGAAGAAGAATTGAGAGAGAGAAGAGAGGTCTGAAGGAAGGAAGGAAGGAGAGAGAGAAAAAAAGAAAGAAATGAGAAGAAGAGAGAGGCTTTGGCTTATTTATAAGCCTTCTGGATTGCGTGTGCTTGGGTGCATGGCATGCACCCTCACCCCTTGTGATTAGATCAAGGCCGTATGACTTGAATCAGACGGTCTGGATTTAATATGTGCCCTTAATAATAAAAACTAATAAAAAACACAAAACAAATCAATCAGTATTTTTACCCCGAATTACGAGGTTTTGATCCCTCACGGGTACGTAGGCAAAGGACCTTGTCCTTCCAAATCATAAAAAATGTAAATAAAAACAATTTTCCTTTTCTTTTAATCATTACTTTAATTCCATTTTCTAGGCAGGTAAGTTATAGCTAAAAAGTAAATAAAATCAAGAGGTTCTAGTAGAATACTACGAACGTTTAGGATGCTAACATCTTCCCTAAACGTAACTAACCCCTGAACCCTAAATCTTTAAAATTGTGGTAATTTAGAACTTTTTTCCCTTTCTTTTTGAAAAATTAAAAGTTCAGTCGTAAAATAAAATTAGTGAGTCAAGAGCTAGATATCTTATCCCTCTTGCAAAATGACGCGACAACAACCATTGAACTTTCTAGATAGATATCTTATTCCTCTTGCAATCACTCTCAAAAATCACATTTTTGAAACAACAATCAAGAGCTAGATGCATAGTTCTATACAAGGCTCGGGCTTCAGCTGTCTTCACCACTGAGCCTAAACCCCAGGTATTATCTTCTTGCATGTTAGCATCTTAATTAGGTTTAACCCAACCATTTTCTGGTTTACTCCAATGTTGAGTGTGTCTTTGCCTTACATGAGTTCAAGGTCTAGGTCCGGAGGGAGATATTTATGCTTTCATTAACTTAATGTACTTTGGATGAGTTAAGATACATGCAGTCCACTCACTAAATTCAATAATTGACATAATCACTTCAAGCAAAGAAATTGTTTTAGATATTTGTCTTAGTTGTCAAACACGGCTCGTATGAGTGTTATATTGGTGTCGGACATTGACTGTGGGAGTGTTGAAGTAAAGAAAACAACAATTATTTAAGACACCGGTTCAACACGTGTCGTGCAAATGTCATAGGAATGTCGGACACCGCGACACACCTAGTTCTAGTGGTGTCCGTACTTCATAGGAGATAGTAGTAACATTATTAAAAAAAAATAGTTTTAGGCAATTATAGGGACAGGCATGGGAGGTTGTCTCTATGGTGATTTCCCGATAAGACAGAGTCAGATTATGCATGCATGTAAAATTTTTCATAATATTATTTTAATTTGGACGCGGTGTAAATAATGTTACAATTGTTTATACCTAAAATTTGCTCAAAAAATAAAAATAATGTTACAATTGTTTATACCTAAAATTTGAAGTGTCGCGAAAGAAAGATGGGTGCGTTGCTTTCACGAGTATTTTAATTGTTTATTTATACCTTTAAAATTTCTCACAAGAAAGACAAAGTTGTTTTGTTTTCTACCAGAAACAAAAGATAGCACAAGAGTGTTAGGGTTGCGATGGTGATGAAAAAGGACATAGATGAACTGCCAAAGAACGCCGCAAACTACACAGCCTTAACACCGTTATGGTTTTTAGAAAGAGCAGCTAAGGTTCATCCTAACAGAAAATCACTCATTCATGAATCATGTCACTACACTTGGCATCAAACTTACCAACGTTGCTGTCGATTTGCTTCAGCTCTTTCCAACTACTCCATTGGTCTTGGAAACACTGTAATGCTTTTTTTCCCTCCCTCAATTTCTTCACTCTTCTTAATACTCACTTTTCTAACATTTACTCTTTTATATCACAAACTACTATTTTGGAATTGGATATCAAGTAAATTTGTGTGATTTACATGTATTTGTCTCAATAGGAGAGTGAGAGTTCGAAAAAGAGGTCTAGAGTAAATGTTCGTAACAACACTTATTCTATCACTTTTTTTTAATACTCACTTTATTATTGGTTGAGATATATGTGAGTTTTACGGATTTATGTTGGACCGATATAATATTTTGCCATATTGGATGTTTTGTTGGTACTCAATTAGTTTGGATCTAGTTGTCATTCTTACTAAAGTTAACTTTTATTTTAGCTTTATCAATATCTCCTAAATACTAGCAACACACCTTCTAACACACATTTTTCAACACACTCTCTTTGATTGGTTAAAATTCACATGGGACCCGCAAAAAGTATATAGGACCCACATGATTTGGTGGGACCCATGTGAATTTTAACCAATCAAAGGAAGTGTGTTGGAAAGTGTGTATTAGAAGGTGTGTTGCTAGCATTCCTCTCTTTTTAATTTGTAGATAGATTGACAAACATTATATGAAAACTCTCACACATAATAGAGAGATATTCCGAATTATCTCAGAAAATGGACAACATAATAATCTTATCATTGTTAGTTGAGTTGGCGCATATAGACTTATCTCTAGAATCTTAATTTGTCTTTTCAATATCATTATTTCACGTTCTTTAATTTATTAAATAAATATATCATTTTTTGAAAAACAAAAGATTATCGATTTTTTAATTCCAATGATGAAGGTGGCCAATGGATGATGATAATTTTTTTTAAGGCATAGACAGCTTCCTTTTCAACTAATTAGCTATATTTTAATTGCAATGATGAAGGGTGCCAACGGATATTGATGGTATGCTTTTTTGCATGGGAAACGTTGTGTACACCCCTTATCATGTATATATCTTCAAATAAAATAGTAAAAGAGAGTTAAGAGAGTTATGTTGTCTTTGTGAGCATAATTCAATTAATAGCGCTATTATATGTAATATGCAGGGCATCTCACTTATTTACTTTATGGAGTGAATATTTAGTTACTGAGCTATTTGATCAAAAAATATTGAGTGGTGAGATGTAATATTTTGGTGATATAATAAAAAGATATAGGGATAAAACAAAAAATAAAGTGTTAACTTAGTGTATGAAATTTATAGGTATTTATTTATTATTGTTGTTTTTGCAAGGACAACTTTCTTAACAAATTATTATTTTCAACTTTAAAATAATATCATCTATCATCTAACACAAAATGTAGCGAATTGTTGCTCAAATACCAATTGAGAGATACTCATATTTAATATCTGAAATATGCGTGTATTATATCAAACATATTCATGTTTCACTTTAATGAATAATAATATATATTTTTTGGTCAAATAACTTAGTGGCTAAAAGTTATATATATGGATAATGTCAATGCACATGCACCTTATTTTTAGAATGTGTACTGTGTTAGCATCCTACATCTTTTTGTTTTTGACAAAAAATACATTTTTCTCTTTCTTCAATTGTGATTAAATGTATGGCTCTTAAAAGTAAATTCCTTATCGACATCTATAAACTTGTCTCTCTTTGTCCGTGTATTGCTTTGGGTTTCAAGTTAATACCTATTTTTCTTAGTAAAATTATGGTTGTCTCATAAGTTGTCATACAAATGGTTGTTCAAATAACACACCTATATTAATAATTTGAAGAGATGTTTGTAGATTGCAACCTAAAGGCAATCCGAAGGAGGGGAGGAGGGGGGAGACGACACAAGGAAGAAGGTTATAGGAGTAGTTAGTTACCTCTGTGAGAAAGAGAGAGAAACTAATGTCTTTTTGTTTTAATGGAGGGAAGGAAATTGATAGTTGTAGATAAGAAACATACATTTAATCACAATTGAAGAAATAGAAAAGAGTTTTTTTTTTGTCCAAGGCAAAAAGTGTAAGATGGTAACACACCTTCTAAAATTAAAATTAAGGTGGGTGCGTAATAGTATTACACTTTTTAAAAGGATTTTCATAGAAATAAATTTTTGAAATTTTGTCAACCCAATCTTTTTTTTTAAAGGTCTAATTTTATTTTTACTTTATCTCTCTATTGCTTTATTTTTTATGTTAATACCTATTTTTCTTTGTTAATTTTTTGTTGTCACGTAAAGTTATCATGCAAATAGTTGTTCAAATAACACCTCTATCAATAATTTGAAGAGATGTTAACTTAAAGGCAATTCAAAGAAGGGGGATGGCGACACAAGGAAGAAGGATGTCTTTTTGTTTTAATAGAGAAAGAACATATATAATTGTAGATAACAAAATTACTTTAAAGATATGCATTTAATCACAATTGATAAAGAGAGAAGGTTTTTGTTTTCCAAAACAAAAAGGTCTAAGATAGTAACATGGACGCGTATTAGCATTACCCTATATATACATGTGTATGTATATATAATGAATATTTACGTTTTTTCAATTAAAATTATAGGGATAAAATTGAAATAAATAATGGTAAGTTATAGGCTATTTGAATTAGTTTATAAAAAGATGTTATAAAGGGAGTAAAAATAAGTTATAAGCTCATAAAAAGTGACGGTTACTACTAAACATATTTTTTTAGTCAGACAAACTTGTAAGACATATACTATAAGTTGTAACGTCAAAATTATATAGAGACATCACATAAGCTATAAGCTATTTTATTTTTGTGGAACAGCTGCTAAATGGTAGTAATGTGTAACAGAATTTTATTTCACTTTACTTTACTGCCAACAGGTAGCTGTTATTGCACCTAATGTTCCAGCTCTATATGAAGCTCATTTTGGAGTTCCAATGGCAGGGTCTGTGTTGAACACAGTGAATATTAGGCTAAATGCTTCCACAATAGCTTTTCTTATTGATCATAGTACTGCATCAGTTGTAATTGTAGACCAAGAGTTCTTTCCATTGGCAGAAGAAGCTTTGAAAATATGTTCTGAGAAAACAAACACATTCAGGCCTCCGATTTTAATCGTGATCCGTGATGAAAATTGCGACCCTAATGCACATAGATATGCGTTGAGCAAAGGGGCTATTGATTACGAGGATTTTCTTCAAAGTGGTGACCCTGAGTATGGTTGGAACCCCCCCGAAGATGAATGGCAGAGCATTGCTTTGGGTTACACATCTGGGACGACTTCTAGTCCGAAAGGTGTGGTATTACATCACCGTGGGGCGTATCTCATGTCTCTTAGTGCAGCACTTATGTGGGGAATGAATGAAGGAGCTGTTTTTCTTTGGACTCTACCCATGTTTCATTGCAATGGATGGTGCTACATTTGGACACTTGCAGCTCTCTTTGGCACAAGCATATGCCTTCGCCAGGTAAAACTAATGTCTCGTACCATTTTACTCTCTCCGTTCTAAAATAATTGTATTGCGGACAATATTAATTTTAGAGTAGAACACGAAGAAAAAAAATGTCACATTGAAGAAACAAAACAATATTTAGTTTAAAATATTTTTTATACGTTAAAAGGACATTTATTTTGTAACGGATGGAGCACAATTTCAGACGGACATTGTGGATAAGTGAAAAACGTAAAAAGTAATATAAAAAATGTATTGGTAATGAAAATAAGTTAGTAATAACTTACTAATAACTAACTAATTACATCTATAATAATCTAAAAGATTTATTTGTTTATGCAGGTATCAGCTAAGGCAATATATGAAGCCATTGACAAGTACAAAGTGACTCATTTTTGTGCAGCACCAGTGGTTCTCAACTCCATAATGAATGCCCCAGCTGAGGAAACCATACTTCCTCTACCTCATGTTGTACATGTGAATACAGGTGGTGCTCCTCCTCCTCCTTCTCTTCTTTCCGGCATGTCCAAACTCGGATTTCAGATCACACACCAATACGGTCTTTCAGAAACTTTTGGTCCTTCCGTCTATTGTGCCTGGAAGCCGGAGTGGGACTCACTTCCACCGGAATCCAAAGCTCGGCTCCATGCAAGACAAGGTGTTCGATACATCGGCTTGGAACACCTCGAAGTTGTGAATGCAAAAACAATGCAACCTGTTCCATCTGATGGTAAAACAATCGGTGAGATCGTGATGCGTGGTAATGTCGTGATGAAAGGGTACTTAAAGAATCCTAAAGCTAATGAAGAAAGTTTTGCAAATGGATGGTTTCATTCTGGTGATCTTGCTGTGAAGCATGAAGATGGATATATAGAAATAAAAGATAGATCAAAAGATATTATTATCTCTGGTGGTGAAAATATAAGTAGTGTAGAGATAGAGAGTACTTTGTACTCACATCATGCAATATTGGAAGCATCAGTGGTTGCAAGGCCAGATGAGAAATGGGGTGAGTCTCCATGTGCATTTGTGACATTAAAGCCAGGAGTGGATTGTAGTAATGAAAAGATTTTAGTGGAGGATATAATGAGTTTTTGTAAGGCTAAGATGTCTTCTTATATGGTCCCAAAATCAGTTGTGTTTGGACCATTACCTAAGACAGCTACTGGGAAGATACAAAAGAATTTGTTGAGGGCTAAGGCAAAGGAGATGGGGCCTGTCAAAATGAGCAAGTTGTGATCAATAGTCATATTAAGGGCTCACTATCACAAATTTAAATTAGAGTGAACATCCAATTTAATCTGTTATAGAGAATTTAAATTTGATACAAAAACCTTTTGTTAGAGTTGTAACACCTCAATTTTTGTACCTTCATAACAGTTTACTTCAGATAACCTCAATTTTTGTCCATTATTTCATGCCTTGATGATTCTCATCTTTCTTACCATTTTTATGTTGAGAATTTTTCATTTGAGCTTTGGAATGTCTTGTAAAGAAGTTATTTACAACATGACTAAAATTGTACGCAGACAAATTTTACCGGGATAAAAAAAAGTATCAAATTTTTTATGAAGACAAAAATAAAGTTGATAATTTTGTCGGATCGAAATATACATTCAAATTCTC
>Ga0228710_1004940_pt1 | contig 20918 bp, 17 predicted proteins | sample MedpolnodulmetaG_FD_177995 | JGI IMG/M metagenome (GOLD analysis project Ga0228710, IMG submission 177995) | Root nodule microbial communities from Medicago polymorpha collected in Santa Monica, California, United States - pink nodules | ecosystem: Host-associated > Plants > Roots > Nodule... | reverse complement strand
CCTATTTTCTACCAACTTTTCTACTATAGGTGCTACCCCCACTCTCTCTCTAATGGTGTCATTCCTAATCCTATCATGTCTAGTCTTACCACTCATCCAGCGCAACATCCTCATCTCTGCTACACTTGATTCTCGTGTTGACTCTTAACCGCCCAACACTCCGTACCATACAACAACGCCGGTATGACTGTTGTTCCATAGAACTTTCCTTTCAACTTAAGTGGTACTTTCTTATCGCACAAAACACCTGAGACTCTTCTCCATTTTGACAAAATCATAATATTTATTATTAGTAGAAACTTCCTTAAAAACAATTATTAGTAGAAACTTGAAAGAGGAATATCATCAATATTAGATAGGTAATAAAAGTAAGGATTTTGTGAACTTTTACCCTAATGACACATATAGAAAACTCAAAAATAGCAATTTGTATTGATAAAATTAATATCGTGACTTTTAAAACAAATATTTTTACATTGGGTTCAATAACACGTGGTCTTAGAAAACATGTAAGCATTTGCTTAACAATAATAGTCACTAGACAAAAAAAATAGACGAGAAGAAATAGTGGACAATTAAGAATAAAATGCAATACTAGTATATAAATGTTTTGCATAATTCTAATACAAGTTTCAGTTCAGTCTAGCGGCTAAATCATTTTAGAAAGTTAATTGACTTGGGTTCAACTAATGAATTCAGCATTTTCGGATTTATGAAAAATTAAAATGCTAGGAATTGTACCCAAAAAAAAAAATGTTAGGAATTGAAAAGTCAGCAAAAGTAAGGTCACAAACAACACATAGTCAAAATAGAAATAATAATAACTAAAAACTGAAAGAGTCAACTCAGAAAGAGTAACACTCCAATAACTAAAAATTGAAAGAGTCAACTCTTTCTCTAAAAAGGAAAGAGTAATAAAAATTGAGAGAGTCAACTCGGTCTCGAAAGGAGTAACAACTTTTTAAAACTGAAATTACGACATTACCATTTTTAATAGAATATTTTTTTTTTCTTTCTCTTAAGCAATGTCTTGAAGACATTTTTAGCTTTTCTCAAGTTTAAAATGTGAAATTCAGGGGTTGACCAAAAGAAAAATGTAAAATTCAGTGCAATATTGAAATAAAGCAAGGGTCTTGTGTTTACGGTATTGAATACATAAATTTCAAAATCCTGAAGTGTCCTGGTGCACACGGTGACACATGTGGATCCGCCTTTGTTATAAGTGATCTTATTATATATTTCATTCGTTGGCTATTATAAATAAAAAATCTTTTTTTGAAAAGGTTATATAGTTTTAATGAGACACAAATTTGTAGTAGTAAAGATGAGACACAAATTTGTAGTAGTAAAGGACACTTGATTGTCATTATATTCAACAAAAGGTTTGTAACTCTACCATTTTCAATCATTCATGCGATTCCCTCTTATGTGATACTACAAAGTACTGTGATACTAAAAAATCTTTGTGACGAGATTGATAGTAAATGTAGAGGGGTAAACTGGGGAGACTCTCTGACTCAAAGACATGTCCATCTTGCCTCATGGACAACCATTTTCACTCTTAAAACATTGGAGGATTGGGGTTACGCTCGTCCAGTGACATGAGTACTACATCTATGATGAAAGTTGATTGGTCCTTAACCAAGAGAAAGGATGCGCTTTGGGTTAAAATTGTCAGAGCCAAATATAGACGCGGTCCGGATTTATTGCCCAAAATTCAAGTGAACAAGCCATGTTCAAACCTGTAGAAGAGGATTTGTAAAAGTTGGGGTAAGGTTAACAATAACCTTATTTGGATAGTGGGACAGGGAAATATCAAAAAGCTTCGTTGTCTTTGAATCTAAGAATCTCGAGGGCCTCTAATAACAGTCATGCTTCATCTATCATGTGCTAGAGTCCACCTCGTATAGGCTCTGCTAAAATCATTTGTTCCTTTGTGCAAGCAAGACTTTGGGCGATTCTCCACAGTCTTGAAATCTCCATTGACAAGGGACTGCAACATATTATGATTGATTCTGACTCTCTTATGGTTGTCAAGCTGACCATGCAAGGATGCTCAAACTCTCACCCTTGCTTCACTCTCATTTCCAGAATTACGACTCTTTTGACAAATGTTTCAATGAACAACGTTTCCGACATTTACAAGGAAGCTAACAGTGTAGCAGAATTAAGCTACTATACGGGCAATCAAGCTACTTGTGTGTGTATGGAGGTGTGGGAACAATATTAATTGAGTAGGAGAGAATAATATTTCAAAGAACAACGATTTACTTGAGAGGATACTTTGATTCTTATTTGCTTGCTTCTACTTGTTTTTACTTACTTGGTTTACAAATGACAAATTCTCTTTTATATAGGCTCCAAATGAGAGTTCTAGACACATCATGAGATAATATTCTAACATTTCAATAGAGAGTTACACACTTCTCTCAACTAATTACATTTAAATATTAAATCTCTATACTATTCTACTACTTATATATTTCTCTAGAACTTTCTTTTAACTTCAGCACTTAAATCAAAATGGCAGCACTTGATCAGTCCAATGGACCAAATCATGTTATTATCCAACAAATCACTCCATGCATCTCTTGATCTTATCCTCGTTTTTTATTTACTGGAAGTGTCATACCAGCTACTATACCTATAGAACAACACAAAACATAATTTAATAAAAACCAATTCAAGAGGGGTAAAAAGTAGATAATTAAAGGAAATTAATCACATTCATTGATGTACCTATATAAATAAATGTTAGGAAGTCCATGCAGGCTCCTACATAAGAGATTATCAACAACGTAGCCATAACTCCCATAAACACAGGCCAATCTTTCTTTATGCTTACCACGAACAACCACATTATTGATTTTTTAATCCATACTCGAACTGTCATTCCCATTCTCACAGTTGTTTCTTCTTTCAATTCAAGCCTCAACAATATTGGTGGTTCCCTAAATTTCACACAATAAATAAATGGAACTTAACTACCTATTTAGCACATAGCACCAATACTTCAGAATGAATAAGTGTTACATCAGAATTAGAGTATGTCTAATGGCCAATACTGATATACGAGATGATACATATAGTTACATTTAATCACTTCAATTTTCTCAAATTATTATTAGTGCCTACGTATCCGTGCTAGTCAATATTACATATATCTAGCTTCTAGGTACTAGATAATGGAAAAATAGAGAAATATGCATTAGAAGAAGTAGAGGAAGGAGAAGGTGCTCACTTGCCCAAAAGTCTAAGCATGTTGGAATAGAGGAATATTGAAGTAACAACAAACATGATGAGCCATGAGATGAGAGTGAGGAAGTTAAATTGATAAACTTCCATCAACACCCATGTTGCTGTTGCAGCAGCAACTAGAGTCATTGTACTTAGTTTCTTCCTCCTCCGTAGCACTATGTCCTTCAACATGTCATTGCCACCATCTTGTGCCACAAAATTATTGCGTGTCATGATGTCATTGCCGCCATCTTGCGCCACAAAATAATTACCCGATGAATGAGAGGGAGTTGAGAAAGGTTTTGTTTCTGTTGTTTCTGTAGACATTGGAAATATCGTGATTAATTAAGTGAAGACGATCTTGTTCAATTCAAAGGTAGGAGTAGAAAACTATATATTATATATATATATGGGAGTAGGAGCATCGCATGATTTCATTTTTGCTTTAAAATGTGTTGTATAGCAAAATACTGGTGACATTTCTACTTGCTTAAAATAATAAGTAGTAAAGTAATGAAAGTTATGAGAGATAAGTATTTAAACTTTATTTTAATATATTAAGTAAGAGGGATAATACTTGGGTGACATTGTGGTTAGCTAATTGTTGAACAAGGTGACAGGGGTAGGAATTACAATGCTTGAGTCTCACCTGTCAAAAAATATAAGATCTTATAATCTGGCAATTGGAATCTGAACTTATCAACAAGGCCTTCTGAGCCAGGCCAAACATCATCCAAGACTAATAATATTGGATATATACTAATTTTCCTAAATAATAGTCCCAATTCGTTAATTGCATCTTCGTCACTTCGAAACTCAGGCATCCAAAGTCCACAGCGGGCAAACAGTGTTTGTACAATGTACTTCAAGTTGGGAGTTCTTGAGACGGTAACAACGAAGATGTTTCCACAAAACTTGGCTAGTCAAGACAAAAAAGTTTTCTAAATCAATGAGAGTGAATTGTATTGAAATGAAGCAAAATGATTGAATTCCAAATACCTTGGATTTGTGGATCCCTAATAAGGTTGATTTGAAGAGTGGGTTTAACAGAAGCACCCAAACCAGTCAAAAGAAACACAGAAACACCATACTTGATCAACTCAATCTTCAACTCAGTGAAAAGGTCAAGCCTTTCAGTAAATTCAGGAACTTGAGGACTAGCACCACACCAAAACTTTATTTGATTCCCATGAATCTTTTCCGCAAGAACCAACAGCTTCATCAAATCCCTTTTATTCTCAAATGGAACAACAACAGAAGAATGCCAGTGAAGATCGTCAAGTTTCTTCTGAAGCTTTTCTTGTTGAGCTGGAGAAGACAAACAGTTCTTGAAAGTAGGCTTCTTGCTTTTTCTTACAAGCTCTGTGAGCTCTCCTGTGATAGTCTCTACTGTTTCTGTATCTTCACTTGGTCGACCCAACGAATCGTTGCAAACTATTATCTCTTCAACCAGAGGAGCCAAAGCATTGCAAGTTTTTCTGCCTCTTTCCAGAGTGGAAGGGTACTTTCGACCTCTTTTGAATGCTTCAATTGGGTATTTCAGAGCCTCTCCCACCACAGCTCCAACGACAGCTCCACCCACTAGATCCGCCATAACTATGCAAGTAATAATGTGTTTTGTTGTTTTTGTGGAATCTAGCATTGGATGACAAAGAAAACTAAGTTATTTATAGGGGGAGTGCTATTTCTCCCGAGAAAATTTTATCCCGAGCTTTCACGAGCAACAAATTTAGTTATAACAAAAACAAAAAAAAAACAGGCTCCATTTATTATTAGTGGGCCATGGCCACAATACATGGAAAATCAGCCAATAAACTGTTTTCGCTGTTCATTCGTGAGGGGGAAATTCGCTTGACAAATCATTTCCCTATTTGGGGAGTGCTATTTCTCCCGAGAAAATTTTATCCCGAGCTTTCACGAGCAACAAATTTAGTTATAACAAAAACAAAAAAAAAACAGGCTCCATTTATTATCAGTGGGCCATGGCCACAATACATGGAAAATCAGCCAATAAACTGTTTTCGCTGTTCATTCGTGAGGGGGAAATTCGCTTGACAAATCATTTTCCTATTTATAGATAGAGATTGTCCTTTTACCCCACTTTACCTTTGCCTACATTTCGTTGTAGTTTCTTGGTTTGGTCGTACTAGTTCCGCATTCACGTTTTATTTATTGTTTTGTACACCATCTCGCTATAAAAGAGGTCACGAGGGAGGTAGATTAGATCATTTATAGCTTATAAATTCATGATAAAAAAAAAGTATAACAACTGTCTTAAGTCACGAAAATATGATAAAAAAATGTTTGATAAATGTTATTTCATCGTGAACTTATAATTTATTTTACGAACTTATAATTTATTTTATAGATGCTATTTTAAATAGTTTTTGGATTTATAATTTATCATTAATATTTTTATATTTTTTTTATCTTTATTATTTTATCTAAAATCTATTTTTAGCCGTTATAGTTTAATATATATATTATTTTATTCGAAATCCATTTTGGTAATAAATGTCCTTGTTGATAAATATCCATTTGGCTTCGATCTTTAACTTGTTCTTGATCTTCAAAGAAACTAGAAGTTTAGTTTGTTTGAAATATATGATATCAAATTTGATCAGTGTACAAAATCGTTCAAGTAGTAATACAGATAAATAATATCGTCTTCAGAGAGATTGTGATTAGTTAAATAACTCAGAAATTATTATTTTAGTTAGGTGATAAACAGAGGGTTTGCGTAAAAAGTTTCGTTCTTGTAAATTAAAATAAAATTGATTGAGACAGATATCATAAAAAGTGATAAGATTGTATGAATTCTCTCTTTGTCACTATTTTGTAATAGATGTTCTAGTAATAACAATTGAATTTCTACCATATTGTGACAATTTAACAAAATAAGTCAAGACTAATGTTTTGACTCCAGATCCATTTATCTAAGAGAGCATCCCTAAAGTCTTAGTGAAATCTAGTGTTATCAAAAACAAGTTGCACGTTAAATTATAGGTCACAACTAATCGATTTGATATGTCTAAGCAGTTAATTTTAGTTTAAGCGATAAAACATAGAGTTAATAGTGATTTATCTCTTTAGGTTCAATTCATTGGTGATCAAGCAAAGAAAAACATTAAACACAAAAATTACTAAATAAACATAAGTCTCAAATTGCACAAATTAGAACTCATAAATTATATGGTCATAAATTCCAAGTTTCAAATAATTTCAAAGTGAATGAATAATCATCAAATCCAATCTAAAGAAAATTAGATTATCATGTTCGCGAGAATAAACAACATAAAATTAGAAAATAAACCGATAACAATTATATGAAAACAATTTAATTTAATTTTATCTTTTGTTATAAAAATAGATTATACATAAACACTTATATTAGAAGCGATTAATTAAGTTGTTTATTCAGAGGGAATGAGAATGTAATTCAAACTTATCTTAAGAGAGGGGAGTGAAATGTTTTCTAATTTAAATAGGAAAACATATGTGTTGCAACATTGCTTAAAAGTTCAACATGAGTTCAAGTTACTTTTTCTTCGTGAAACAACACTCACGAACGAGTTCCATGAAGCCAATTTAAGTTACTCTCGACTTTAGGTACATCTATCTTTAGATTGGGAATGTTGGGATATTGTTCCCATAATGCAGCACCTTCTTCATCACAGATCACATGCATTTCATGCTTTACATTTCCAAAATTGATGACAGAATAAGGAAGTTCACTCAAGTTTGAGCAACCCTTCATGTAGAGCTTCTCAAGCTTTTTCAAGTCACCGATATCGTTCGGTAATTTTGAAAGACTCACACAGTCTGAGATGTCGAGACAACGTAGCTTGTTAAGGCCTGCAACAGATTCTGGCATCTCTTCTAAATCAGAACATGAACAAAGCCTTAGCACTTCCAAATTCTCCAACTTTCCAATATCCCGAGGCATTAAAGAAAACTTGTGGCAGTTTGTGATACTGAGCTTCTTCAATGTGGTAATGTTACACAATTCATCGGGCAATTTAATCAAATTATTACAATAGTCAATGCTCAACTCCACAAGATTTGGCATAGCATCTGAAATTTGGACAGAACAGTTTTCAAAAGCATCCCTTGTATTGCACATATGAAGGGATAATTTTCGCAGATTCTTCAATATGCATAGGCAAGGGACTGACACTTTCTCCAACCTAATTCTTTTCAAGTTTGACAAAAACCCAAGTAGTTCAAACTTGATTAACTCAGAACGATGGAAACCGTAATTTGTGACTATTAAAACTTTCAGTTTGCTCATTTTCTTTGTGAAATCCGGCAATGAGTACTGGTCAGATCGAAGATTTAAAACCAGAACCTCAGCTTCGTCAGGTTGCATATCACACCAATCCGAAGAAAAATTTTCATCTGAAAAAACACCATATATGAAAATAAGCATAGGATATGGTGGATGACACGAAAATGAGTATTTCATATTGCACCATTTGTTCCAAAATAATTGTCACTTCAGAAAATAAAATAAAAATCTAATGCTTTTATGTATTATCCAACTTTATTCTTATCTTTGAACACTTTCTATTAAGTGAGATGCCATGAAAGAACATTGATCAAGTGAACGGATAATCCAGTCAACTTATGAAACCACTATTGGCAGAGTCTCTTAAGCGTCAAGACCATTATTTTTCTATCAAATGGAGTTAATTTTTCATTTGTAAGGGTGCATATAATTTAGACATAGAAATATACCAGTTGATATAGACAATATGCGGGCAGAAACCTTTAGTTGTTTCTGACCAATGATTCCTTGCTGATTCGGTCCAATCCACCAATCAGGAGGATTATCTCCATTTAAGTCAATGATTAGTCTTTTACTTTGTTCAAATGATTCCCCTTTTCTTTGACGGATTGCCAGGTCTCTGAGGAGATCATGCATCATGACATAGTGGTTATTGTAGTACATATCTGTTTCTGTTGCAACTTTCCTGTACAACTACCATAATTAAGTAACCTAGGGAAGAACCAAAACACTGACAAGGAGAATAATCTAATATATTTGATAGAATAGTTTAACTTATTTGCTTTATAATGACAAGAACCAAAAAAATATTGTTTACCTTGTAGCTATGACATTAATCAAATTTCTGGTGATTAAATCATGGACAATGGCCATTGCATTTGTACCATCTTCATCTAGGTTATGCAATTCTGCCCACATATCAATGAGGACGGTAACAGGGATCCTCTGATCTTCAGGAAATAGTCCCATATCCATGAAGCACTCCTTCTCATTGATATCCTCCAACATATCCAAACTTTGTTGAAGGTAACATAGCAAGTCAGTGCTATTAGACTCAAGAATGGATTGACTCTTTAAACGTTCCTTCATTTTTTGCCACATCTCAAAAGGCTGATTACGAAGTGATCCAGCAATAACCTCAAGTGCCAACGGTGAACCCTTGCAACTTTTCGCTATCTGTGCGTAGATGCGAAATCAGTGAGTGACATCAAAGGCTTGAGTAATAACTAGTCTGCAATTGTAAAATAACTACGGCCTGTTTGAATTGGCGTATTTGAGCTTGTCTAGTTGTATACGCACTTGCGAGAGCTTATAAAAACAACTTATAGCATTTAGTGGAAAAGAATTTGATTTGATTTTGTCATTTATTATGGAAGTAGCTTATACATAGTACTTATATACGATAATGTTTATGCTATAAGCTCTTAATTAAACTGTTTATTTAAACAAGTCTCTAGTCAGCTAACAACTTCAAAAACTATGTTTTTTTTTATTCAATATAACAAAAGCATAAATTTCTATCAGTTTGTCAGAAATAATCATGTCTATTTAGTTAGATTGAAGGGAAAGCACCTCATGGACAAGATTTTTATCAGGCGTGTATGAGCTGCTTTTATTCAATTGAGCAAAGTGACGGAAAAGGGTCACTGCAGAATCATGATCAAGGGGATTCAACTGGCATGGCGTGCCAAATCTTCTAAATCCAACCCTTGAAGTCACCAAAATTTTATAATCTGGCATTTGGAATTTGAACTTCTCAACAAGGGCTTCTGACTTTGGCCAAACATCATCCAAGACTAATAATATTGGATTTCTCCCAACTTCTCTCAGTAGATTTCCCATTCGGTTAATTGCATCTTCGTCGTTTATAAAGTCAGGCACAGGAAGTCCATATTGTTCAAATAGTGTCTTTACAATGTTCTTCAAGTTGGGAGTTTCTGAGACGGTAACAAAGAAGATGTTTCCACCAAACTTGCCTATTCCAAACAAAACAGCTTTGTAAATCAAGGAGAATGGACTTTATTGTATTGAAATGAAGTCAAATGGAATACAATGAAATGAAATAAAATTGTATGGATATCTTATATGATTGAATGCATGTTTCAAATTAAATGCATGTCATACAAAACTACTAACTAAACAAGCAAAGTAAATTCACAAGACTAACACCCTCTTTGGATAAACAATTTAATAAAGTGCTTATAGCATAAGCGTTTATCATATAAGTGCTTATGTACAAGTCATTTCTTTAATAATAAAAGATAAATTAAAGTCAAACCGATTTCATATAAACTATAAACTATCAGAGAGCTGATGGAAATAAGCTGAAAACACCTTATGAATATCTATTTCTTTAAGTTCTCCAAAACAGTCTCAAAATCACAAGTGTTTATTCCAATAGGCAAGCTCAAATAAGTCAATCCTAACATGCATGAATGACAATAATTTAGTAATAAAAGGAAGCAATTAGTTAGTTACTAGTACTACCTTTGATTTGTGGATTCCAACAAAGCTTCTTAGCAAGAGTGCTTTTACCAGATCCACCTAAACCAGTCAAAACAAGTACAGAAGCACCCTTCTTCATCAATTCAAACTTCAACTTATTCAAAGGCTCTTCCATTCCAATAAATTCAGGCTCTTCAGGAGCACCACACAAACCCCTTATTTGTTTCCCATCAAACTGACCCGAATTCACCATTCTCTTCAAAATCTCCAAAATCTTGGAAATTTCATTTTTATTCTCAACTTGCACATTAAAATTCAAGTGTCTCTCAAGACTCTCGTCTTGCTTCTTAAGCTTTCGTTGGTAATGCGAAAAAAGAAGAAAGTTCCATCGAGTAAGCTTATTGCTTTTTCTAACAAGCTCTTGACCTTCTCTTATGAGAACCTCTAATCTCTCTATCTCTTCTTTGGGTCGATCCAACAAATCGTTGTAGCCTTTCATTTTTTCAACATAAGGAGCCAAAGCATTCAAGGTTTCATTGCTCGTTTCAAGAGTGGAGCCAAATTCTAGACCTCCCTTGATTGTTTGAATAGCGTATTTCACCAGTTCTCCCATTCCAGCTCCAACGGCACCTCCACTCAATAGATCCGTCATAACTATGCAACTCTTGTGTGTGTGTTGTGTTCTTTGGGAGGATAAAAGTTAAGCAACTCTTGTGTTTGTAAACAACGAAAGTAATACTGTTATTGTGTGTGGAATCAAATGTAGTGTTCTAACAGAACATTTGATGAGAAAGAAAGCATTGATCGTAGTTATTTATAGTAGGCACTTCAAGATATTTTGGTGTTCATGTTCATGTTCATGTTACCCTACTTTTAGCTTCGTCAAATTTTTTTGAAATCACAATGACGTGTGGATATGGTCGTAGTTGCGCGCTAACCTTTTAAGCTTTAATGCATGCATTAATTGTATAAACCATGGCTCACTCACATTAATTACACAAGTTTTCTATTATGCTTTCTTTGATGGTTAATTGTGTTAACCTCAATCTTTGTTGCAATTGATATTTGATTTGTCTCTCACTATGTTTTAATTGTATTTTAAACTAGACAGACTCATATTCAATTAAATGTAAATAGTGTAAGCACATAAAGCCAAAAACCACCTTTTGTTGAATTGTTATCACACAGTACTACATGGCAGTAAAACGTGTTTGACAATATGGGCTTTGTCTTTGGCAACTTGTTTTCGGTGCACTATTGTCAACACAAAGTAGTTGGTTGCTGTTATAATGTCTATGGTGCATTCAATGCAATCAACTCAATGATCACTAGATGCATCGGCAATGAAAGAAATCATCCCATCAGAACAAAGTAACACAACAACAAGTGTATTTACTGTTCAGAGCAATGAGAAGGAAAATAGTATCGTTTTTTTTTTTTTAGGTTTCTCTTAATTAATGTTAGTATTCTCGCTTATTTACAAGAGAGGGTAATTGTACTCACTCTATGTAATTTCTTCCATCTGGTAAAAGTTTCATGTTCTTGTCCCGTAATTTTTTTTATCCTTATTACTTGAGGGGTTTAGGTATAGATATTGTGTGTTAATTTCTCTTTTCTCATCTTTTATTTTAACTATGGTATATTCTGTTACTTTGAAATTCAACAAATTAGATTTTAACTGCGTTATAATAAATCCGTCCCTACTCGATTTGCTTTGATGGCAAACACTAATTTTTCATCAAAATCTATGTATTATACTACTATTTTTCCTTGCGTTACTAATCACTTTGAACATTTGTTTTTATTTTACCATAAATATTTTATTAAATTGTTGTTTTCTTATGTATTGTCACAAGACACGTTCGAAATTAAGAATTTAGCAATACCACTTTGTAGATAAGGATCTACACCACAATCAATACCACTTTTTATATCATATATACATCTTTTGATGATTTTTCCTCTCAGCAACCAAACTTTCTCTTTTTATGTTGCAAGACTAAAAAAAGTCGACACACCAATCTTCGATTTTGATATGCAAATTTTGCCTTAATTTTTGTCTTTGCATTTTTATCCTGCCAATCTTATTATGTGACTTTGAAGTTGCTTTGACATTCATTTCACTCATCTTCCTTTCACTCTATAATTTATAGTTATTTATTCTCTAAAAAATTTCACAAACTAAACATTAAGATATTCGCGCGACTGCGGGATTATATCTAGTTTTTCTATTCATTGCACACCATTTTTTAGGAGCATTCATTGCACACTTTCTGCAATGAGTATATTTTTCGTTTGGCTTTTCTAAAAAAAAATATATCTTTTCTATTTAATATTTCTTTGTAACAAAATTCAAACAATGGAATAGTTAGTTTATTTAGTTCTATGCCACTTTATTTCATCCCAGTCCATTTCACATTATTTTTCATCTTGGATATTCAATTCAAGCATTGTCGTAAAGTTTATTCAGCAATGTTTTTATAATAAATAGGAAACCAGTCCCATTTATCAACCTACAAATATTAAAACCAAAATGAAAGAGGATCAAATTTTCAAAAAGGGATACTTTGACACCATAATCTGCAAACAAGTATTTTGGAATACGGTAACTCTGTTGTACACAGATTCTATTTTCTCTTCAAATGAATGGGAAAATATTGTGCTGGTTTATTACAGAATAATAGTCATGCTATAATAACACATGGAATAGTTGTCTTTTAGGACACATTGAGTATATTACATGTACAGTAACACAAACTCATGCTTTGTTCACTACAGTTATATCGACAAGATTATGATAAATAGGAAAACAAATGTGTTGCAACATTGCTTACATGGACAAGATCGTGTCACTTATTCTTCATGAAACAACACTCAGGAACGAGTTCCATGAAGCCAATTTAAGTTAATCTCGACTTTAGGCATATCTATCTTTAGATTGGGAATGTTGGGATATTGTTCCCATAATGCAGCACCTTCTTCGTCACATAGCACATATATTTTATGCTTTAAATTTCCAAATTTGATGACAGAAGAAGGCAATTCAATCACGTTTGAGCAACCCTTCATGTAGAGCTTCTCAAGCTTTTGCAATCCCCCAATATCGTTTGATAATTTCCGAAGACTCACACAGTCTGAGATGTCAAGACAACTTAGCTTGCTAAGCCCTGCAACAGATTCTGGCATATCTTTTAAATCAGAACAGGAACAAAGCCTTAGCACTTCCAAATTCTCCAACTTCGCAATATCTTGAGGCATTGCAGAGAGCTTGTGGCAGTTTGTGATACTGATCTTCTTCAATGTGGTAATGTTACAAAATCCATCAGGCAATTTAATCAAATCATTACAATAGTCAATGCTCAACTCCACAAGATTTGGCATAGCATCTGAAATTTGGATAGAACAGCTTTCAAAAGCATCCCTTGTATTGCACATATGAAGGGATAATTTTCGCAGATTCTTCATTCTGCATAGGCAAGGGACTGAAACTTTCTCCAACCTTATTCTTTTCAAGTTTGATAAAGAACCAAGTAGCTCAAACTTGGTTACTTCAGAACGATGGAAACCATAATTTGTGACTATCAAAACTTTCAGTTTGCTCATTTTGTCGGTGAAATCCGGTAGTGAGTACTTGTCAGACCAAAGATTTAAAACCAGAACCTCAGCTTCATCTGGTTGCATCTCACACCAATCCGAACAAAATGTTTCATCTATAAACAAATCATATATGACAATAAGCATAAGAGATGATGTATGACATGAGAACGGGTATTTCATATTGCACCCTCTGTAACAAAATAATTGTCATTTAAAGATTTTGTTTGTTCAAAATTATTTGTCCCTTTGGAAAATAAAATAAAAATTAACTGCTTTTTAGTTTTATCCAACTTTATTATTACCATTTAATGCTTTATATTAAGTGAGATAAAATACCATTGATAGAGTGAACAGATAATCCAGTGAAATGAACTTGCATACTTAATGAAATCTTTGGCAAAAAAGTTTATGACAATTATTTTGCAATTTTATCATTTGTAAGCGTACATATAATTTAGACGTATAAACATACCAGTTGATATAGACAATATGCGGGCATCAACCTTTAGTTGCTTCTGTTTTACAAACTTTCCAGTGATGTATGAGTACATACGACTAATGATGCCTTGCTGATTTGGTCCAATCCACCAATCAGGACGATTATTTCCATTTAAGTCAATGACCAGTCTTTTTATCTGTTCAGATGATTCCATTTTTCTTTGTTTAATTGCTAGTTCTCTGAGGAGATCATGCAGCATGACATAGCGGTTATTGTAGTACTTGTCTGTTTCTGTTGCAACTTTCCTGTACAACTAGTAGCATAAGTTAGTAACTGAGGGAAGAACCAGATCACCCACAAGACGAATAAATTAATCTATTTCATAGAATAGTTTTACTTCTTTGCTATTATAACGAAAAACCGAAATCCATGCATTCTTTACTTCTTGATTTAAAATTTGTTTAAATCACAAGTCATGAGATAATCCATTTAAAATTACATTCTTCATGAAGTGGTATGAGTACAAGCTTTATAAACTTAACATCAGATATTGTTTACCTTGTAGCTATGACATTAATCAAATTCCGGGTGATTAAATCATGGACAATGGCCATTGCTTTGGTACCATCTTCATCTAGGTTATGCAGTTCTTCCCACATATCAATGAGGACAGTAACAGGAATCCTCTGGTCTTCAGGAAATAGTCCCATGTCCATGAAGCACTCCTTATTGATATTCTCCAATATATCCAAACTTTGTTGAAGGCAATAAAGTAAGTCAGACTCAAGAATGGATTTACTCTTTAAATGTTCCTTCATATTTTGCCACGTCTCAAAAGGCTGATTACGAAGTGATCCAGCAATGACCTCAAGTGCCAACGGTGAACCCTTACAACCCTTTACTATCTGTGCAAAGATGCGAAATCAGTGAGTGACATCAACATCTTGAGTAATAACTAGTGTGCAGTTGTATAATAACTACGTTCTGTTTGAATTTGCTTATTTGAGCTTGTCTACTTGTATGCGCACTTGTGAGAGTTTATGAAACAACTAATACTCCCTCCGTCCCATAACAAGTGAGCCATTTGCAAAAAATTATTGTCCCAAAAAAATTGACCCATTTCACTTTTCAATACAACATTAATTACTTTTTTCCAAATATAACTCTAATTAATACTACTTTCATCACTTCTAATTCAATATATTCCACTTTGCATTTATGATGGTGGAGAATGCACCAATACTTAACAAAAGCACTTAAACCATTTTTCTCTCTCATTCATTTATACATTTTTCTTAATATGAGTGAAATGAGCAAATGACTCAGTTAATATGGGACGGAGGGAGTAGCATTTAGAGGAAAAGAATTTGACTTTATTGTGTCTTTTATTATAGTAATAGTTTTTACATAAGTACTTATACAATAAGGTTTATGCTATAAGATCTTAATTAAATCGTTTACACAAACAAGTCTCTAGTCAGCTAACAACATCGAAAACTATGTTTTTTTTATTCAAAAATTGTTTATATCCCATGGTAGAAGATTTAATATAACAAAGAAGCAAAAGTTTCTATCAGTTTGTCAGAAATAATCATGTCTATTTAGTTAGATTGAAGAGAAGTCACCTCATCGACAAGATCCCTATCGGCCATGTATGAGCTGTTGTGATTCAATTGAGCATAGTGACGGAAAAGGGACACTGCGGGATCATGATCAAGTGGATTCAACTGGCATGGGGTGCCAAATCTTCTAAATCCAACCCTTGAAGTCACCAGAATTTTATAATCTAGCATTTGGAATTTAAACTTCTCAACAAGGGCTTCTGACTTTGGCCAAACATCGTCCAAGACTAATAATATTGGATTTTTACCATTTTTACCAACTTGCCTCAGCAGAACTCTCGATCGGTTAATTGCATCTTCACCGTTTGTAAAGTCTGGCACCGGAAGTTTGCAATATTCAAATAGTGTCTTTCCAATGTACTTCAAGTTGGGAGTTTCTGAGACGGTAACAAAGAAGATGTTTCCATCAAACTTGCCTATTCCAAACAAAACAGCTTTGTAAATCAAGGAGAATGGACTTTATTGTATTGAAATGAAGTCAAATGGAATACAATGAAATGAAATGAAATTGTATGGATATTTTGTATGATTGAATGCCAAATGAGATGAAATTGGTTTAATCTCATACACCTAAAATGAGAGGAGTAAAAAAAAGATGATAGAATGAAACTACATAAAATTACATTCTATGCTATGCAATCTCAATTAGAAGTCAATTTAGATAAATTTCTCAAAAAGTATTGGTGGATATAAAAGATTAAAAGATCAAGCAATTGTAATAACTATGAGTGTTTTGAATATCAGCTTTGCATGAGTTTAAATCAACTTCTCCATAAACTTCTTGAAAACGTTTCTATAGGAGAATAACTACAAATGTATTTTAATTGAGAGAAAAAAAAAAACAATGCCTCTTATCCTTAATAAACTAGAAGCTATTATAAACCGGTCATTATCAATCCAAGGCAAAATACCTCTTTTGGTCCTTTAAGTTTGACAAGAATAGTGGGTTAGTCTTTAAGTTTTTGAAGTTTAAAATTGGTTTTTTAAGTTTTCTTAAGTTGCAAATAGGTCCTTTAAGTTGTTAAATTAATGCACCTATTTGAAGTTTTGTAAATTTCAAATAGGTCCTCAAAAGGGTAATAAGGACTTATTTGAAACTTAAAAAACTTAAATGACTAACCCGGTATTTTTGTCAAATTTAAAGGATCAAAAGAGGTATTTTGCCTCAATCCAAACAAGGAAAGTAGATGCAATTCCATTTCATTTCATTTCAATGCATCTATAACATAAGGCTAACGCCCTGTTTCAAATTAAATGCATGTTATACAAACTACCAACTAAAGAAGCAAGTAAATTCACAAGACTGACGCCCTGTTTGGATAAACAAATTAATTAAGTGCTTATAGCATAAGTAATTTCTATAATTAAAGATAAAACAAAGTTAAACTGATATCATATAAACTACTATAAATTATCATAGATAGCTCATGGAAATAAGCTGAAAATACATTATGAACATCTATTTCTATAAGTTCTCCCAAGCTGGTTGATAAGCTCAAATAAGTCAATTTAAACATGCTTCGCAATAATTTAGTAAAAAAGAAGAAGCAATTAGTTAGTCACTACCTTTGATTTGTGGTTCCGAGCAAAGCTTCTTAGCAAGAGTGCTTTTACCAGATCCACCTAAACCAGTCAAAACAAGTACAGAAACACCATCTTTCATCAATTCAATCTTCAACTTATTCAAAGGCTCTTCCATTCCAATAAATTCAGGCTCTTCAGGAGCACCAGACAAACCCCTTATTTGTTTCCCATCAAACTGACCTGAATTCACCATTGTCATCAAAATCTCCAAAATTTCATCCACGTTAGCCCTCAGCTTCATCAAATCAGATTTATTCTCAAACTGAACATTAACAGACGAGTATCTCTCAAGTTTCTGATGATGCTTCCGAAGCTTTGATTGGTAACTTGGAAAAGACCAAAAGTTCTTCCAAGTAAGCTTATTGCTTTTTGTTACAATCTCTTCCCATTCTCTTAAGATAGTCTCTAGTCTCTCTATCTCTTCTTTGGGTCGATCCGACAAAACATTGACATCATTCATCTCTTTAACCAAAGGAGCCAAAGCATCCAAAGTTTGTATGCTTGCTTCAAGAGTGGAACCAAATTCTCGACCCTTTTGGATTGTTTGAATAGCGTATTTCAGCAATTCTCCCATTCCAGCTCCAACAGCACCTCCACTCAATAAATCCGCCATAACTACTACACACGTACAGAAACCTTAGTTGTTTTGTAAAAAGAAAGAAAATGCATATGAACTCAACGATAACTGTTATATAGCAAATATGCTTCGTTGACTTCGGGGTTTTTGGTCTTGATGTTATCTTATAGTTTATTCTTTTTTTTTATTTTTAGCTTAGCCTACAAGTTTTCTTTCATAGCACGCGTATAGAAGAGAAGGTCGGCAGTGGTACTTGCTTGGTAATTATAGTTACTTCTAACAGTCTAATGAAGAAAAAAATAGCAAAAAAATCAAAATATGAACCTGACGTGAATCGAACACGCAACCTTCTGATCTGGAGTCAGACGCGCTACCATTGCGCCACAGATCCACTTACGATAACAATAGATACTCAGATTTACAAATAACATAATCTCCGTTTTCTAGAAAATATTACAACTTGCAGCTTCCGATGACCAATGTAATTGTTCTTGACTCTGATTTTCTCATATACACAAATAACCTTTTACCATTTGAAGGGATACCTTCCAGTCAAGGTGGAAGGAGAAGCGGGGCACTGGCAGTAGTGGTGTTGCGTCGCGGCGTCGACGTCAACGGAGGTTACCGAAGGGAAGCTCTCTCCGTTGTACAACTGAAGGTCTGTTTTAAATTTTATTTAATAAAGATGAAAATTAATTAACTATCACATAAAAATATGGAGAATGCTAATAATTGTCCTTGGGACATTGGATAAGAGAATAAAAATAGAAATATAGTATTTGAAAATGGTGATAAATTTAACTTTTTAAAAGTTAAAATGTTAAAACCAATGCAAACATGCTACTTTTGTCTTCCTTAACCATAGAGCAATGGTTAGCAAAACCCTAAAAATATTATTTCAAAACAATTGTCACTTTTACTTTTTGACAGACTTTTTTATTTCTTTTTTCAATAAAACTTTCTAATCATCTTTTCAATGTCATCTATAGCGGAATTAGACATAATGTAAATACTCATAATATAGGAAGGAATAGCTTCGAGTACAAATTTGATCATAACTTCCTTACCCGTCTTCGATAACGCACACCCCCTCCATGCACCGAAGGTAATCCTAGTACTTGCATGTGCCCACAACATGCTGGACACCAATAATACGTGTCAAGTCCTCTTGCGCTGCCCCAATCATAATACACATATTTTTTTTAGGTACACGCTATTAAAATTCGGAGTATTGATCACATCAACATATTAGTATGAGTCAACACGTTGAAATTACCAGAGTTGCAGTAAAAAAAATTACTCACCAGCGTTAAAAATTAAAATCACCGGTGTACACACACTTCACCAATCACCACCAAAACAAAGCCCTACCTCAAAGAACAACAATGTGTGACATTCACTGACACAGACAGTCACGGATTTGGATTCACTGCATTTGGGCTATTTGGATGGACGACTGCAAATCACGTTTTATTAGAAATTATGGCAAAAAACCACTTTAATGCAAAAGCTACAATTCTCAGCCTCTTAAAATCGCGAAAAATTTAAATTGAATTGTGTGCATATAGAACTTGAGTTTAATTTTTGAGTGAAATAATTCTTGACGACCTTCCCTTAAAAACCCGACGATTAACACAAGAAAATGTAACTTTTACTCTCAAATTTATTATTCAATTGTTTAATTCAAATGATTATAAATAAAATTAACTTTAATTAAAAGCAACTAGACTCTAACCCGTGCGATGCACGGATTTATTAGAGTTTCATGTATAGGTATCAAATTGGTTATATTATTAGAAACATTTAATGAAATACAATAGTGTTTTAAAAAACTAAATCGATTCATTAACTAACTATATAATGTATATATTCCATACAAAAAAAAATAAAGAATATGAAATCAAACATATATATTCCCTAACTTGAAATGAGACATAGATATATTGCTTATAGAAATGATATAAGTGGCTATCTTAAAATAATGTAGGCAATTTGTCAAAAAATTTAGTCATCCATTAAGGTTCACTTATTACCTGTTCATATTCATTTACAAAATGATAATGATAACACCCATATAATCCACATTGGAAGTTATTAACTTTACATTATGTCTCCATTTGTAAAAAATAAAAAATAAAAAATAAAAAAAAATAAACTTTACATTATGTCTCCAAAAAGTCTAATCTATAGTACCAATTTTCTGCAAGAATTGAAAGAATCATGTGTGGGTTGTGCTAATAGAAATTAATAGGTGGTTGGTGGATTTTGGATAATGTGATAGTGAAAAATGAAAAAGGGATTTAATGGTTTGTTAAAAAGGACATTTGATATTGGATATTAATTAATGGAAACAAAATTAATCAAGAAAACTATTAGTGGCTTAGTGGTCAAAATGTTGAGAGGAAACCATTAAGTCTCATGTTCAAATCCCTGCAAAAGTTTTTTCATAAAGATTTTTTTAGCTAATCAAAAAAGGCGGGATTAGAGTTAATCAAGGCTACTTGGAGACTATCTAACACTAGATCATCGACCCGTGCGGAGCACGGGTCTTATGAGTTGGAAAATAATTTTATATGGCTTTATTATTTTATTTATTTATTTATTATTTTATTTTTTTGGTTAAGGGACTATTTATTTATTCTGTAGAATAACATGATACAAACACATTCCAACTACCAAAAAAATATTTAAACCCGTCTATTGTACCATTAATCACATATGGAAATGTGAACAGCCGCAATCATTTATTTTCCTTGTGATTACAAAGCAAGTAAAAGGCAGTTGGAAATTAAGTTAAACCGATCCCTCTACTACCTATGTGAAATGCACTAATATGAGAATATGTTTAGCCACACCCATTGCATCGGTAGACTATATATAACACTACTAAATAACTAAATTAAAATAGACACCTCATACAATTGTATATTAGAAGGAATACCTTTATTTTTTTCCTAAGATGATCTTAACATAATAATAGGACTTTACACAAAACTCTTTTAAAAAAAAATAATAGAAAAGAGTGACTCTAAAGGTTTATTATTGCTTAATTTTTTTTTTAGTGCATTCTGCCTATAAACAAAAGTTTAAATTACGACATCTTTTTAGCGACATAATGTCATTGGTTTT
>Ga0228710_1004937_pt1 | contig 20920 bp, 12 predicted proteins | sample MedpolnodulmetaG_FD_177995 | JGI IMG/M metagenome (GOLD analysis project Ga0228710, IMG submission 177995) | Root nodule microbial communities from Medicago polymorpha collected in Santa Monica, California, United States - pink nodules | ecosystem: Host-associated > Plants > Roots > Nodule... | reverse complement strand
AAAATTTGGTTTTATTTTTTGTTTTGAAATATAATTGTTTCCTAGGAAAGTTTCGTCGGAAAGCGTGTGTCAGACTTCAGTTTTTTAATATAATTGTTTCCTACGAAAGTTTCGTCGGAAAGCGCGTGTCAGAGGTGGCAGTCTGTAAAATGCTTTCCTGTGAATCTTTCCTCGGTAATTCTGTCGGAAAATATATTTCCTCGGAAAACCCGTAGGAATAGATCGAAAATTTCCTACAATTAGTTTCCTCGGTAATTTCTCGGAAATCCGTGTTTTCCGACGAAAAAGGTGTGTTTTCCGAAGAATATTTCCCTAGAAAATCAAGTGTTTTCTTGTAGTGGGCACAATTATATTGGATGACCGTGTAATCTAACTTTACACAGTCGGTGCACTATAATTAAACTCAAAAAGAAAAACACCTTTGTTACATTATAAGAAGCTTACTTTGCTTGATATTTTTCATTAGACATGACATTGTGGCTAGTTGCTGTCATTTGATTGATATTTTGTCTTTTAAAGTCCCACATCAGCATCCCCGTGAGCTTAGCTTAGTTGGTAGGGATATTGCATTTTATATACAAGGGTCGGTGTTCGAACCCCGAACACTCCACTTCTCCACAATTCAATTGTGTGAGCTCTAGCCACTAGGCTACTTGACCAAAAAAAAATAAAAAATCCCACATCGGTTTATGCAACTAGTAAAGTAAGCTGCTTTGGTTATAAAGTGAAAGGACTTCCTTCATCACATATTAATGAGTATCATCTTCTTCCTATGAAACTTGTAGTTACAAAATGAAGAGTGGATGGATTTTATAATGTAGAAAATTTTATCGTTTTCCTCTACACCATCCCCTTTTATGTAACTTCTTAATTAGTTTGATGTTCTTAAAAAATATTTATTGTTATATTTTGCGGTTTGTATATTATAGGAAAAATTAATTATATTTGTGGTCCCTTTTTTTCATTGTATTTTAGTTTTACGAGCTATAAGTATATTTTTGCGTCTCACAATTATTGTCTCTTTAATTTTCTTTTTTTATTAAAATAATTGTCATACTAGAATACCAATACAGCATTTATTATTTTTTCCTATTTATATGCTAAAACTAATATTTAATATAGACCAAGTGATTGTCGCTGGTTGATCAACTTTACTTGTAGAATTTCAAGAATAAAATAGTGTTAAATTTGGTCACCGAAACATATGAGATGAGATCAAATGATTTGTTGATTGTTTAATGAAATATATACAAAATTAATGATATTTCAAGAGAGAAAGTAACCATTTAATATTTATACAGTTAACACTATTTTTGAATTATCATATATTATTGGTTGAAGTTTTTATCACCGTTTTAGCGGTGACTAACCTTTGAAATATTCATGAAGCATGTCCATTACGAAGCTTAAGTCAAAATACATGTGTAGATTGGTAAAATAAAAGGATACATTAAGTGTGTTTGCTTGTGTCCAAGTTAGAATTTCTCTTGATTGTGTGGTGGTGAGAATTTTGCTTAGAAGTGATTTTTGTTTGGATATATTTTTATAAAAAGTGAGTTGAACTTTAAATTTGTGTGTGAAAATCAATCTTAAGATTAAAAGTTTTAAATCCTAGTTTCAAGTAGAATCAATCCTGAAGGCATAATCAGTTCTACTCGACAACAACAAAATATGTCAGAATCAATTCTACCTCTAATGGTCCCTCTAAAAATATAACCAAACGAACACTATATATAAGAGAAGAAAGACGAAATAATCTACCATGTGAGTCCCTAAAAAATAAACCTATGATAGACTGCAGGCCAGATTTAGGCCTTAAATTTTTTGACATATCAGATTTAGGCCTTGCAAAGCTTAATTAGCTCGGTGTAACTTATTTCCACCCCAAATATTGAGTAACCCTATCAGTGGGAGGAGGAGATGTTAGAGGAGTGTAGGTCTTTACTGTTTGATGTTTCTTTGCATGTTGATGTTATAGATCATTGGTTGTGGCTCCCTGAGCCTTCCGAGGGCTACTCAGTTCAGGGTGCTTATCATTTACTGACATCAAAAGATTTACCTCTTGCGGACTCAGCAGCAGAGATGATTTGGCACAAGAAGGTTCCTCTGAAGGTGTTAGTTTTCGCGTGGAGACTGCTTCGTGACAGATTGCCCACTAAATCTAACCTGGTTTCTAGAGGTGTCATGGCTTCGGAAGCCGCTTTGTGTGTTTCAGGTTGTGGTACTATAGAATCGGCCCAACATTTATGGTTATCTTGCTTTGCGTTTGCTTCGTTATGGCCCATGGTTCGCGATTGGATTGGTTTTATGGGAGTGGACTCCAATGTCTTGTCTGGTCATTTTGTTCAGTTTGTTCATTCCACAGGTGTTAGTAAGGCTCGCAAGTCGTTTTTACAACTCATTTGCCTTCTTTGTGTCTGGGTCCTATGGACTGAGCGTAACAATAGGTTTTTTAATAATACTATTACCAATATTCCCAGGTTGTTACTAATAGGTTTTTTAATAATACTATTACCAATATTCCCAGGATGGCTGAAAGCCAAAAACGCCACCTTTATGTTTGGTACTAATAGGTGGTGGTCGAACCCTCTTCAATGTCTGGGCATTGGCTAATGGTTTCTGCTTTTGTAAGACCTGATTGGCACTGTGTATCTTTAGGAATCTCTGTGGCACGTCTTGTGCTATTAAGATTCTTGTTTGGTGTTAATATATGTCTCATTTTTTATTGTTAAAAAAAATATAGTATCAATGGATAAATATACAAGTCTAGGTAATTTAAGAGCACGTGACTATAAATATATAAGTAACCCTTTTTTTTTTGGATTACCATATTAATGGTATGAAGTTTCTATTGCTGTTTTAGCAGTGGCTAATCTTCGTCGGATGATCTGTGAGATATACAAGGATGATTTTCTCCTCCTGATTGGATCTTTTCCATATACAAGAGTCGGAGGCCGAGCCCCTAACAACTTGTTTAAGGAATCCAATCCTCTTACCACTTAAACCAATCCACTACTGGTAACATAGTCGATCTCTTTATCTGATAATATTTTTTTTTTTAATATTTATGTATTACCTATTGTTCGTCCAATTGAAGCTTGAGAAACACACTATATGTACTAGTTTAATACAATAATTGTTGGCACTTGAGTATTCGAAGAGGATTCGAACCCGAGATCTAAAGAGAAGAATAATCTTGAATTCAAAGCCTTTATCTCTAGGCTAACTCCTAGGGTTGATACATTAGGATCATAAATACACATACTTTTTTGAAAGAAGTCAAATTAGCCAATGAAATAGTTAGAACTCACAAGCTACACATAACATTAAGTATAAACATTTTGGGGTAATATGCAATTTTGCCCCTTCCATTGAGTGAATTCCGGTTTAATTCCTACTCAACACATTTGAATCACTGATGAATAGATATAGTGATGTCAAAACATTATTATAGGTTAGGTTTAATGGTTTGCAGAAATTCCCTCAAGTTTCAAAGATCATCATAATCAACCTCAATATGACTATTGACTTCCAATTGACTAGAATTATTGAAAAAAGATATAGTAGGTTCTGGAGCACCAATACCGTTATATCCAAATGATAATAGATTTTGGGAATCAATATTCACCTCCTTCAAGTTAGAGCAACTCCATAACTCCAACATCTTAAGTCGAACACTTGAAATATCAATTTTCTCAGGCACTTCACAATTGTTTAATTTCAAACTCTCAAGGAAAGGGAATTTCGAAAACAATTCAAGAAACCATTTGTCAATGAAAAAAGTACTTGCCACATACCACAAATATAACTCTTTTTAAGTTTATGCACATATCAAAATCAATATAAGATGGTATATCGTAATTATGATCATCAGGACAATAACATAAATTCTCAAGATTCAGGTCATCAACTAATGCTCACAGACTTCATATACCTTGGGCCACCATCAGAACTTAACACCTGACAGAAGTCCAAAGTTATATATTCAATCAAAGGACAAAAAGAGATGAGGTGGTTAATTGCATGTTCATCTCCCAAAAGTACATTCCTTAGTGACAATACCCTCAATGAGAAAAACTTGATTGAATAATTCATGAATATTGGATCAATCTTGATAAACGCCACCAACACCAACTTTGTAAGTGATTTGGCTTCAATGACACACATTGGCAACGCATGATAATAGTATTGGGCTTGACTAACCCATTGGGAATACTGTATTATCTCAACACCACATTCACAAGCCAATTTTAACAAAATATCAACATCCTTTGAAATGTGGCAAAGCCCCAAAGACTACAAAAATGCCCAAAGTAACTGGGCCAATCCCTAACTCTTTCAGCAAACTCAAAAGACTGCAAAATCTCGACCTTGGCTCCAACAGCCTTAGTGGGCCGATCCCCTCCTTTCTTGGAAAGTTGAAGCACCTCCAGGGAGGTTGATTTGTCTAACAACAAGCTATCCGGTGTTATTCCGACGTCGCTCGGCACCCTACCATCTCTTTCACAGTTTAATGTTAGCTTTAACCAGCTGTGTGGTGCAATCCCTGCTGGGTTGAACAAGTTTGCAAAGAGTTTGTTTGATCATAATAAATGCCTCTGTGATGCTCCTTTAGCACCTTGCAAGGGAGGCCTAGCAGCAAGTAAATAAAAGGAGTATGATTGTGTCATTATGTGACCATTTTATTTCCTTAAAATAATGTGATATGTTCAGTATTCATACACAAAGAATACTACATGCATCAGTAATAAAAATATAATTGTTAATTAATCAATATATATATATATATGATTTAAATATAATATACCAAGATATATTTTTATCCGTAGTAAAGATGTTTTTTCCTGTTCCGTGAGCATAGGTCAGTTGGTAGAACAATTCATTATTATATGCAGGGGCCGGGGTAACCCCGGACACCCCACTTATTCACCTTATAAGGTGAATTTTAGCCACTAGGCTACCTGACCAAAAAAAAAAAAAAAATCTTTTTTCCTCAAATTTTCTAAATTTCCCCAATTAATAATTTTAGCCACATTTTTATATCTAAGATTAAAATACATGGTAATTTTAAGCTTAAATAGTGGTAAAATTTGTATACAAAATTTTGGATGTCATAAGAGTTGACATTATTTATCAAGTTGACAATGAGAATTGAAACGATTTCACCTGAATGAAAATGGTAACTTGTAACTGCTCAAGACACAAGAAGGTTTTTGTCTAGTATTTGTGGACATCATGCACTATCTTACAAATTATGACAAGCTCCATAGACCTTTGCTGGCTTGATAATCGATCTTCCTCAAGCTCCATAGACCTTGTAATGATACATTAGAAACTCGATAAGATCATAGATAACAACATATCTATGGTACTACTAATTACAAGTAGGCTCTCTGTTCATTTGCTTTAGCTTTAGAAGATGTGTTCTCTGTTCAAGTCCCAGGCAGGCCGAGGCTACGGATTTTTCGGATGATTGATTCTCGAAATAGCCCAGCCAATTCGGTTGTGTCAGCCTGGTTGGTCTAACATTTAAGAGCAGGCAAGGCCATCCGCTTTAGTTTTAGTCTGTTCAAGTCCCACATTGGCTGATGCAACGAGTAGATTGATCTGGCAAGGTTATAAAGTGAAAAGACTTCGTAAAACTATCATAGATGTATATGTCAAAGGAAACAAGACCTACATCGATGTGAAGCTCATTAAGGGAACATTGATTTCAAATAAGTCCTACACTAAAATAGAGAACATAATATGTTAAACCATCTGAGCCAAAAATGCTCCAACACATAACTCTCTGATCCACATGCCGCAACTGAAGTTGTTTTCATATTTTCAAACAATGCATCCATATTACATTCAAGATTTAAAATCTCGAAATTTTTTTTGGTTTCCTCTAAACAATGCATCCTTTCACAGACAGACAGATCAACCTAAAAAATACATTTAATCACGATTGCTCTATTTGCTAAGATTAAGTGTAGTATAATTTTTATGGATATTAGGATTTTTTTCGGATTACATATTTCCGAAGATTCTATGGATATTAGTATTTTTTTGGATTACATATTTCCGAAGATTCAAAATACAATATTGTGCAACTTAAGTTGACCCAGCTTAATTAACTTCACTAAAAATGATATAAGGAAGGATCATTATGGAATTTCTTTCTAGTGAAACATCTATTTCTGCAGGCTATTCAGGATAACTTATAAGCACTAGGTTTGGTCTTGAGAGAGTACAAACAACTCAACCAAGCCGGGCCTTCAAAATATATGGGTCTTCAAAAAAATTATAGCCTAATACCCACCCCCCACTCAAATAAAAAAAAATATATGTTCCTTCTTTTTCTTTCTTCCGTACGCATTAGGCGTAGGGTTTCTTCTTCTCACTCAACATGTCTCTTTCGCTTAATTTTTTTTATATTTCGTTTCCTTCTAAACATGAGAGCTTCACGAATTCTGTGAAATATTGCTTAATGCTTATTAGTAATTGCTTTTTAATATTTCAGTGTATAATTGCTAATTTTGTTGAATGTTACAAATATATGGTTATAATTTATGTTGAATGTCGAAATTTTTGTTATATTTTAAAGGGTTAATTAAGTAAATGGTCCCTATAAATATTCAGAATTTTGTTTTTAGTCCCTACAAAATAAAATCACACTTTTAGTCCCTATAAACTTTTTCATCAACATTTTTAGTCCCTATAAAAAAATTTCATCAGCATTTTTAGTCCCTATAAAATTTTTCCATCAACATTTTTGGTCCCTAAAATGCTTAAGAAAAATGTCACAGGGACTAAAAAATGTGATTTTATTTTATAGGGACTAAAAACAAAACTGTGAATATTTATAGAGACTAAAAACTTAATCAACCCTATTTTAAATATTGAAAAATATAATTGCTAATTTTGTTATATGTTGGACGTTGAATGTTGACAAATTTGGATATATGTTGCTAATATATGCCTCTTAAATTATCAAGTTCTACGTTTTTTTCTTTCACTCTTCCTCTATGCCTCCTAGCTAAAATTAGAAAGTTTTAAAAAAAAATTATTTTATTTTACTGGGTGCTTATTTTACGATGAGAGCCGAGCCTTCTAATTCATAGGAATAACCCTAATAAGCACTTATATGATAAAAATTTTACTATAAGCACTTAATTAAGCAACTTATCCAAACAGTGGTTAAACGTTTGGTGTATTCTGATTCTTTTTTTTAGTTTTTGGTTTTTGTTTTCCAATTAAGAAGAATTTCGAAGTGAAAATTGGCTCTAGATTTTGTTATTGAGAGTTGAGACCTTAAACAAGCAGTCATGAACTTTGTTTCTTTTTTTATGTGTTTAGTTCTTGTTTTCCTATTTGGAGCATGTTCATATGTTTTTTGTGGCTTATTTAAGGATGTGCACAAGCTAAGTTTGCACGGTGCATGAAATTAGATGATGGGAAATATTGGGAATTCTATACGTTTTTATACGGTAGGACTTAAAATTAAAGGGCAGGTCTTAGGGTCTGTTTGGTTTGAGAATTAGGAGGGGATGGGAGGGGAGAGAAGGGGAGGGATTTTAACGGAGGGGAGGGGAGACATTTTAATTAAAAACGTGTTTGGTTCGCAAGGGGAGGGGAGGGGATTTTAAAATTATTTTACTGTTTTACTCTTAAACTTAATTAAAGAAAAGAAACTACTTGATATTACAATTTGAGAGACCATCCAATGACAAACACACATCTAAACTGCTTATTTTATCTCAAACTGGCTCATATATTTTCCACAACAAGACATGAATCAGTGAATTAACATTGAAAAAAATGGATCAACAAGCAATAATAAGTTGAATTAAAATAAGATAATAATAGTAGTAGGAGTGGTTTTTAGATGTAACAAATAAGAGTGATAGATAATATAATAATAAAAGTTGTTACAAAAAAAATATAACAAAATAATAATAAGATTGTTACAAAGATAATATAATCTAATAATAATAAAAGTTGTTACAATGTTAATATTGAGATTTGAAATTAATTTAAGGATAATTATGGCAATGCAATCAAATTTTAAAAAGATTTGCTCCCCTCCCCTTCTAAAAATTGAACCAAACACTTCAAATTAAAAATCTCCCTCCCCTTTTCTCCCCTCCAAAACTCTCGAATCAAACGGACCCTTGGAGGAAACCGATCCTCGATTCGGTCGTAAGGAACTAGATGTTGCTTCGGTTGATTGTAGCATAGGCTATGCTTATTTGTCGTTGGCACACTACATTGAAACGGTGTTTTCTTATCAGAAAGTTTTAACTGCTTTCAAATCAACCAAAGGAGTAATAAAATTGGAGGCCTAACTCATCCTTAAAAACCGATTCATAAGGTGAGGATTGTCTCCTCTATATAAATTCTTATCAAGAGTCTTATCTATCTGATTTGGGACATAGGTTTTTCCCAATACACTCCCGTCACGTCCAGCACTCTTTGGGCTTTGGTGCGTGAATCGGCCGTCACACCCAGCAACACTCTTTGGGCTTGGTGTGTGAATCGGTAGGTGGCCCTTGAAATCGACAGACTCTAATACCATAATGTAATTGGAGGCCTAACTCATCCTTAAAGGTGTATTGGGAAAAACTTATATCTCACATCGGATAGATAAGACTCTTGATAAGAGTTTATATAGAGGAGGCAATCCTCACCTTATGAACCGGTTTTTAAGGATGAATTAGGCCTCCAATTTCATTAAGGAGAGAATCATCCAATAGTTGCTTTAGTCTTGGGGGAATAAAAATTTTATTATGAAAACGCACATGAAGATCTTGGTAGTGGATTGGTAGATGTTGCAGCAATTTATCAATCCTTGAATGATTTTGAAAAAGCATTGAAAATATATAGCAAAGTACTATTGCTGGAATTGAAGCACACAAATGGAAGTTATGCATATAGGTTTTGAAACTAGCGTACAGGATCATCATTAAATCATATAAGGAATTTGAGAATGGATCTATCACAAGATCACTGAAAGGAAATTGAGGAATTCAATGACATATTACATAATATTATCTATCCATGTAAGTTTTTTTTAGTTGGGAAAAGGAGTTTGTATTTGCTCTATTTTTCTATCTTCCAACTAGACATTCACTAATGAGATTGATTAGTAGATCCTAGTGATGAGTCCAATGGACTTTCACTTTTCTAAATGAAGAACATTTAACTTTGGGGCACTATGGCCTAGCCAACCCTCCAATTTAAGTTCTAAATGTTTTTTCTAGTATTATTATTATTATTATGTGTATTTAATAGTAGATAATGAATGAATAATAGATTCTTATGTCCTAAATTATAAATAGTAAGCCATTCGCATTTTCTCAATGGAATAAGTTCAAAGATGGCTTCCTTAATGGCAGACTCAAATACCCCTTACAATAAAGATTGCGTTTCTAATGTTCTACCCGAGGTACATCCCATAAATCTATGTTTCAAAGTTCTTTTTTAAACCAAAAACTAAAAGATTTTAGGCTTCTAAGTGAGTTTTGAATAAACTTCATTGTAAAAACTGTGGTTTAGGCAAAGTGTTTCATGCTTGAATTCTTTGTACTCTCTAAAGAAAATATTTTTATCATTTGACTTATTTGAACATCACTCTTTTCTTGATCGTGCCTTGCTCATGTGAAGGGAAGAAGTTTTAGTAACAGTCATGTTTGCAGATAGCATCCTTGATGGCAAACTTAGCATGGTGTGACTATTATAAATGTGGATGAGCTTGACTCAAATACCCTTACGATTGCAATTATATAGATTTGAAGCATGTTGTCTTCATCTTTCGTATCTTAAAAATTTCAGGTTTGGAAATAATTCTAGAAATAGTGATGAAGCATGTCATAATCATATATATTCTTGGATAAAATAACTAAAAATAACCATACATAATTATCTTAGTCAATGCCATTAAGAAGATCTAGTCAAAATAATTATCTTGATGTATTGCTTCTATCAAAACTTAATTGTGTATCCACATTTAACACAAAACCTGAAAGACATTAAGTTTATGAATCATCTCGCTTATAAAGTGTTATCCACTTTTTCATCCAACGTAAGACATTTTACTCACACCTGATATATCAACACGTCTAAGTGCTCGTTTGGTTCCGCGTTTGCAGGCCTTAAACGCGCTTTGCTTTCTTTAAACGTGGTTTCATCATACTTTTTGGTGTTTGGATAACTTCAGAAGTGATTCAATCAAACGTGATTATAGTCCCAGACGCACGTTTATGTGAAGCTACAATTCGGAGCTTTTGCAGTGACCAAACGTGATTCTAGAAATTACTTTGTGGTGTCAGTTTCCTTTTCCCTAATTACCCATGATTTCTTTTTCTTTTTCCGAGTTGTAAATTGTTTCCTCCAATCCAACAACAAGGCCAGTGATGATTTCTTTTTTCCATTGATCAAAATTGGTTAACGGCGCTGCTTCAACTTCAGGTTGCACGACTGCAATTTTCAACGTTCTCTCTATTCCTCTAGGTTAGAGAAGAGGTTGAAATTGGGCTTCAAAAACCCATTACTTTCTTTTTTTTATAATAGCCCGTTAATATTTTGATTAATCCTTTAAAAAAACGTTTTACATAATTTGGTAATTAATATGGGTAAAAAAATTAATATAATATAACTAACTAAAATTTAACTATCTATTTAAATTAATGGAATATGCTTTTTATTTAAATTAATAAGGCAACAAAATTTGAATAACTATATAAAATGGAAATGAAATCTAATATATACCCATTTTGGTAATTATGCATTCAAAATCAATTTTGATCCAACAATCCAAACAACATGAATTTATAAGAATCACTTTTGTCGTAATGTATCCAAACATAAATCAATTCACCTCAAACTCACTTTTGACCAAAATCAATTCTAACAAAATCAATTCTATGAAAATCAATTCTCGCTACCGCCATACCAAACACACACTAAATTGTCCAATATATATGTGTAATACTAAAACATTTCCACATAAAAACTAGTCGGTGTGTTAGCAAATCCCATATTACAAAAGAAATTGAACAGAGAGAGATTGTTCAATTTATGACTCATACAAAAGAAATTGATGATATTTTCAATTTATGTTACAAGTTTTTATCCTTTTGGTAAATGATTCTAGCTTACAGAATCACCGTAAAATCAAATAAGGAGACTCTATCACCATAAATTCAAGAACATATTACAAAAAATCATGTATCCATGTAATGTAGAAAGCATAAACAATTGTATAGCAAATGGGCTATATGATGATCACGATGTATCAAATCATCATATGTAGAAGCTAAGGAAAATGTGCTATATAAAATGAAGTTATTATGTGCCTATGTTATCTGTTCAAGTCCCACATCAGCTGATACAACGAGTAAAGTAAGTTGGTATGGTTATAAAATGAAAGGACTTCTTGAATCATTCATCAGGGATGATGATCATCTGAATGTCTATGACATTGCTATTGCTGTTGCATAATGCAATTCAGCTGAGATTTTTAAGTAAGAAAAGTTCTAACGTTTTTCTTCTGACTTAGGAATCCAGACTTAATTTTGTTATGCAACTGCTTAATTAGTTTTTTTTATTGTTTATTTGATATACAGTAGTAGGGTTCTTTTTATCCCATATAAATACTACTCTGGTGTAATTTAATCAAGGATATATTTAAGGCTTAATTGCATTTTTTGCATTCTAAGTTTTAAAATGTTGCAATTTTGGCCTTCTATTGAAAAAAATGGCAAAAGCAACCCCCATGTGTAGGGAAATATGCACTTTTGACCCCCTAACATAAAGGAAATATGATCTTTTGACCCTTATCTTTTCAAAAAGTTGCAATTTTGGCCCCTGTTTTGGGACACGTGGCATCTTCTCAGCAATTTTGGGACGAAATGGGCCAAAATTGCTATTTTTTTTAATAGGGGACCAAAATCGCAACATTTTAAAACTTAGAGAGCGAAAAATGCAGTTTAGCCTATATTTAATTGCTAAATGATATATTTAAAATAAATGTATGTAGATGTAGACATTTTTAGAGTGTTTTAAAAACAACATTTTTTTTATTGATTTAATTTTATTATTAAATTTATGTAAGATATTTATATATTTCTTTCAATTGAATCAAATTAATAAACCATCTTAGTCTTAGTATGTAAGATACAATAAAAAAGAGAAGGTAGCTTGTTCAACCATCTTAGCCAAAAATGCTCTAAACAATTTAGTTGGAGGTGTAGATAGAAGAAGTTTTTCAAATTGAGATTGAGTGACTTTGGGAGGAAAAGTCTATCATCTTAACTATCATCTTTTTTTCATCTATGTCCCTCCACAAAGTCGCTCAATCGGTCAATCCCAAACCAAAAGTTTTCCCTTTTCTACTCTTTAAATTTGTTATTGATATGGCCTATTGTGGTCTCTAGTTTTTTTTTTCTTCATAAAATTTCAGAAAAAAATATTAATAGGATTTTTTTAAATACACAAGATCAAAGTACACTTTTTTACACTCAACTAAACTGAAATTAGTATTACACTTCCCACTGAGTTGTGTGCAAAAACAATTTTAATTTGGAACACTCTAAATATTTATTTTCCTCGCTTTACGGAAACGTGTCAAACTATATAAATGTGTCAATATGTTCTCTTTCCCTCCTTCACTTTCTTCTTTTTAGTGAAAAGTTTGATTGCAAATTGATTTTTCTAGGGAAAATGTTAGTATTGATTGATTGCAAATGGATAATACTTTAGTGTTAATCTGGGTTCGTTGTGTTGTGACTATGTTACGTTGTTGTTAACGTTTTCTGACATTCTTCGTACACATGCATGTTTCATATGTATCAGTGAAGCATGAATATGTGGTTAATGTCATTGCTAAATAAATCACAACATTGTAAATATAATTAGTTGATAAGTTTCTTACATTTTTATCATTTGACTTATTTGAATGTCACTCTTTTATTGATCGTGCCTTGCTCATAAAGCAACCCAATTGTAAAAAAACATATAGTAGCATGTGAAAGGCAGAAGTTTAATTAACAGAAACTAAAGAGTATTGTGAAATATGCTTATAAAATAATGCGTCTAGTACTATTGATCCCTTATCAATTATAACTTTTTTGGCTTATTAGTGAGTTTTGAATAAACTTCATTGTATGAAATTATGGTTTGGGCAAAGTGCTTCAAGTTGGAATGTTCTGACAAAGACGGCCACACCGAAACTTGTCAATTGCGCTCTTGCAAATGTGCACACACAAAAAACAAAAGAGTGAGTAGACAAAAATCATGAAAACAAGATAATATAGGTTAATTTAATAGTTAATTCATTCATGTTTCAATGTGGACTAAAATAAAAATAAATAAATAAAACATTACTAGCACGTAGGAAAAGTTTCAAAATGCTTCGCAAAGTTCACGGTAACAGATTTAATGAAAATTAAAGACCATAAAAGTGACAAACACAGCCTATTTATGGTTATGAATATCATTGATTAGCAGATAAGTCAAATACAAAGTCATGACCCTAGCAGATAATTCAAATATTTCAAAACAGTTTCAGAAAAATGTGTCACATGATATTCGGGTTTGATTTGATTTATTGTTCATTATTTTGGTCTATCAAAAACTAACATCAAACTGCATCATCTCCTTCATTCAACATTTGATCTCCACTTATTTGTTCTATAATCGAATCATATATGTCATTACGGTAAATTACCTCCAATTTATCAAGGGGTAATGTAGTTTTCACCTGCAAAATGCATACTTATTTCGGCCTATAGGCTTCAATAACGTGCAGTGTATTAATTTTCTTAAATCTGGGAGTTTTCAGGTTTACACATTTTGGACAATTTTATTACCATGGCTAACAGCTTTACTTCGGAATCTGTAGTTTGCACATGCTAACTGTCCATTCAGAATATAGATGATATTTTAATTGTAATTGATTCATCTAAGGAAATTGAGAATGACTCTATCACAAGATCACTGAATGGAAAACGAGGAATTCATCAACATATTACATAATATCCATTTAATGTATAGAAAGCATAGATGATATTCCTTGATGACAAACTTAGCATGGTGTGACAATTATAAAGATTCGAACTTCATCTTTCATTAATGAAGCATATCATATGTTTGGATAAAATAACTTAAAATCACCACACATAATTATCTTAGTCAATCTAGTCAAAAAATATATGTAGATAGGTAAATTAAAAGCATAAGGATACCTTATGATTATTAGATATATATGTAGGAGAAGAAAGACCAAGTGAGTCCAACCTGTTGGGCATGAGTCCCACATCGAGTAATCTAGAAAGCAATTTGGTAGATATTAGATATAAAGCAAGCAGCTGGAGACGAAGAGGTTCATCATTTCTCAAGGTATGAGATTTGTTTGGATTACATATTTCAATGGTGATTGGGAGGTATATGATAATTTAATCTTTGGTTTCATATTCCCTCTTTTCACTTTTGAAATTTATTGTCTGGATATACGCATGGGAAAAGTTATCCCCAAATGTGTTGCACTATAACATTGTGTGTACACCCTATCAATATAAGTTTTAAAGTTACTTTAAAAAATAAAATAAGTAAGCTTTAACATTTTTTTTTTTTTTAATGTCATGCTTTGGCTTAATTTTGGGTCACACTACCAAAACATCAAAATTTAAAATGTTAGTTTGATTTGTAAAAGAGAGAAAAAAATATTAGTAAAGTAACAACTAAATTTTTTTTCTTTTCAAATTGAATGATCTTTTCAATGCAATCTTAATTATGTTCTGGAAAGATCTAGTTGAATGTTTCAGATATGTCAGTATACAATTTTGATCTTTGTTAAATATAATTATCTATTAGCAAAAATTATAAAAAAAAAAGGTTAATATTTTGAAAATACTCATTGAGATAAATCTAAAATCTTACATGCAAACATTTATCTTTACATATTTGTAAGAAAACAGAGTCAAAGTATCTTATGTAGGCCAGTCATTTTAGGACTGAAAGAGCTTTTTATGATTGTATACTAACTAGGAATTTCACCCGTGCAACGCACGAGCAAATGTCTCTATATCAGCGTTACCAAATTATTTCACTAAACGTCTTTCTAAACATTGCTCGTATAATGCACTGTTATGATAAATAAGCTGATTTCATCAACAACGCTGATATATAATCATTTGACGTGTGTTTAGAAAGTACGACTACAATTACAACCAAAACAAACACATAATGGACTTCTTAGTGAAATAAGGTGTTGTCATAACCAAAATAAATATTCCAACCTTTGACAAATAGTCACATATAATTTAAAGATATTGCATAACCCTTAAGTTTTTAATTCAAATAACTAAATAAAACAAAAGTAACACCAAAGTCTTTTCAACTTTTGGAAACACCAATTAAGTCCCAAAAAACTTTCATCCACAACAGTGCATCTACGATCTATGGTATACCGTCCCAAAAGTTAACTTCAAAAACAAACATAGGTTTTTGCATTTTATTATTGTATGTTGTATAATAACAAAGAAACATGCAACTTAATTCTTAAAAAAATTCATACCTGATATGCTAATTCCTACAAATTTTCAAAAACCTCTGGAAAAACAAGTTGATAGTAGAGGTGCATGGATTGCCATCTTCATCCAAAATAAACAATTTCAACCCTTTCTTGGTAGTTACCCTTGATACAACAACATACAACTTCCCATGTGTAAACACTGGGCGAGGTAGATACAATCCAACCTTAGACAATGATTGTCCCCGACTCTTGTTTATTGTCATAGCAAAGCACAATGAGATAGGAAATTGTCTTCTTGAAAATTTGAATGGAAACCTTGAATCTGATGGAACCAAATCCATCCTTGGGATCAATACCTTTTGCCCAATACCCTTACTTGTAATTACAGTAGCAGTTATGATGTTTTTGCCAAGGTGATTGACTTGTAGTTGTGTTCCATTACACAACCCACTTGCTTGATCGATGTTCCTCAACAACATGATCGGAACTCCAGCCTTCAAAATCAACCTATGGTTTGATATTCCTGAACATTTGATGTCATTTAAAAATTATGTAGTACACCAAACTCCTTGAATATCATAGTCTTCATCAGATTTGCAAGGTGTATCAGAACTTAGATACTCTTTTGCTTCACCTTCAATCAACGAAAGAACATACTCATTGACTTGTTCAACAGAATCAAGGGTGGGAGCAAGTATAGCTTTCTCTTCAAAGATCCTTTGATTGTCAATGTTATTAATAATATCTGGATAGAAAAAATCAACCAACGCTTGTAGAGGATTGTCGCATGGAGGAATGCACAATTCCTCAGGAATATCCATGATGCTCTGTCCATCTTCATCTACAACCATATCACCATTTCCAATCTTCAAAACCCAATTTGCAAAATCTCTAATCTCATTTGCACTATGAACTGTGACATCCCCAATTAACCTCATGTTTCTTGTCAGCTTTAAGACCTTGCAGCTACGCCAAATATTAGAAGAGTTAACAGATGCCTTCATTATATCAAGTGGGGTTGCTTTTTTAATGACGGGTAAAATCTGCCTGAAATCTCCCCCCAAAATGACAACCTTTCCTCCAAAAGGTTTTTTCAAGTTTTTCTCATCTACAACTCTCATTATATCTCGCATAGTTCGGTCAAATGCTTCAAAACAGTGTCTGTGCATCATGAGCGCCTCATCCCATATAATTAGATTTGCTTCTCTAAGCGATTGGGCTCTATGATCTTGTTGTTTCACATTACAATTACATTTTTCATTAATTTTCAATGGTATGCAAAATGTAGAATGAGCTGTCTTGCCTCCGGGCAACAATAAAGAAGCAATTCCGTTCGAAGCAACATTAATTACAATCTTGCCTTGTGACCTTATGGCTGCAGATAATGTCTTCCACATAAAGGTCTTTCCGGTTCCACGGTATCCATACAAAAAATAGAATTGACCATTTTGGGACTCAACCGATTTCATTATTGTAGAATAAACATCATGCTGCTCATCAGTCAGTTGTTCAATAAGAGATTTATGTAGCTGAGCTTGCTAATCTTTGTCATAATTCAATTCATCAGCAATAAATTTATTGGTTTGAGCCATTAACTCTCCAAAAACTGGGTAAGGCAAAGATTTGTGGGCTTTCAATGATTTGCCATTGCACATTAACAACTTTTCTATCTCAATAAGACAAAGATTTTGCAAATCACTATCTAGAATGCGAAGATCTGCATCATATATTATAAAATAATAATATGTCATGGCTTTCAATATTCATATATAAAACAATACATTATCAAACATGTTATGATGTCAGTTAGTAATTGTCCCCAAAGTGATGTTCATATACATATGTGTTCCTAACAAACAATCATTAATGACACTTTTAGGAAATATAACAACATTCCATTATTTATATATAGCTAAAGGGAATAAAATGTATAGCGTATTTCACTTTTTAATACGATCTATGTTTCGGTTAGTTACCGTTAAATTTCCAAATATGTCATTAAACCTAATTAAAAAGTTTACATGTAACATTAACATAAATGGTATGATCTACTGTGTAGTACATAAAATGTTGGGGACAGTTGAAAAATAGTAAAAATACCTGGAATATTGAGGATCCGTCGTCGAGCATAGAGAATTTCATCTGCCAATAACTTCCAAGTAGCTTTCCATACATTATCGGGCTTGTGCATTGTACTCATGATTAAAAGTCTAACAAACAAAACACGAAGCATTTGCCCACTCTGTGATCTAGAAGCCTCAAAAATTCCATCAATAAACTCTTTGTCATCAGACAATAAACCAAGAGCATAACATGCATCTTGAAAACTACTATAGAGCTTGCCATCCACTGTTTTAATACAATCAAACTCCTTACAACCCTTTTGAAAGGTCAAAAGAATCCATATATAGTAAAGTTCACCTGAGCCTACGTGAATGTCATGACTGAAAGAGTGCTTTTTATGATTGTATACTAATACTTGCATTATTTATTCTCAAGTCAATAACTTCCACTTTGTATTTATTATGAAAATTTTAATACATCAATACTTGTAAAATATTGCCCCCACAATCTAAAATTTCTGGCTCCGGCTAGTGATTCAATGCGTCAGAGAAAACATGGATTTTTCAAAATCCTCAACTCAGAAATTTTCAACCCATTGTAAATTCCCTAAAGCTTAGCTTCAAGAACTGAACACGGATGCAATCTTGTTACAACATGTACTATATGATGATCACAATGTATCATATCATTATATGCAGAAGCTAAGGAAAATAAAGGCAATGCTCCGTCTCCATTCCTAGGATGAAGGGTAGGCATAGTTGATATAGTCTCAATTATATGAGCTTGAAGACAATTAATCACATCTCTCAGCTGCCAATTTCCATTTACATCAACAAAACTAGCTACTGTTTTATTAAAAGTGTCATTCAAATTATGGTATGTTGCATAAGAAATTATAGGAATGGGTTGGAAACTCCACACATATGAAGGAAGTGCTTGAAGAACCGATTTGGCCAAAGTGACGCGACCAACAAAAGATAACGTCTTACATTTCAAAGAACTAAGCCTTTGATTCACTTTATCAAGAACAAATTGATTAGTAGAAATGTAGCATGTTGTTCAAATAAATTTCTTGCATGAAAGTGAAACTTATCAAACCAACAGTATAAGTGATTTTTTGGCCAAATTTCAACATTAAAAACTCCACAAAATATGAGCTGCATTGCTCCTGCTACATTAAAGATTGACTGAGAAAAAAATAGAAATATAAAATGGATTTCCAATTTCTCAATATAAACATGGTAAACTATTTTTAAGCTTATTTCTATAAGCTCTTCAGGATAACTTTTGATAAGCACTTTTACTATAAACACTTAATTAAGCTATTTATCCAAACAGTGGTTAAAAGTATGGTCTATTCTAAATCATTTCTTCAGTGTTTGGTTCTTGTTTTCCAATTTAGAAGAAATTCAAAGCGAAAATTGGCTCTTGATTTTGTTATTGAGAGTAGAAACCTTAAATAAGCATTGAATGTAGAGTGAACTTTGATTCTTTTTTTAAATGTTTAATTCTTGTTTTCCAATAAAGATAGATGAGGGTAGTTAAAACTTGTATAAATCATTAGCACACTACATTTATTGAAGTTTCAAATGAAACCCAATGTGTAGTTAAAAAAGACTAACCAAGTAATGCTTTGATCTATGAGAGAGTGTTTCGTCATAAATTGAAGTCTGTAACAAAGAGAGATTGTTTTAACATGTCAAACATATTACAATCCGAATTTGAAGTTCTTTATTGTGTAAAATAATTAGAGCAGAGTCATCAAATTACAGTAACATATTTAATGAAAATTCAATACCATAAAAGTTGATGGCATACAAATTTTAGGTTTGGAAATAATTCCAAAAACATTCATGAAGCATGTCATATGGTTGGATAAAATAACTTAAAATCACCATACATAATTATCTTAGTCACAGCCATTAAGAATCTTAAGTAAAAAAAAAAAGTGTAGAAGGATAAATTAAAAGGATAAGGATATATTAAGATTATTAAATATATGTATATATGTATGTAGGAAAAGAAAGACCAAATACTCTACCAAGGAAGTCCCACATCGGGGAACCATAGAAATCGAATGAGAATATAGTTGATATAAAAAAAGCAGCGTGGTCCTATTAGCTAAAATTAAGTTTCGGAGTTAGTTTGGATTACAAGTTTCTGGAGGGTAGATGCAAAATATTTTTGTCTTTGTCATGGTTAAATGCCATTGGTCATATATTTTGCATTAATTCTCAAAAATTTGTATTTCAGACATGCCACTTTTCAAGTTCTAAAGATTTGTTAAAATGCATAGGATTATATAAAAGGTTAAAGATGTGTCAATTATTTATCAGCCAAATCAAATCAATCTTCTTTTCATTATTAGAAATGTATAATGTAGTCTCATGGGCTTTGGTAGGGATATTACATAATTTATGCAGGGGTCGAAGTTCAAACCACTAGGCTACTAGACAAAAAAAAAATGTATAATGTATAATCTTTATTATTATTTTTTTTGTTGAAGGGATTCATTATTAATGGTATGAAGTTTCTAGTAATGATTAATTTATGTAGTGGGATTTGTGGGACACACAAGGAAGATTCTATTGTTTTAATTTTATTTTTTCATATACAATTTTTACATACAAGATCCGGGATCAAGTGATCCCCAAACCACTTATTTAAGGAACTCAAATCATTTACCAGTTGAACTAATTCATTGTTACTTGACCTTTCTATCAAATAATATTATTTTTAATATTTCTATATTTAAATTGTTGGTCCAATTGAAGCTAGGGCAACACCCTATATGTATTAATTTAATATTATAATTGTTGGACCTTGAGGATTCGAACCCGAGATCTAAAGTGAACCACAATCGTATATCCAAAGCCTTCATCACTAAGTCAACCCCTATGGTTGTGCATTAAGACCATACATTAACAATAGGCTTGGGTCACGTATCTATCCAAGTTTATGTTAGATATGCAGGAATACCCAAACTTATTAGATATGGGGTTGAGGTTATATTTTTCACTCTTGTCCAAGATCGGGTAGGGTACCTAAACTCCATCGAAGTTAAAACTTCAAACTGATTATTTTACTCTTTCTTCTGCTACCTCTATTAATATTGTTCATTGTATATTTATGACAGGGATGTCTGGGCGAGACAAGGATAAGGGTAAGGCTCATGCTGTAGATCATGGGAAGCCGAAGAAAAATAAGAATCAAAGAATAGATGTTTCCTCAGACCCTACCAGACAATGGGTTCGGCCGACGGGGATTACCTTCCGTCACATTGACGAACGGACTGGTACTCCTATTCCTACTACTCCTATTCCTACTGCTACTACTCCA
>Ga0228710_1004936_pt1 | contig 20922 bp, 12 predicted proteins | sample MedpolnodulmetaG_FD_177995 | JGI IMG/M metagenome (GOLD analysis project Ga0228710, IMG submission 177995) | Root nodule microbial communities from Medicago polymorpha collected in Santa Monica, California, United States - pink nodules | ecosystem: Host-associated > Plants > Roots > Nodule... | reverse complement strand
AGGTTTAGGTCTAGAAGTTCTCTAATATATGAAAATATTAATGATAACGTCTATCTCAATGAAAGTCTATAGTTTTAGGTCTCTAAAGTCTCTAAGATGTGCAAATGTTAATGATAAGTGAAGTGTTATTGAAACCCACTTAGGTTGACCTAGTCGTATTGACTTGGAACCTGGGAGTGTGCTCCTCCTCAAGGTCTCACGTTCGATTCTCTCTGGTGCCAATTTGAGGGGGTTAGTTTAGCTTCTTCAAAAAAAAAAAGTGAAGTGTTATTGATTTTGGGGAAACTATAGCTTAAAGAAATAACATTTTCTATGATGGTTATTATTACCCAAGTTTTATTTTAACATCGATTCATAATTACTTAGGCAATAATTACTCGAGTTTTATTGGCATGCAATCCATGGTTTTAGGTCTTACAAAAATCAACTAATTTACGGTTTTAGGTCTCGAACAAATCAATTCATAATAACTTAGGGAATGATTACTCGAGTTTTCTTGGCATGCAATCCATAGTCTAATACATGCAACAGGACAAGTGTCACGACTCAAGAGGAATAACACATGCAACAAGACAAGTGTAAAAAAAAATACATGCAGCAAGCCAAATGTTACCCATGTAATAAACCAAGTGTCATGACTCACGAGGAATACATGCAACAAACCAAGTGTCAAGAGGAATACATGCAGCAAGCCAGGTGTCAACCATGCAATAAATCAAGTGTCACGACTCACGTGGAATGAATGCAACAAGTCAAGTGTCAAGAGGAATACATGCAATAGGCCAAGTGTCACCTATGCAATAAACCAAGTGTTATGACTCTTGAATACATGCAACGAGTCAAGTGTCAAGATGAATACATGCAACAAGCCAAATGTTACCCATGTAATAAACTAAGTGTCACGACTCCTGAGTAATACATGCAATAATCCAAGTGCCAATAGGAATACATGCAGCAAACCAAGTGTCACTCATGCAATAAACCAAGTGTCACGACTCATGAGGAATACATGCAACAAGTCATGTGCCAATAATAATACATGCAGAAGGCCAAGTGTCATCCATGCAATAAACCAAGTGTCATGACTCTTGAATACATGCAACAAGCCAAGTGTTACGCATGCAATAAACCAAGTGTCACGACTCCTGAGTAATACATGCAATAATCTAAGTGTCAATAGGAATACATACAACAAACCAAGTGTCCCTCATGGAATAAACAAAGTGTCACGACTCATAAGGAATGCATGCAACAAGTCATGTGCCAATAATAATACATGCAGAAGGCCAAGTGTCACCCATGCAATAAACCAAGTGTCATGACTTGTGAGGAATGCATGCAACAAGCCATGTGTCAAGAGGAATACAAGCATAAGGCCAAGTGTCATCCATGCAATAAACCAAGTGTCATGAGGAATGCATGCAACAAACCAAGTGTCAAGAGGAATACATGCAACAAACAGAGTGTCATCCATGCAATAAATCAAGTGTCACGACTCACGCGGAATAAATGTAACAAGTCATTGTCAAGAGGAATACATGTAGTAAGGTAAGTGTCACCTATGCAATAAACCAAATGCTATGACTCTTGAATACATGCAACAAGTCAAGTGTCAAGATGAATACATGCAACAAGCCAAGTGTTACACATGCAATAAACCAAGTGTCATAACTCCTGAGTAATACATGCAAAAATATAAGTGTCAATACGAATACATACAACAAACCAAATGTCCCTCATGCAATAAACCAAGTGTCACGACTCATGAGGAATGCATGCAACAAGTCATATGCCAATAAGAATACATGCAGAAGGCTAAGTGTCGTCCATGCAATAAACCAAGTGTCATGCATCGCGAGGAATGCTTGCAACAAGTCATGTGTCAAGAGGAATACATGCAGAAGGCCAAGTGTTACCCATGCAATAAACCAAGTGTCACTACTCATGAGGAATACATACAACAAACCAAGTGTCAAAAGGAATACATGCAGCAAGCCAAGTTTCATCCATGCAATGAACTAAGTGTCACGCCACACGAGGAATAAATGCAACAAGTCAAGTGTTAAGAGGAATATATGCAGCAAGTCAAATGTCACCCATGCAAAAAATCAAGTGTCATGACTCTTTAATACATGCAACAAACGAAGTGTCAAGATAAATACATGAAACAAGCCAAGTGTTACCCATGCAATAAACCAAGTTTCACGACTGGTGCGGAATACATGCAGCAAGCCAAGTGTTAAGAGGAATACATGCTGCAAGCCAAGTGTTACCCATGCAATAAACTAATTGTCATGATTCATGAGTAATACATGCAATAATCCAAGTGTTAAGAAGAATACATGCAGCAAACCAAATGTCATCCATGCTATAAACCAAGTGTTATGAATCATGAGGAATACTTGCAATAAGTCAAGTGCCAAGAGAAATACATGCAACAAGCCAAATGTTACCATGCAATAAACCAAGTGTAATGACTCACAAGCAATACATACAAAAAGTCAACTGTCAAAAGAAATTCATGCAACAAGCAAAGTGTTACCCATGCAATAAACCAAATGTCATGACTCATGAGGAATACTAAAAACTAGCCAAATGCCAAATTTTTTGAGACCCGTGCCATTTAGATATGGTGTATCTCATACCAAGCCTATGGTTTTAAGTCTCGAACACATCAATTCATAATTACTCAGGCAATAATTACTCGAGTTTTCTTGCCATGCAATCCATGATCTTGGGTCTTAAAAACAACTAATTGACATCCACAATTTTCTACAATTGTGTATCTCAATTAAAGTCTATAGTTCTAGGTCTATAAAACCTATAAAATGTGCAAATTTTAATTACAAGTGTAATGCTATTCATTTCAGGAAACCTATACTTACAAGTAATAAGATTTTCTTCCCTAAAAAAAAAGTAATAAGATTTTCTATGATGGTCATGATTATAAAATCTACATAATGGAACATCATATACACAATATCTTGAGACCCGTGCCATTTAGATTGTGTGTATCTTTCGTATGAAGTATTGCTCCTCCATTTGTCATATGAAGTAATACTCTCACGACCGACTAGTAAAAACTAAAAAGTAAAACCAGTAAGAGAATAATGAGATATAATTATAACTTTTTGGTGGTTGAAATATCAAAATTCTTGTCTAAACTCTACAAATTGACTCCCGTATCCTGCAGCTACGATGGTCCACACATGAAGATGCCATCGAGACAAAAGTAAAAACGAAAAACACACACTCTCATCTCATCTCATCTCATTTCCAAACCCCCAAATCAAAACCAAACCCATTTCATTTCTCCATTCCTAGGGTTTCCATTCAACTCTTCAATGGCCGAAGTCGAAAATCTCCCTCCCGAATCTCACGACCGATCTCCCACCACCGCTCCACCTCCTCCCGACGACGATCTCCCACCTCCACCTAACCCCAATCCTCGTCGTCGCGATTTCGACCGCCGTGACGACAGAGATTTCGACCGCCGTCCTCACCGTGGCGGCCGAGGAGGCCGCGGTGGTGGTGGTTACTACAACAACCGTGACAGAGACATCAAACGCCGTCGTAGTCCTAGCCCTAACTATCGTGACCGCCGCTATTCTCCTCCTCCGCAGCAGTCTCGTCGTTCTCCTCCGCCGTATAAGAGATCTAGAAGGGGTAGTCCTCATAGACCTAACGACAGGTAATTGCATAATAATTGAATTAAATTCTTTAATCGTTTATTTATTGAGGTTTTTATGAGTAATTCATAGCATTTAATTTAGGGTTAGGTTTTATTTAATTCAACTGTAGATTAGGGTTACTTTTTTTAATTTTGAATTTTGTGCAAGAAATTTTAGATTACGGTAGTAATTATAAGCTTATACAAGTATTTATGATGAATTTAAACTTCAGAGCTGGTAAAAATTGAAGATGCAAAAGTTAAATATGAAAAGCTATTGTTTACAAAACTTGTTTTTTTTTTGTTTGTTAATATTCTGTGTTTTTTTTTTTCTTTTCTTTTTTCCTTCTTCTTTTGCATAATTGTTTATTGGGATGTTTATCTAATGAAAAACCATTGTTTATACTTAGTTATAAGGCCTGTTTGGATTGACTTATTTGAATTTATCTACTGGAGTAAGTTTCGTGGTAATGTTTGGGAGAATTTATGAAAGTAGCTATTGACACTTTTCAATTTTCAGCTTAATTTTATAAGTTCTCCAAGATAAAACTTATTTGAAATTAAGCTGGCTGCAGCTTAATTTCACAAGTTCTCCAAGATAGCATATGAAAACATCTTATAGCATATTCAAAAACAATTTAACTTTATTTTATCTTTTCTGATAGAAATGGCTTATGTAAGCTTATACATAAGCGCTTGTGTTTGTCCAAACAGGGCCAGAAGTTATATTCAACATGTATAAATGAAATTGTGTGCCTATGGACTTTTATGGTTTCTGATGTCTTACAAATTGCACCAATTGTAACTGACTACTTTATAATGAAAGATTATATGTTGAGAGTCATCAGTCATGCACTCTTTTGATTTTTCATGGGATTTGTTCGAAGGATTTTTTTCTTGTTTGTTGTATAATGTAAAAAGATTTAACTTGTATATACTGTTAGTGTAAAGATGTTTTACGCTCTTAATCAATCTTAACTGGCGGATCATTAAAAACATTGGACTTTATTCATAACTATTTTTAAAGTCATTTATTTGATTGGTTGTGATTTGCTGACAAATGTATACAAATTACACTCATATAAAAATCTATTTAGATTATAGAGTATATATACTTTCCTGTATTATTTGTTTTCTTTACATCCATGTACCATATGCATCAGAAACTATGTTATTATATTCCCTCCTCCAATTGCTTTGTTATGTGCGTAAAACAGATTTGGCCATGATCACTTCGGTGGCTATGAACGGGGAGGTGGAAGGGGTGGCTATGCAGATGATAGACCTGGTGGCAGATTTCCACATCGATCTGGAGGGGGATATCAAAACGGAATTTCTGGTATGTCAATGGTTGCAAATAATTATCAAATATTGTTATTCTAAATTACCTATAAATGCTTCTTGTTTTTTTAGCTTTAGTTTCTGACTTTTTTCGTTTGATTGAACTTATTAAACTCAGCGATACCCATTGTTGTTTACTGATACATATGTATGCATAGCAGCGTAGTTTCTTTTCTTGCTTTTTATGTTAGGGTTTCAGTGTTGCATTTGTTACCTACTGATGATTTTTAAAATGGCGTTATTACTTAGTGCAAACTTTTTTATCTGTTTGAGTGATCTTAATATTTTTTCAAATATTAAGAAATTGTAAAGAAAATGTCTGGGAATTATTCCATTTACAAGCAAGATTTGCTCTTGCTCCCTTAGCATGTGTTAGTTAGTGGGTATAGGTTGATATCTCAGTAACCCTAATCTGAGTTGCTGCACACTTGAGTAACCCAATCAATGTGATTGTTGTTTTGGAGACTATTCTTTCAGCACTAGTAGCATGTAAATTAACATGACTAGTCCAGATGTGTGAAACATACTGTCTTATGACTAGTAGCATGTAAAGATATTTTTCATTATCACATATATTATTATCATAATCCAATACTTCAGTATGTATTTTATGATTCTCTTTAGTCTATTCAGTGTTTTTGGGGTTGGCCACTTGAGGTAGCGATTTGAGGTTGGTCACTATGCTCCAGTGTCATTTGTAGTTCTTTCATGCATCATGTTTAATAAAATACTTCTGTAGTAAAAGGTTACTTCTTCAGACGGTGCATAGAAAATATTGGTATATCATTATGAGTTATAAATTACTTGATCTCTATTTTTTTGTATATCCTCTATTGATTTTTTTTATTTTATTTTATTCTTTTCTCGTGATGGAAGTCAAATTATTTCCGTTCTTGTCATTCAAAACTGAGCATCAAATCAGTTTTTTGCACTGTAATATTGCGACATTCAATGGCAAGCATGCTGCTTTTCAGCAGTCATAAAAAAGAAAATAAATATCAGATTTAAAAGATTGTCCTTGTTTGCTGTTCAGTGGTTTAAGTGGGTATTGTTTCTCTCACGTCCCCTGCATGGCATTCTTAAACCAATACTGTTTTTTTTTTCTTCTCTCCCCACCTCTTAATGGAGGGGTGTGTTTGTGTCCCCCTGGCTGTTGTTTGGTATTTATATTTCAAGCTTACCATTATCTGGTTCTAAATCTTGATCAATTAATTGGGAAAGGTTTGTTATAAAATAACTCTTACTACGAGCTATCAAGTATGTATAAATTTCCTTTTAGGGTGACGTAAATTATTTTTAATATGTTTTTTATGTTATGTTTTTTTTTTTTTTTTTTTTTGCAGATCTGGATGCCAATCGCGGTTATGCAGATTTGCCAAGTGGGGGTGCTCGAAGGTCAGTTTTGTACTTGACAATTTAAACTATGAATAACTTATATTGCCTGCCTGTATCATGTATTTCTTTGAAAACAGACAACAAATCTCATCAATGAAGGTTATTGACAAACGAAATATGGCAAACATGCCAATATACTAAGAGTGGAAGATCTGTAACATGAGATCTACAGATTTATTGTTAAGAAATTTTCAAATATTCTTAGATGGTAATGTTCCAATATCTTGAATGGGTGACTTTATTTGAAGATACATCTTGTTATAGTGATTATACAAGGTCAGTACCAGATCTCTGTTGAGTGCTACTATTCGTTGAACCGCTTTGAGATGAGATTATGGATGTTCTTGGAGGAATTTGACGTGCGGGGGTGTGATGTGAACACCCCAATTCTCCTATGGCGATAAATAGGCATATGGAATTCAGATCCAAACAAATGCTCTCTGCAGGGAACAAAATACTAAAATATTATAGGACAGTTGTTATTAAGAAGACTGAGGGGCTGTTTGAAAGCGGTGGTAAAGCTGCGAAAGGCTCTCCGCATTTTGTCAATTTGCCACTTCTTTCAAACAATCCCAGAGTCTTCTTTGGCAGCTGGGGGGCCTGGGGCTTTATCACATTATCTGTTTACTTTGAGGAAGATTGGTTTCAGGCTCTATGGAGGAGGTTTCTCATTTGTTTTTCATTTGGCTACTTCATTTGACATGTATGGTGTAGACCTTAAAAGCATTAACCTAGATGAATGATAGTCAAATGGTTAGAGATAGAGGGAGACCACAGAAATCCTGATTTGTGGGATGATGGTTGCTTTTATTATACTGTATTGAACTTAGCAATGTGATATTTTGGGGAAAGTCTGTTCACTTGAAGAGCTTGTGAATTATTTCAGAGAGGGGTTGATGTCCTATAAGCAATTCATCCAGGAGCTTGAAGATGATATACTGCCATCTGAAGCTGAGCGTAGGTAAGTTTAAAAAAATAACATCCTTTTACGTTTTTCTTTAGCTCTTAGTACTAAAGAATTTGTGGTATGCCATTGATGAATGATGTTGCAATTTATTTTTCTAGATACCAAGAGTACAAGTCAGAGTATATTACTACCCAAAAACGAGCTTATTTCAATACCCACAAGGATGCTGAGTGGTATGTTTTTTTTCCCCCTGCTGAAATTTCAATTGACTCTTGAAATATTCTCTTCAGTAGAGTATAAATTAGCATCTTGTTTCACATTGAAGCAATCTTGTGTTCATTCCGTTAATTGATTTTGATCTAAACTTTGATGTAGGTTGAAAGACAAGTATCATCCAACAAATTTACTTACAGTAATTGAAAGGTGAGTTTTTTCAAAACTTGTAGTTTATTGAAGAGCTGAACGCAGCTCCCTCTTTATGTTGATGAATGGTAGAGAAATAGTCAGGAAGTCTAATATTTTGATTAAAGATGTCTAATTATATTGAATCCTATCTGGCACATAATCTTTTAGGAGGAATGAAAATGCTCGACGTCTGGCAAAGGAGTTTTTGCTTGATTTGCAAAGTGGAACACTGGACATGTATGTTCTTGTCCTCTCTCACTCTATGTGTGTTTATGCCTTCTCTTCCTCTTCACGGTTACCTAAATTCATTGAATTATGAGTAATTTAATTATGATTTGTGCAGAAATCCAGGTTTAAGCTCTGCATCCACTAAATCAGAGCAACCCAGTGAGCCCAATTCAGAGGAGGAAACAGATGCCGGTGGTAAAAGAAGAAGACATGGCAGGGGATCTAATAAGGATAACGATTTCTCTGCTGCTCCGAAGGCTCACCCTGTCAGTTCTGAACCTAGAAGGATACAAGAAGATATTCATCAGGTTCAGGCTGTTGTTCGTAAGCTTGACAAGGAAAAAGGGATTGAAGATAATATTTTATGCACCAATGATCATAGTAAAAATGGTGATAAGGCTCGCAGTGGATCTGTGGGTCCTGTAGTAATTATCCGTGGCTTAACATCTATTAAGGGCTTAGAGGGTGTTGAGCTACTGGACACACTTATAACATATCTTTGGCGGATTCATGGTGTAGATTATTATGGAATGCTTGAGACTAGTGATGCCAAAGGTTTTAGGCATGTGAGACCAGAAGGAGCAAGGCATGAAGAAACAGGTAAGTCGGGGTCAGAATGGGAGAAAAAACTTGATTCATTTTGGCAGAGAAGGTTGGACAGCCTGGATCCCTTGGAAGTAAGGACTGCAAAGGAGAAGATAGATGCTGCAGCAGCTGACATGTTGGATCCATATGTTAGAAAAATTAGGGATGAAAAGTATGGTTGGAAGTATGGCTGTGGAGCCAAGGGTTGCACAAAGCTTTTTCATGCTGTTGAGTTTGTGTACAAACATCTCAAGCTAAAACACCCAGAGCTTGTGTTGGAACTAACATCAAAATTGCGGGAAGATCTCTATTTTCAAAATTACATGAAGTAAGTATCAATTAACTGAGCTTTTTATTTTTGTTTAGTGGTTAATCTTGCAAGTGGTGGTGGAAATATTAAATATATTGATGTTACTTCATTGTAGTGATCCTGATGCTCCTGGTGGAACGCCTGTCATGCAGCAATCTCAGGTAGAATGGAAATTTTATTTACCATACAATTGTATATCTAGAAGAAAAGTATTACAGATGATGATTCTTAACTTGCTAAAACCATCTTTGTGATCACATGTTTTGAAAACATTTTGGTCTCTTGTCTACCTTAATATAGGATTTTAAAAGCAACTTTGCAGATGTGGTCTGCACATCTTGTGCAATTAGCAATTTTTTTATTAAAACTTTCCTTGAAATATATGCTGCTATCTATGGGGCAAGGAGCATGATGTTTCACAATTGGGAAATTTATTAAGCTTTCCAATATATTTCTGCACAAAGTCATTATGGTTTGATTCTAAAACACCCATTCTCCATTTTCTTTCTTCCCTCTCTATTTAAGGACAAGCCTTTAAAGCGAAGGTTACTGGAAGGCCGATTGAAAGATGATCGTGGGAATCGGCGAGACCAGGATAGGAGCGACAGAACAAATGGAGATAGACCTGACAGTTCGCCATCCCATGAGAGGCAGTTGGGAAACCGTGATGAAACAATGTTCGATGCATATGGTGGGCCTGCTGTATCGTTCAATTCAGATATGCCCCCTCCTCCAGTTTTGATGCCTGTACCTGGTGCCGGGTTGGTTGCTCTTTTACTTCTCTTCAATCTATACAATTAAAAGCTTTATTGAGGTTTGCTGGTGCTTATATAAGTTATACCTATTCAGGCCTCTGGGACCCTTTGTTCCTGCTCCACCAGAAGTTGCGATGCAGATGTTTAGGGATCAAGGACCATCTTCGTATGATCCATCAGGAATGACGATGCGTTCTGGTCCTCACATAGGGGGACAAGCCTCTATGATTGCTGTTCCTCCCACCTTTAGACCTGATCCCCGACGGATGCGGAGGTACTTATTCTGTTAGACCCTTGTTTATACATGTTCCCTTTTGGTATCTTCAAATCATACTATTTTGTTTATATATGTTTTTGGTATCTCCAAATCATACTATTTTTTATGTGCCCTTATATATGTGATCTTTAGAGCTTAATCTGCTTTGCAACATGTTATTTTATTGTATTTTACCTGGCCTTAGAATGCTTAGTGCATGCATGATGCTTTTTTCCAGTTATAAAGTTGATTGACATTTTGGGTGTTCTCCAGTAGAATTGGTTTTGGAACTGTTCTAACTTGGGAGAGATATTTCTAGCTTTTGCCTATATACATAATCTTTTACTCAAATTTATTTTGATCTCACTTTTACGTGAGTTTATTCAAACAAAAATTACTTAATATGCAGCTTACTCTAATCAACAAAATCAATTTTATAAAACACATTTGTCTGATTCGGTGTTAGGAATGAACCCCCCTTTTGGATTATTAAAATAACATGTGGTGGGAGTATTTCTATTTTCTACTGTTGAAATGAATACGTTAGTGTGTCTTCGGTACTGAAAAGTTATCCATCCATCATCTAACATATTGAGTTGTTTGTTGTCTGTCATTGATTGTTTTGTGGAATGTTTAAACTCATTTCCTAATGGTGGTGCAGTTATCAAGACTTGGATGCCCCAGAAGAAGAAGTTACTGTCATAGACTATCGGAGCTTGTAGGTTTCACTGGTTTGGCTCATTGAGATTCGATTGGCAGCATATCTATTATAATTTTAGTCAGCTATACTCGGCCTCAGCAACAATCTAGTTGTAATAATGGGGGTTAGATTTCGTTTCTTTTGTGCCATAGATGTTGTAACATTAGAAGATTTCCTGAGCAAAATGCTACCTGGTTGCTATATCTTATTTTTATAAGAGGATTGCATTTAAACCGAGATATTTATAGAGATATCAATCAAAAACTATCTCCCTCCCCGGAACAGAAAAGGATTTTGGTGGGATGATCAAATTATGTGCCGTTCCCACTTAGTGGAATAAAGTTTGGTTGTTGTTGTTGTGGATACCATGGTTAAGAAATTATTTTGAACTTGTATCAGGTCTCCCTTCCTATTGATTGTGGATGTCAGTGACCTGGGTTTTCCTCAAACGTATTTTGATTTTTGGGATCATTAATTTTGACATAATATGATCCATTTGATTACAATTTTAAAAAGAAATAAATTTAAAACTTGTTTAGTTATTGTTACTAATTATTTGCTCGCAAGACTTGTTCGTTCTTTGGTAAAATGCAAATTGCATTTGAAGCAGATTATTTTTTTTTTCTCACTTCACTTTCTGGTTTAAGTTGTTACTAAAAAAAATACTATCTGTTGTTCCATAACAACTTGCTCTGTTTTGCCCTCTCTTTTTTGTTGCCACAAACATTGCACAAGTGTTGTCGTCGGTGCCCTTTTTTTTTTATTTATAAATATTGTAGTCGGTGACCTGTGAAGTCTGGATACGAGATACGATACTGCGTTGATACGTTGATACGGAAAAAATTCAAAAATCAAGATATGATACGACTAGGATATGTTAATAAAAAAATTATATAATTAGATATACAATATAATTATAACCATTTTTTTAATATACAAATATATTAACAAACAAAAGTCATAGGCTCGTAACACATCAACATAAATATAAATAATATTGATGATTAAGAGAGTGATGATTAGTCAATTACTTACAAATATATCCCAAAAAGAGCACCATGAGTGCTATATTATATTTATTTCCAGAAGGAACATTGTTAGTGCTATACTATATCGATCCAAAAAAGAAACACTGTATCCAAAAAAGAACACATCATTACTCAAGAGTTAAGTTATTTTGGTTAGCATTAATTGGGAAATATCGAGGCAGGATAATTATCAGATACTCTCCTGATATGTATGGGGAAGTATCGGATAATTATTTTTTAAAAAAATAAAATTTAATCTTCGGATACTCTTCTGATACGTATCTGGAAGTATCATGCAGGTATCGGTGCAGGATACGCAGGGAATACGATACGTCATCCATTTTAAAGTATCGGGGCGTCACAGTCGATGATCAATGCTACTCGAGCATTATACACCATTGTTGTTGTATGACAATCCCAACTTTCAAAACAGAAAAAAGGGGACATGCACGGTCGGTTTAAGTTAGTTTTACATTCATCTAATTAGAATTGAGAGTTGGGTCTCTATTTTAAAAAAACGGTTATAATCTATGCTTACATGTCAAGGTGATGTTGTTTATTGAATTATGGTGTAGCAAGCTCTTTTTTTTTTTGAAGGAATCTCTATTAAGCTCTTTAATATTATAGAATTTATATTTTTAATATTTTTTTTACAAATTATTTTATAGGATAGTTTTTACAAACTTAAAAAAGGAATCAAGTAGATCAACAGAATCTCAAATTTGAACTAAAATTGTAGTTGAATGAACAATAAACTTAAAAAAATGTAAAACTTTGATTTCAATATAGAGCAGGTTCTTTGCTCTGGCTTTAAACGGGGCCCCTGCAAGTGGGCGGTGGGATTGGTCCCCTCGAATTAGTCGATTCTTGGATCGAATACCGAGTTTTCAAATAAATAAATAAATAAATAATATAGAGCAAGTTCACAAATATTTCAAGATGTGTTACAAGTCTGATAAGGGACCTATTTATATCCTAGGACCTTAGACAACATATTAAACTCAGATTACAAGGCAATAATGGGAAAATTTCAAGAGTTTGTAACATCTTTTTTTGACTGGATAACGTGCACGGTCGTACTTGTGAGGAGCACGACCATTCTCCATTTTAAAAATATGTTCAAATTCTGCTGGCTGAAGGGCGCACGACCATGCCTATGGGGTGCATGATCGTGCTCGTAGTCATGACATTTCCTGCACTTCATGACAAAGCTCAACACGACCTAATGCATTTTGAGCACGACTGTACCTATAAAAAAAATGGTTTTTTCCTTGATTTTTCTTCTCTTCCTTGGCTCATTATCCTTACTTTTGATCCAAGTAGATTGTTCTTTATTATTTTGATTTTGAAAACAAAACTAATACTTTGAAGTAATATAGTTGGCCGAATACCTCCCTGGGTCTTTTAAGTTTCACGTTTGTACCGGATAGGTCCTTTAAGTTTTTAAAGTTTCAGATTGGTCCTTTAAGTTATTAAAAGCTTATGTCATTACCCTTTCGGTTAACCTCCTTTACAATAAAGCTGATATGTCGTTAAGTACGTGATGTGACATAAAACACTACGTTTTGTCAGTACTGATATCATACATAGTAACTTGTGTGCAATTTAATTGAGAAAAAATGAAAATAAACATTGTAATGAATGAAGTAGAATTACAAAAATCCTCTTAATTAGTGACCAATTCAAAATTGCATTACTGAGTGATTTAGTAATTACTGACGGTCTAAACCTCCGTAATACAAGAAATCCTATTATAATAAGGGTTTTTCTATCATGTGCAAATTTACACATGTTAAGAAGTTTAAAGTAGTAACTTTGACTTGAAACTTGTGTTTTTTATATTAAATATGTTACTTTTAATCAATAATTGTTGGTTTTCAATGAAAATATACTACATTTAGTTACCTTAACATGTGCAATATTGCACAGGTTAGACAAACCCTTATAATAATTATTATTATACTGACGGAATAATAATTTTGTTGAACTCTCAAGAAATTAATAACATTATTGAGGGAATAAATCCTCAATAATCCAAAAAGTTACACACAAAAATAATAATAATTATTATAATAGGATTACTGACGGAATTTTCTTGAATTTGGTTTATTCTTGAGAGTTCAACAAAATTCATACAAACTGTAGTTGAAATAATTTATGAGAGAGCTTCTATTTAGTGTGTTATATGTTGAGTGAATAAATTTATTTTGTATTGTGACATAAACGATGAACGGTAAACCACCGCTGCAATTAAAGCCCTTCTATTATTAATAAACCGCTGCAAGTAAGTTAATTTGGGTCACTGAGCTGATGTTTCCTCTTATAATATTAACGTGTGATTTAGAACGAACATAATACAAACTAGTTGCTCTAACAATTTTAAACTCCATTTATGTATCTTATTCCTTTTGTTATGTAACAGACACTAAATTGGCGCTTGGATAAGGAGAAAGAAGTTCATGGGGTTAGTGTTCACTTGCTAATGATTGACAGGTTGGTTTGCTTCCAGCTTTTTCTTGAACATGAATTTTTTTACAGCTTGCTGTGTTGAAAAATTGCTTGGCTAAAGTTAGCAATTTTAAATTAGTTGAGAATGACTAAAACAATAATTTGATATGATTTTTTTGAAATGATTCTGATCTTGTTTTTCTTTGGTTGTGTTTCTAATTTGAAAAAGTTAGGTGTGATTTTTTTTTACCAAAATATTTTAAAAAAAATGTTTAAGCGCTGTCATTATATAACTAGTGATTAAAAAAAAATTGTTCAGTTTTTGTTAGTCTCTAATTATATTTCGAGTCAATGGTGCTTTAAATTAGTTTTACCTTAGGTTGTTATTCACCTTGCGCAACAACTATGGTTACATGCATAATTGGTTGTTTGATTGAGAATTGGAGGGTTTTAATATTATTGTTTAAATGTATATATAGATGGACGAAGAAGAACCCACCGCAGCCACCACAACCGCCGCAGCCTTATGGAAGAGGACCTAGACGCACAGTCCATCATGCTTCCTTTGTTCCGATGCCACAGACTTAGGAATGGAGGAAATAGGAGCATGAGATCATCAAAAGGGAATTTGCCTGGATATTATGATAATTAGTTTATTTTATTAATTAATTTAGTTTTTAGATCGTACAAATATTATTGAAATATTTATGATTTTGTAGGAAAATTATTTATGAATTGTACGAATATTATGATGATATATCGTTTAATTAATTTGTCTCTTGATAAATTTAAATTTTATTTCTTTTATTTATAGAGTTTAATTAATTTTATTTCATTTTTTAAAATAAAAAAGTGGGAAGTGCATTACTGGCGGAAATTTCTGTCAGTAATGCAGATCTGTAAAAACATTACTGAAGGATAAATTCGTCAGTAATACTTGGAAGAATTTGATAGGAAGATTACTGAGGGATTATTCTTCAGAAATTACTGAGGGAATAATCCCTCAATAATGATTTGTCATAACTACCTCTTCGTTACTGAAGGAAAATTCCGCCAGTAACATTATTGACGCCAGTATTACTGAGGGACACCAATCCCTCAGTAATATCCATTACTGACGGATTTTGTGCATTACTGAGGGTTTATTTCCGCCAGTAATAATCAAATTTCTTGTAGTTGCAATGAGAAAATGAGGAATAAGAAGAGAGATACATTTTGTCAATACCGATATCATACATGTTATGTTAAAAAAATTTAGAAATTTAGAAATTTAGAATATGATATGACTAAGTTACGTTAAAAAATATTTTATACTAAAACTTATATGCATGTAAAAGATTTACTCTTTATTATTATATTATTATAAAAGTCAAAAGTTTTTTTAAAAATAATACATATGATCAAAATAAAATAAAAAATGTAAAATTTTATTATAAATCATATTATAATTTTATTCATATGTTGATATCAACATAACCACCATCAAAAACACTCAACACAAATTTTGACTAATTTAGATTAATTTAATCATGCAATTTACGCACCAAAACACTACAATTGGCCCATAGCAAAATTCAAAGGCATTATTTCAAAAGAAAAAAAAAATCTATTTTATTTTGTTAGAGTTTTGACTATGTAACAATTGTTTATGAGGTTCCTGTGATCATAGCTCAGTTAGTAGGAACATGCATTGTTGTGTGTAGGGGTCGGGGTTCGAACCCCGGACACTCCACTTATTCACCTTAAAAAGGTGAATTTTAACCACTAGACTACTTGACAAAAAAAAATTCTTGATACCAATTTGAGATCATTATTGTGAACGAAACAAAATAGAGGGACCAAATAGTATTTAAACTAATATTGTTTTATTTTATTTTTTTCTATAATTGAGGATCAATAGAAAGAGTGTTAGTTTATGGAGGAAAATCACTAGTTTAATAGTATTGGAAAAAACATACATAAAGAAAAATATAAAACACACGAATATAAGTTGAAATTCTAAAGCGGAGAAAAACCACTAACGTTATCTAATGACAACAAGATAATAATACTTTGTAAAATGTGTTACAACACACATACTATCCTCAACCACCTCATTACCTCCATTACATTCACACTCTCAAAGAGAATATCGAAACTAATTTATACACTTATGTATTTTATACATATTCTCAATACATTAGACATCAATTTTTTTTTTTACAAAAATAAAAAGATATTCATCCATTAAAATTAATAAAGTACATCAAAACCATTAAAAATGTAAAGGTTAAATCTGCGAACAAACAAACAAGTATAAAATGCCTATAAATAATATGATAAAATATATGTGCTAAAATATAGCTGATCGGAATAATCATGTTTTTGGATATGTAACATTGACAATCATATCATTGATGGAATCAATAGTTAACTAAAATCGATTTTTCAATATAAACTAAACAAACACCGCAATAAGACATGAAATCAAACAACTTTGTACAAAATGACAAACAATGCAACATCACATGATGAAATCACGAAAAAACACAAATTAAATGAAAAACTTAACATAACCTTCGTCTCCAATATTATTTATAAGAGAAATTTGAGTCAACAAAAACTGATGTATCTTGTAAATATAAGCGAAGAGAGTAGTAAATAGTAATGGTTAAGTGCAGAGATGTAGCGCCACTTGTGCTTGCATGGGTTTAAGTTTAACAACACTGATTCAAAGAGCTACAGTTACATCCACCACAAAACCTTGATCATAATTATCTTCTTCCCTGCCTTTCATTTCCACAACTACACCACCGAAGAATCTCTCCGTAAATCCCTATCAGAAAAACTCTCCGACGTTGAAATCCAAGGCAACACCGTCCGTTGAAACCTGACATTGACGCTGCTGTTCAAGCTCTCAAACTCGAGAAATCCTCCATGGAAAAATCACTTCAATCTCTTCTCGCCGCTTCCGGCTCCGATTCTCGTGAAGCATTCCGTCAATCCGTTGTTAACACACTTGAACGTCGTCTTTTTTACATTCCGTCGTTTAAAATTTACCACGGTGTCGCTGGTCTTTATGATTATGGTCCTCCCGGTTGCGCAGTTAAATCCAATGTTCTCTCTTTTTGGCGTCAGGTAACTTTTAAAAGTTACTAACTCCGCCAATTTGTATATTATGCATGTGATATGTTTGGTTGCTCTCTAGTAGAATTGATTTGTAGCCTGATTCTAAACATGATCATTACTTTGAAATTTATTGTTTACCTTACTTTCATGGGAAACATAAACCACTCTACTTTCAACCCACTTTTTAGTAAAATAAATTTTACAAACTCAACTAATTTAATGTGATCGTAGAACCAAACATGCACTATGTGAAATTGATTCTGGCTGACTGTGAGTTAAAGATAAACTGCTTAAGTTAGAATCTATTCTTGAGCCAAAATCAATTATACTCAAAGAGAGCCAAACATGTCAAGATCACTTTTACATATGTACTCATGTAGAATGAATTTTGTTTCATCCAAAAGTCGAACCTAACATGTACTAAGCTTCCTTTACAATGTTCAGATATATCAGAAAGAAGTGGAAATGTGTTTAATGTGTATATTTTGTGTATATTAGTGATTTTGTGTATGAGTGTTTTTAAAATACTTTTTGCATTAGAATGTGTTCGATCTTGACTTCAGCTGTAGTATTAATTAATACAAGTGCCCTAAGGGTTGAGCCTTGGAGCAACGATAAAGTTGTTGTCACGCAACTGAAAGGTTATGGGTTCAAGTTCTGGAAATAGCCTCTCTTGCGTAAAAAAACAGGGTTAGGCTGTAAACAATACACCAAAATGGTGGGACCACCTTCCCGAACCCTGTGTATGCGGGAGTTTTAGTGCACCGGACTGCCCTTTTTTAAGTGTCTTATGGGTACTTGTTTGCATTTTCCTTATTTAAGTAAGATGAGTATTTGGGGGAGAAATTATTCTTCCCAGGTAGGAACAAATAGTAGCACTATTGCAGAGTTAGAATTTGAACAAATAGTTATTATTCTGTGATACGATATTTAGTGCATAGTGTTGTAGTGTAGTAGAATTTGAGCAAACTACTATTTCTACGATCCACAATTGACAACACTGTAGATTATTCCTGTGTGCCAATACAACAACCAAGCCTTATCCCACTAAGTGGGATTCCTCTATACCAAAAGATTAAATTTGTTTTGCAGATGCATTCAATCAAAAGCTATATGCTAATTCAATTAAATTCTAATAAATCAACTCCTAATTTTATTGTTGTTGTTGTTGTTGTTGTGCTGCATGTAGCATTTTGTTTTGGAGGAAAACATGCTCGAGGTTGATTGTCCCTGTGTGACACCAGAGGTTGTTCTGAAAGCTTCCGGCCACGTGGAAAAATTCACCGATCTCATGGTGAAGGATGAGAAAACCGGAACATGTTACCGTGCTGATCACTTGCTCAAGGATTATTGCAATGAGAAGCTTCAAAAGGATCTCACATTGTCATCAGACAAAGCTGCAGAGCTAAAACACGTGCTTGCCATGCTGGATGATTTCTCATCTCAAGAACTTGGTGCTAAGATTAAGGAGTATGGTATCACTGCTCCTGAAACCAAGAACCCACTCTCTGATCCTTACCCTTTCAATTTGATGTTTCAAACTTCCATTGGTCCCTCCGGCTTAGCTCCTGGGTTAGTAGTCACTTCCATTGTGATTTATGATTATCATCATCATCATTATTATTTTGGTTACAAACCCAAAACAAAAGGGTGATTTCTTTTAAACACAACCAACCCTCATTGGTAAGTCCACACATTAGAACACTAAAAAAAGATGTGATTAAGTTCAAAATGCCACTTGTTAGCCATCAAATTCCTTATGAGCTCTATCTCATTGGTGTGGAGATGATAGGTGTGCTTCGCTTCCCTCACCAAATTAAATGTGTGCAGTGTGTCTGAATAGAAAATCATATTTTTAAAAAAATCAGACTCCCTTCACAGCTTGATGTTTGGTCCTTTGAAACAAAGCCTGGTGTGTGTGTGTGTACTTGACCAAAGCCAAAATCTGTGGTACCAGCGAGTTGATCGGTAGACTAGATTTGTCAAACAAAAAAAAAAAATTCTAGCCCACCAATAAATCTACATGCCACGAGGAGTTAAAATGTGTGCTTGACCAAAGCCAAAACCAGCATCACAAGGCAGTTGAGTCATGAGTGGGGGAGACTAGAATTCTCAAAATTAAATTTATTTGTAGCTCACGAAAGAATCCACATGCTTAAAGGAATTAAAATTCCACGAGTTGCCATATTCGCTGTGGCAATTGAAAGAAATTAGTTTTATCAATGGGAAGGACTAAAGTCCAAACCACACGTATGCCAGATAGCTTTAGCTCGAGAACATGTAAATAAGCAACAAATTGTAGATTATATACTTGCTTTGCAAACAGGACAAGTGGCTGACCTTGGCACTTTATCATGCATGAGGACATTTAGGGATACCCGAGTCATCAGGAATGCATGTGTAAACCCTTTGAGACATAGATTCTAAAAGCTCAAAATCAAAGGCACTCTTATTGTTTAGAGCCCATATGCCACCAGAGAGTAATAACCATGGATTAGCATGTTGTAAATGATTACATCAGGTCCACTTCGCTTGACAGTCATTTGAAAAAAATAAAACACGGGCATCAATGACACGTTTATCTTTGCACACACTACTGCCTTCGCAATGATAAACATGCAAGTGATTCCTACGTTTCTGGTCATGGGGTTTTGATAGGATCTAATATGTACACATAGGCCCACTTAGAGGGGGAGTTAGTTACATGAGAGAGAGAAAGTGGAGTTGGTTATATAAAGGAACAAGAATAGAGAGTGAGGGTTATCTTTGATCATTTGTTCAGTTAGAACCTTAGGGTTTAGGCAGAGAGAGAAATGTCTCTTCTCTGAGGAGCTTTTGCTCTGGGGTTACAGGGGTTTTCTTCTGTAATACATCTATTTTCAATTCAATAATAATAATACAGTTTATTTCTTTGTCTGAAATCAGGTCTCTACCAATTGGTCCGACCTACCGGATCAACTCTCACCACCACCGGGGATTTGTAAATGCATGTGCACTTGGTGGGATTTTATGATGGTAAGAGTGCTTTTTGGGAAACTACATTGATTGAGAAAGATAGGAAATATGAGCATGTTTCTAGGACACACCGAGCCTGTATTCAGATTGGATCAAAATTACGTGACCTTGTTGTGTGGAATGCAATGTTGTGTGGGTATGAAAGTAAAGTACACTCTGTTCCTTCTTTCAACATGATATCCTGGTGTTCATCCTTTTTTATGAACCAACAAGACTCAAGAGAATTCAATTTTTCTATGGTAGTTGCTGTTAATGAAATTTGTTGGATAATGTTCTTCACCTTGAATGCATATCTCAACTTTGTATTTGACAGAGGGAAGTTTTGGTGCAAAGGAAAGATGTTGCAGCAAGGGATGCATATTTCAGCCTTGAAGCTCTTAAATATTGCTGTGCTCACATGCTCTTCCATTCCACATTATCTCAGTGATTATTTGCTCTTCATGCATGGACTAGACTTTTCATGTACTCCATTGAGTTCAACAGTATAAAGCAAACAATTGGGAATTATTTTTTCTCTGCCTTGAGGACAAGGCAGATTTTAAGGGAGTGGTATTGATAGGATCTAATATGTACACATAGGCCCACTTAGAGGGGGAGTTAGTTACATGAGAGAGAGAAAGTGGAGTTGGTTATATAAAGGAATGAGAATAGAGAGTGAGGGTTATCTTTGATCATTTGTTCAGTTAGAACCTTAGGGTTTAGGCAGAGAGAGAAATGTCTCTTCTCTGAGGAGCTTTTGCTCTGGGGTTACAGGGGTTTTCTTCTGTAATA
>Ga0228710_1004934_pt1 | contig 20929 bp, 14 predicted proteins | sample MedpolnodulmetaG_FD_177995 | JGI IMG/M metagenome (GOLD analysis project Ga0228710, IMG submission 177995) | Root nodule microbial communities from Medicago polymorpha collected in Santa Monica, California, United States - pink nodules | ecosystem: Host-associated > Plants > Roots > Nodule... | reverse complement strand
CTGAACTCACTCAGACTCTGAACTACTTCAGACTCTGAACCTGAGGACAGTTATCTAGAACGTAAAAGAAGAAGTTTCCAAAAACACAATTCAACCCCCCCTTCTTGTGGTTTTTCTCACCTTCATCGACCAATGATCTTCTATAGCTGGTAGCATCAGGTAACAATGAGTCAGAAGTAGTAACAAATTTAGAATTATCTACCATGGGAACAGAGGCGGGTTTACCACCCAATAAACCTGCATCATCAACTAACTCTAAGGCATACTTTGTTTAAGATAAGGAAATTCTGGACTTGGATCTAGCTACCTCTAATCCAAGGAAGAATTTTAGATCCTCTAAATCCTTTATCTTGATCTGTTGGTCCAGAAATAATATAATATAATTGATTTTGGTCATGCAATTACCTGTGAGCATAATGTCACCAACATATACCAAAAGAATAGCAATAGAAGCATGTTGACTTTTAATAAACATGGAATGATCAAAAGTTGACTGATGAAAACCCAATGAAGTTATAGCTGTAGTGAGCTTGGCATTCCATTGCCTACTAGCTTGTTTTAACCCATAAAGTATGGGGTACCTTCATGTTAATCTCCTCCAATAGATCACCATGTAAGAAGTGTTGTTCACATCTAATTGATGCAAAAACCAATGATTGGTAGCTGCTAATGCCAATACTAATCTAACTTCCTTTTAATTTTGTAGATCCATTTTGCACCAATAGCCTTTTTACCAGGAAGTAAGGTAGTAAGAACCCGTGTCTTATTACTTTCCAAGGCAGAAATCACTTTATCCATTGCATCTCGCCAACAGGAATGCTTCACAGCTTGGCCGTAGGTATGAGGTTCAGGTAGGGTTGATAAAGAAAGAAGGTATGTTGTGTAGTGAGAAGATAGATGCATGAAAGATGTATAGATGGAAATAGCATAATTCATTCCTCAAGATGGATTTCCACTGCTAATGGAATTAAGAATGTTATACTTGTAGTCACTCAAAATACCTTGGAGGGTGTTTAACTCTAGTGGAAACTCGAATGGGTTCAAGACTAGGTAAAGAAATTGGTGTCTTATTTGAAGTAGTATATTTATTTGGTTCGTGGTCATTGGGATCATAAGGCGGAGTGGTGATTAAATCAAAATTATAATTTGATGATGAAGTTGAACAAGAAGAGGCAGAAATAATGGGTTCTAAAACAAATGCAGCAGTACCAGACAAACCAAAGGCTGACTTGAGAAGGGGAATATCATAAATAGAAATATCAGTTGCAGGTAGAGGAATGCTAAAAAAAGAATCGGTTGAAGAAGGTGAGGGAGAGTCCTTGTGATAAGGAAAAATGGTCTCATAGAAGACTACATGTCTGGAGGAGAATATTTCTCTAGTTTGTAATTAAAAAAGGATGAAACCTTGGGTTCCAAGAGTAACCAAGAAAATCACACTTTCTAGCTCGAGGTTGAAATTTTGTCCAATGATCTTGAAGTGTAGAGGCAAAACAAAGAGACCCAAAGACCCTAAGGAGGCTGAGATCAGGGACTTGATTGTGAAGAGCAAAGTGAGGAAAGTGATTATTTAAGTTTGTAGTGGGTAACATGTTGATTAAATGAACAACATGGCTGACTGAAAAAGAACAAAATGAGAGAGGAAAATAGGATTGAAACATCAAGGAGCGAGCTATGTTAAGAATATGTTGATGCTTTCTTTCTACCACCCCATTTTGTTGGGGTGTTTCAACACAAGATGTTTGGTGAATAATGCCCTTTGAGGAATAAAATGAGGGCATGGAAAATTAAACACCATTATCACTCTTAATGATTTTAATTACTTCATGAAATTGAGTTTCAGTGAAGACAACAAAATCAATAAGGAATTGTCTAGTTTCTGCTTTGCTTTTCATGAGTTTAAGCCAAGTGTGTTTTGATTTTTCATCAACTATGATTAAAAATATTTATGACCTTGAATAGAAGGAGTAGCATAAGGCCCCCAAATATCAACATGTATTAAATCAAATATAGATTCAATCAGGGTGGTATTGATAGTAAAAGGTAAATGAAGGGAAATTACAATGGTATTTTTGAAGAAATTTGTAACACTAATATGAAGGGTGGCCTAGCATATAATTCCACATATCCTGAATAGAAATGCTACTTGAAATAGAATTTACAGAACTCAATTGACAAATAGATTCATTAGAACAATGTCCAGGTACTATCAAATAGAAAAGGCCTTGAAATTCCCTAGCAGTACCAATCATCTTCTGGCATGTATTTATCTACAAAAGACACGAATTATGTGTGAAAATGGCTTGGCAATTAATTTTTTTGGTAAGTTTGGTAATGGATATGATGTTAGCTGAGAAATGTCCAACATAAAACATTGTGCAAAATTAATGAATTAGTCAAGATAATTATCTCTTTTTGCAATTAAAATCACAAGACTCTCCGTGTGTGTGATCCAATACCAAGAATCACTTCCGATTTATCGTAATGTTGAATAGGGATATGATATAGGTGTTGGGCCTTATGGGGCAGAAAGCATTGACATGGGTCAACTCATTAGAAAAATAGCAATCACATAAGTGACAATGATACCATATCTTTATCGAAAAATTTAAGATTTAAAAATAGAAGTTTTTTTCACTTAATTGATGTCCAACCTCCATTCTTTTATTAAATATTAAGCTTTAACTGATGCTTGATAAATAAGGAATAAGTCGTTTGGACCATGTATCATGTACATTGAGACCCTTTGAGAGCACTTTTGTCCTCCTCATATGTCCAACACATACGCAAGGTAAAAGAACAACATTTTTCTATTTTATAGTCTTGGGCCCCTCACATGGTTCCACGCGCCACAGACATGGAAAAAGGTATTATTCGAGTCGTTCATCAAGAGATTGCGAATTTCTATTGTAGGACTATGTTTAAGGTTCTCCAACCCTCATGCGAGTAAAAGTCAGTACTAACAATTGTAAAGCAATACATAATCATCTGGGCCTATAACCGAACACAGAGTAAACCTTACTTTGTTAGACATCTTAAATATAAACCTTAGGTAGTTTTTGATCTAGGAACACGTTTCTCAAACAAAGACATATATGAGATTTGAAAAATCCTAATCGATGTCAAATCTTTGTTCCTGCCCTTTTAATTTCATTGTAATCAAACAATCTTGCAAACTCTCCCAATTTACAGTTTTTAATTATAAGTTTAGTTAATTGCCTCGTAGAAAATAATAATTCATGTGAAACATTAACTTACTTTATAACTTAGAACGATTTGATACACTTGTCAAAATTGTCATAATTTGTCGTAACCACATAACTGTTAAAAATAGTTGAAGCACCAAGATGTACATCTCTTCTATTTTTTGGGACATGGTGGGCGCCTTTTTGTCATACCAAACACCTACAACATCAATTATATTGAATACATGATTGAGGTATAATAGATGGTGTTGGTGATTGCTACGAAAAAAATGTCGATACCATACCCAACATAATAGACGAGTATGATACCTCTAGACTTCAATACAAAATTAATTTTAACATTTATCTCGTTATGGTCAAGATAATAATAGTTAAAACATATATTAGAATTGTCTACCATCACATAGATGTCTTTTAAAACAAAACCATAATTGGACGGGGCCACCTCATAGTGAGGTGTGCAACTACACACCCTGAAATTCTAAAATTTCAACCAATAATCTTAATTTATTTACATCCACACATCCTCAAATATTTATTTTGCACCACCATACACCTTTTCACCCAAAGATTCTGCATTGGCCCAAGCACAATTATTTTTCTTCAGACGCGATCCAAATGGATTCAAACTCACCAAGCTATTTTGTCTTTATCAATCATTAATGGACGTTTTTCTTTAGACCTCCAAATATCTCTAAAGCCTTCTAAATACACATCCAGTATAGTTGAGTAAAAAGTAATTAATGCATCTAGAAATGTATAGATGGTCTTATATTTATAGACAAACAATTTTTTGTAAACGATCTCATATTTAGGGATGGAGGAAACATTCTTTACATCCGTAAATGAACCGCGAAAGAGTTACGATAACTCTTTCATTAGAACATTCTTTTTACCCATGAGGCATTCATATCACAAAAATAGTGATTGTATTAGCATGGATTGACGAGCACATTAATGATGAACGTTTCTCACTACTAAAAAAACAAAAATTGGTGAGGGATATTTAGTGAGGGAAAACGTGAAATCCCTCTCTAATTCTGTCACTAAATTTTGCGGCCAAGGAATTTGTGAGGAATTTCATTTTTTCCGTCACTAATTTTGCTTTTTCTAGTAGTATCTCTTTAGACGCGCAATATCTCTAAGGCCCCTAAATACACATCCGGTAGTTATCTACCAGATGTATGTTTGAGAAAAAAACATATGTCCGATAAATAACTATACTAGATGTGTATTTAAGAAGCTTTAGAGATATTAGAGGTCTAAAGAGAAACACCCATTAAGTTTGAATCCATGGTGTTAGGAAGAATTATAAAAAGAACAACAAAAACATTAAATTCATACTAGTATATGTTTTGGTGTGGCTTCCTTGAAAAAAAATGGCGTAGCTTTTTCTCCAAATTTTACGTTGATTTAAACTATTTGATTTACAATTTTATAGGACTTTTTAGTAGCACCAAGAGAAGGGTTGAGTCTAATGGAATTTATTAGACTTCCACAATATAGACAACCAAAATTCCAATGTCAACTAGGAGTACCACATTTATGTCTGATACACCTTGAATATGATCATCTTCGATTGAGGGATCCTATGAAAAAAAGTGAATTCATTTTAGATATATCTATACTTATTTATATACCATTATTTAAAAAAATATTACTTTATTTTTTCTTCACAAATTTCCATTTTTTTGTTAAATAGTTTAATAATAAGAATCATATTTAAGTGGAGAATCATATGCTTAAACCTACACTCAAACATGTCAAAAAATTTCTTTTAGGATATATCAAATGTTCTTACAGCTATGAAAGTTTTGCTTACGGGACACGTGAGTTTACCCATTTTTTAAATTTAATCTACCTTATAGTTTAAGAGTATTAGAATATGTCTATATTCATTGTATGTTTGACTTGTAAATATTCATTAGCAATTGATTAGTCATGAATTAGTTTAAATTGTAATGAATATTTACAAGTCAAACATACAATAAATATAAACATATTCTAATAGAGAGAACTCTATTTAAATTTAATCTACACTAAAGTTTAAGAGAACTCTATAAGTAGCAATTTCTAGATATTCTATTATCAAAATATAATAAACATTACACGGATATTTTAATGGACAAATATGTCTCAATCCTCGCAACATTTTATAAATTCAAATTTCATATTTTTTTTTATAAAATCAAATTTAATTACATATAATATGAATAATCAAGCTTGATTGAAAACACAATTGAACACACACACATATAATGAAAACGAAATAAAAATAAAATGCAAGGCTCCTCCTTGTTTGGGAGAGAATGGTGATAGTGAGCTCCTCTTTGTTTCTCTTCCATTCTGCTAAAGAGGGACATATTAAAGAAATGGGTGTCTATGGTATGTATCTCTATGACCTTTTTCATTTTGCTCTGTATAGTTTTCGGTATTTATAGTCATAAATTAGGTTTAAGGTCATTACTAGCGGATGAAGATGACAAAAATGCAAGGCTTGAGTTTGCAGGCTAGTGCAGAGGGTGCATGTAGTATAATGTTTGGACCACCAAAAATCGTTTTTGTTTTTTCTTTGGCATTTGTAGTTGTATTTAATATATCTTTTTTGTAGAGATTAATCTTTTTGCTAAATTCAACCACAATTGATATTTGATATATACCTATTCCCTTATATGAATGTTTGTGTTTTCATACATTAGATCAGATTAGACTAGTGCGTTATTATTTCATTACTAGGCATTGCAAAAAAATTAGGCTCATGATATAGACATCACTACTAAAATTAGGTTTACAATAAAGTATTAATTTCAAAATATAGATTAATTTCTAGTCGAGTAAACAAAATTCAGAACCATCATATTTCCTAAGCATATTTTCATTAGTTAGTAGTTATGTATAGTGGATGAGTATCTCTATTGAAATTTGAACTTGTAGTATTTTCATTTTTTTAGAAGACAACATTGATTCAACTATCCCACCATTGACCAAATTCGATAATACGTGAACCCCATATGAGCTGTACATCCATCCAATGATCCAAGAGTCTGAAAGCCACTGAAAACTCTTTTTTAGTGGTTGAAATGTATTTGTCTAATTACGGCCTGTTCAAACGATACTCTGACCTTGTGATCTTCAACTTTCATCCAATGCAAATATCATATTGATCCCTATAGTCACTAATTTTTATTTTATTTTGGTAAGTATATTTTTGGTTTTACTTTCAAAGGAGGCCAACTAGATTCTAAAGATATTAAATTGATTTTCACATGTTTAATTTTTTTTTTTTTTATTAAAATCGATTTTTCTTTTAGAAGTGAGTTTGACAAAATTATAGTGAACTACAATGCTTTTGCCAGATTATACTGATACAAATTCAGCCTGATACCAAACATTCAATAGTTTCATCGTTTCGCAGCATATTTCATCGTTTTCGTAACATTAATTAATTTTGACCACAACATAAACGAATTTAGATCTATGCAGCCGGTTTCTCTTATATGGCTGCATCTGCTGCACAAATAACTAAAAAAATGTCAATTATAAATATTAAAAAATGTTCAACCTAATCATTTTCACAATTAATTGGTAATGGTACCGGATTGTTTAAACAAGACGAAGAATTGGAGTTTTTAGCATTCATTCTTTATGGCTTTGACTTGCACCGATCACCAACCGGTGCGGCCGGCACCAACCTCCTGGCAAGAATGGCGCCGTCCCCAGCAAAAACTCTAGGCATAAAGTTCACATGATACTACATTTGTCGTCTTTGGTAAAGCCGATCATGTCGGCATGTCGCATTGTTGATGGCATAGAACATAAGAGAATAAGTGTTGAGAAGTGTATGTTAAATTAAATATCAAACTAAATAGTAAGAGTGAAACTTATTTTGGCCGTCGAAAATAAGGCGGAGTCTAGATTAGTCCTAAAAAAAAGAAAAAAAAAGATCATCTATAATCCCTTAAAAAATTAAACATAAACGATTTATTTTTCCTGCTTATGAACCATGACTGGGCTTGTTGAATCATGGCAAGGCTTATGTGTCTTCCACTTGTATTATATATGAAAAGAAGGGACATTTAGGTCTCTATAAACGTTGTTTATTTTTTGTTTGTTAGTGTTAGTCTTTAACATCTTAATATTGATGAGTTTTATATATTTTATAGATTATTTATCTATCATTCGTTTATGGTCTTTGATTTTTCTTTGTGCATCATTTTCTATTGTATAGTTGAATGTGTTAGCCTTAATTTGTGTTTGATATGAGCGATTTTGTGATTTGGTAGTTTGGGGAGGAAAGGAGCTTGAAGTTATAAGGAATCATGAATTCAACTTCTTCGATAATAAAACAATATGACAAACTAAAATTTAAATTTTGATCGGGAGAAATATTCATATTTAATGTCCAACACATTTTATTTTTTATTTTTTTTACGTTTTAAAAAAATACTTTATTTGTTCTTTTATAGTTGTTGTTTTTAGATTATTTACTTATTACAAAAAAATTAATAAAATTTGGTATTCTTTTTATTAAATTATTTGTCTTTTTTCTATAATAACCCTAAGATTTATCATTTAAAAGAAATAAATTGTGTATGACTTGGATGTCATGAGGAATATGTAAATACCTATGTGTTGTATCAATTGAAAAGCAATAGTTTTATGGTGTTGTTTTAGTTTTTGCTCTAGGATTAAGGGGGTTGATCTTTTGTAATAGTGACTGAATTATGTTAATAATAGAATTTCTTCTTGAGAAATGATATTTGTACAAGTATTTTGTGAAAGTTTTTGTGATAACTTTATCTTTTATACTCATATTATGTTTTTACTTTCTCTCTCCATTGTTTAGATTTCCGTATCAATACTTACTTTTCTTTATTAATTTATGGTTGCCTCAAAAGTTGTCACACAAATGGTTGTTCAAATAACAATTCATATGGAAACATTACCTTACTTTATAACTTAGAACAATTTGATACACTTGTTAAAATTGTCATAATTTGATACATAATTGTTAAAATTAGTTAAAGCACCAAGATTTACATCTATCCTATTACTCAGGCCAGGGTGGGCACCTTTTTGTCATACCAAACACCTACAACACCAATTATATTGAATATATGCTTGAGGTATAATCGATGGTGTTGGTTATTGCTACCAAAAAAATGTTGATACCATAACCAACATAATAGATGAGTATGATACCTCTAGACTTCAACAACAAAATTAATTCTAACATTTATGTCGTTATGATCACGTAGATGTATTTTAAAACATATATTAGAATTGTCTACCATTACGTAGTTATCTTTTAAAACAAAACCATAATACTTATTCAAGGACGGAGCCACCTCATAGTGAGGGTGTGCAACTACACATCCAGAAATTTTAAAATTTCAACCAATTATCTTTAATTTATTTGCATCTAGACATCCTCTCAAATATTTATTTTGCACCACCATACACCTTTTCACCCAAAGATTATGCACTAGCCCAAGCCCAATGATTTTTCTTCTGACGCGTAATAGATGGATTAAAACTCACCAAACTATTTTGTCTTTATCAATTATTAATGAACGTCTCTTTTTAGACCCCCTCTCCAAATACCTCTAAAGCCTCCTAAACATACAATCAGTATTTAGGAAATGTGTAGATGGTCTTATATTTATAGACAAACAATTTTTTGTAAATGATCTCATATTTAGGGACGGAGGAAGCATTCTTTACATCTGTAAATAAACCACGAAAGAGATACGATAACTCATTCATTAGAACATTCTTTTTACCCGGAAGGCATTCATATCACAAAAATAGTTATAGCACTAGCATGGGTTGATGAGCACATTAATGATGAATGTTTTTCGTTAGGCCTTTATTGTCTCTAAGGCCCCCTAAATACACATCCAGTAGTTGACAAAAAAACATACACCCAATAGATAACTATACTATATGTGTATTTAGAAGGTTTTAGAGATATTGAGGGGTTTAAAGAGAAACACCCATTAATGATTGATAATGATAAAATAGTTTGGTGAGTTTGAATCCTTGATCTTAGGAAGAATTTTATAAAGAACAACAAAAACATTAAATTCATACTACTAGTATGAGTTTTGGTGTGGCTTCCTTGAAGGAAAAAAATGGTGTAGCTTCCATAAAATAATTGTGTAGCTTTTTCTTCAAATTTTACGTTGATTTAAACTATTTGATTTACAATTTAATACTTTTTAGTAGCACCAAGAGAAGAGAAGGGTTTTGTCTAATGGAATTTGTTAGACTTCCACAACATAGAAAACCAATAGTAGGACCAAGAAAAGGGTTGAGTCTAATAGAAATAATTAGACTTCCACAACATAGAAAACCAAAATTTCAATATCAACTAAGAGTAACACATTTAACGTCTGATACATAATCATCTTCGATTGAAGGATCCTATAAAAAAAGTGAATTCATTTTAGATATATCTATACTTATTTATATACCATTGTTTAAGAAAATATTACTTTATTTTTTTCTACACAAATTTCCTTTTTTTTTTTGTTGAATAGTCTAATAGTAAGAATCACAAACCTTAAATATGAAGAAGTGGAGAATCATATGCTTAAACCTACGCTCTAACATGTCAAAAACTTTCTTTTAGGAATATATCAAATGTTCTTATAGCTACCAAGTTTTGTTTACGGGATATGTAAATTTACCCTTTTTTAAATTTAAATTCAATCCACCCTATAGTTTAAGAGAGCTCTAAAGTATCAATTTTTAGATTTTCTATTATAAAAATAAAATAAACATTACACAGATATGTTAATGGACAAATTTGTCTTTCTCCTCCAAACGTTTTATAAATTCAATTTTTTTAAAACTTTTTTCATAAAATCAAATTTAATTACATACAATATGAATAATCAAACTTGAATGAAAACACAATAGAACACACATATAATGAAAACAAAATAAAAATAAAATGCAAGGCTCCTCCTTGTTTGAGAGAGAATGGTGATAGTGAGCTCCTCTTTGTTTCTCTTCGATTATGCTATAGAGGGACATATTAAAGGAATGGGTGTCTATGGTATGTATCTCTATGACCTTTTTCATTTTACTCTGTATAGTTTTTGGTATTTATAGTCATAAATTAGGTTTAAGGTCATTACTAGTGGATGAAGATGACAAAAATGCAAGGCTTGAGTTTACAGGCTAGTGCAGTGGGAACATGTAGTATAATGTTGTATTTAATATATCTTTTTGTAGAGACTAATCTTTTTGCTAAATTCAACACATTCGATATTTGATATACCTATTCCCTTATATGAATGTTTGTGTTTTAATACATTAGATTAGATTAGACTAGACTAGTACGTTATTATTTCATTATTACTAGTCATTGCAAAAAAAATTAGGCTCATGATATAGACATCAGTACTAAAATTAGGTTTACTATAAAGTATTAATTTCAAAATATAAATTAATTTCTAGTCGAGAAAACAAAATTCAGAACCATCATATTTCCTAAGCATATTTTCACTAGTTAGTAGTTATGTATAGTGTATGAGAATCTCTATTGAAATTTGAGCTTGTAATATTTTCATTTTTTTAGAAGACAACATTGATTCAACCATCCCACTATTGACCAAATTCGATAATACGTGAACCCCATATGAGCTGTATATCCATCCAAAATCTGAAAGCCACTGAAAACTCTTTTTAGTGGTTGAAATGTATTTATCTAATTACTACCTATTCAAACAATACTCTAATCATGTGATCTTCAACCTTCACCCAATGCAAATATCATACTAATCCCTATGGTCACTAATTTTATTTTATTTTGGTAAGTATATTTTTGGTTTTACTTTCAAAGGAGGTCAACTAGATTCTAAAGATATTAAATTGATTTTCACATGTTTAATTTTTTTTTTATTAAAATTGATTTTTCCTTTAGAAGTGAGTTTGACAAAATTATAGTGAACTATAATGCTTTTGGCAGATTATATTTATTCAAATTCAGCCGAATACCAAACATGCAATAGTTGTCACACAAATGGTTGTTTAAATAACACACATCTTTCTTCTTTTTCTATAATTTGGGTTCCTATTAGTCCCACAATGCAAGATGTTATCACACACCTCATATACAACCCAACATAAATAATTGTTATGAACGCATTAGTTGAACGATGTTTGAGGTTAATTTTACTTTGTATTTCTTGAATAATGAAGAACTTATTATACATATACAAAAATAGTAAAAAGCAACTTCAACTGCATTGCTCAGAAACGTTATCAAAGAAAGCTAATATAGAAAAGTTAGGGTGATATATATTCATTTATTCTAACATAAAGTCCTCTCTCAATCAATACAAAGTTAGGGTGATAGAGGTTCATCCAAACTAATTTTACAAATATATTTTTTCAGTAGATTGATTTATTAAAAATTTCACTTCTTCTATCTCATTAACCATCATTTTTGGATATGTCTTCTCTTTGACATGAACTACATTACATCTCCAGCTCTACCCCAAAGCACAATATACAAGCCAATGATCACTCCAATTGCACCTATCAAACTAGGTGAGTTTTAGCATGGGGCAATTGTGACATTGCCCTATCTTAGGCTCATCTTTTTTTACCTGCTAGAACCCGTAAGTTTCCAGTTCAAGTGCAGCCCTTATGTAGTATATCACTCCGATATATACGTTAGTGTTTGAACTATAAACACTATTTTGTCATATAAAAAAAAACCAACAAAAAAAACTATATCATAAATAAACTGTGAAAATAATATTTTTTTTTCTTCATAATTCTTTGTACTAGAGGTAATCATACTTTAAATATGTTGTAGATTAAACATGAATGTCTCTTTCGATCAAAATCCAGATTGGTTCATCACATTATGACAGTCTAATTCATCTCGTTATAGACTCAAAAAATCATCATAAATTAATGAGAAAAATTAATATAAAAATTTTATTTTGATATGAGTAAGTTATAAATTATCCGTAAACTCGAAAATTAGTCTTGTCAAATATTTCCAACCCTTTAATATTTATTTTAAATCAGTTGAGCTTTTTAACCCTCTGGCATAAAGTAATTATAAGATAATTTGTTTAGCATACATGTAAAAAGCTTAAAAATGACTTTAATAATACTTATGAAAGATACAAATTTTTTTCTTTTGACACAATAGTAATTATAAATTTTGACGAGAAAAAAATAATAATAAAATTTTTCCAACGGTGTTAGTAATAGAAAAGTCAAGAAGACATATTTCAGTACAAACAAATTTAATTTGTAAGTGTTTGATATTTTAATTTTTTTAATATCCTTTAATTTTATATATTTAAATCCATAAAGATTTGAGTTATTTTTTAATATAAAAATCTGTGCAAGTTACCGGTCAAGAAGACAACACAATCCTAACCATTCCTATTATTTTACATTAAATCAACAGCTGGGGTTATATGAGCCCAAGATGGGGAAATTTTGCAATTTCCCCACACTAAACACGTTGCCATCAAACTAACTCACATGAAGTTAAAGATAGCACACTTCATCAAAGACTTGCTCGCCTTTAGGCATCTTTGAGGTAAAGATAAATTCTTTCCTAGCTAAATCCAGATAGCACACTTGAAGAATCACACTCGTCAAGTTAAATCAAGAGTGAAGAAACAAATTAAAGGTAACAAAATCAATACCTAAATCCCCAAATTCACCATTTATCGTCGTTCTTCAATTCTTCTTCAAAATCCTAACAACCTAAATCCAAAATCAAAGATATGTAAAAGAAAACCAAAATCAATGTTATAGCCTGTGAGTGTTTTGCTTCAATCGTGGTTTTGTACCCCAAAATCATCTTCACATAAACACTTCAAGATTAACGTTTAAAATTCTTAAACTATATGATAAAAGCAAAAAGAAATTAACAATATTTTTGAATGGGTTAAATTTGTAGGTTTACAGGTTTGAAATCATAAACTCGTAACACGAACCAAACTACCATGGATGGTCATGGATTTGTTCGGGTTGAATCCAAACTTGAACAAAATGGGTAAGATGCGGATTGGTTTGGGTGACCGACCGGGTTGATTGAGTCATTTGCACGGGTGAACACCCGTAGCATCCATCCCTAAATGTGTTCATTAATTTTGCATATTCATATTTATTTATTAAATTAAAATTAAAATTTGTATAAAAAAAATTAAAAATAAAGTATGCGGGGTGCATTCTTTTGGTTTAAAAAATAATTCAGAATAAGTAATTTTTATTTAAAATATAAAACGAAAATAAATATAGGAAGGGGATATTTGCTTTTTTTATAGGCTGATTTGAATCTTTTTCATTAAATGATAGATTGATTTGATTTTTTATAGTGAATATAAGAAAAAAACATATCTTTTCTATTTATCCTATTCAATAATAATGTGAGTGTTTATTTTCTAAAAATTTAGACTTAAGTTATTCCTATAAATAAAGGCTTTCTGATGCTAATGTGATGATACTATTGAAGGAAGAGGAACAGAGAAAAGAGGAGAAACACAAAGTTCACAAAATTGGTACGTACCTTTTTTCTATAAAATTATATATTCAAATGTTGTGTATGTTGTCTTGATTTATTTGTTTTTTTACTTTACTGACTTTCATGCAATGGTTTTTTGGCAATTAGTATGTTGGCTAGAAATTCACCTTATGAACTGAATAAGCGGAGTTGTCCAGAAAGTGCAATATACAATTTTTTTTTTTTTCTGGTGATGATAATCTTTTATTTTGTGTTAAATGTAGTTTTTTTTTTCTTTTTCCGGATATGTTGTGTAAAGTCTAATATTACTAGTTACAATCCTTTTATTTTATTTGTACCACTACAGTCCATGTAATTCATTTAAAAAGAAAATTAAAATTACCTAAACAAATTAAAAACCTCAACATTCTTCATAGTTCTCCTTTTTTTTAACATGCAAATAGATTTATTTTCTTTTTATATTTTCTGAATGTGTGGTCGTTTAGGTATTTTTTTCTCTCTTGTTTATTTAGTGTTTAAGACGATTTGAATATTGGATTTTTTTTCTTTATTCGGTGTTAATGTTGTGTTTTAGGATGGATTCGAAAATTACTCTGATTTTGCACCATGGTGGTCACTTGAAAAGATATGATAATGGTACGATGGAGTATTTAGGGGGTAATTTATGTGTTTGGGAGAATTTTCAAACAGGTTTTCTTACCAAGCTTATACTTGAATATTTGGTCAAAAGATGCATAAGATATCACAGCATTGAGAGCATATGGTGGTTTGATCTTGACAATGGGAAGTTTATTGAGTTGTTGAATGATGAAGACATCATAGATATGTGTATCAGTGCTATTCACCACAATCATGAAGTTCATGTTTATTTTACACACCAAATATCAGTGCCAAAAATTTATGCACCTCCATCTCCCTGATATGCTTTAATATTAAGTTCTGTAATATGGTGGTCTGATTATGAAGTACGAACACTCTTTGGATTAGGCGTGTTCTAATGTCGGATACGTATCGGTATGGACACCGACGCGACAACGATACATATGATTATACTGAATTTTGAGATTTTTATAAATTATTATTGGTGTCGGCGTGTCAGTATCTTTATCATATCCGATGTCTGTGTCAGTATTTGTGCTTCACAGCGCTCTGGTTAATGATGCTGAATTATTGTGGTTGGTTTATTATGTAATTACTAGTTTACAATTTTATTTTGATTTAATTGTACTGGTTTAGTTATCCAATTCTGATTTATTTCCAATTGTTGTTTAGTTCCAATTCTGGTTTATGAAAAATTTACGATTTCTAAAAAATACTGGTTTAGCAACAAACATGGTAACTGGTTTTAATTTCAATACTGGTTCAATAAAACCTGGTCTATCACATTAATCTAATTTATATGAATTCTGATTTTAAAACATGGTATATCATATCTAATTTATATTGAATATTTTCACAAATCACATATACCATTAGAAGAGATATACAAAGGTGAATTAGATATATGTGTCATCATAATGGTAAATAACAGAATCCAGCTTTTTTCATATGGTTCAGCCTAAGCTACTAAGCTTGTATATTTATTGATTGATATATTTTTTTTTAGGCTTAATTGCAGTTTTAACCCCGTAATTTTTTCAAAGTTGCGATTTTGGTCTCCTAAAGAAAAAAAAACTACAAAACAGTCCCCTAAGTTTTGCAACTGTAGTAGTTTTGGCCACCAAGACTGATATTGACTCGGTCTACGCTGACGTGGCACCTTAAGTGAGGTGCCACGTGTTATTTTTTTTTTGCCTTGGGGAACCAAAACTGCTACAGTTGCAAAACTTAGGGGGCTGTTTTGTAGTTTTTTTTCTTAGGGGGCTGTTTTGTAGTTTTTTTTCTTAGGGGGCCAAAACCGCAACTTTGGAAAAGTTAGGGGGCTAAAACTGCAATTAAGTCTTTTTTTATTCATCTGTGTCTTTCTTAAAATATAAGTAATGAAATCCTTGAACAATTCAATTGTAATTGGTAAACCGATTTCTTTATTTTGACAAGGGAAACAAGCTGATTATCCACAACATAAGAGGAGCGCACTCCTTGGACATCTATAATCCCCAGTATCCTGTGGAGTCTCTAGAGTCATTGGCTTCGACTTAACCATGTCGTCACCTTTATCCACAGAAAGAAAGTGAGAATACCTAAGGGCTTCTAAAAGGTCTACAGTCTACTATCTTGATCTCAGCAAATGAGTGGTCAATATCCACACACCATTTATCTTAACGAGTGTGGAGAGATGAAAGGTTCTCCAACTCCAGAAAAGGGCTCACATTGGGGTCAAAGAAACAAATAAGGAACCAGAGCAACAATCGTTCTAGCTTTTTGGGTTTTGAAGGATAGCTTTTCTCTCCATTTCTTCTTATAATGAGAAAGCAAATCAAACAAAACACCAAGTTTCTTCGAAAATCCTTGAAACTTCACAGAAATATGAAAAAGGTATCAGGAAATACGGAAAGAAATCTCAAGAACTGGGAGAATAAGAGGAAAGTTTTTCAGAGCGTAATGGGAAAAAGAAAAATATTCTAAAAGAGTAAATGGGAGGAATATTTCCCCTTTTATAGGCTTTGGGAAATTTAAATCAAGGTGATCCTGCGGTTGGGAGCGCCCTCAAAATTCAAAAACACTTGAGTACTGGGCATGCGTGATCAGTACATCTCATCAAACTAAAAGGACATCTCATCAAATCCTTTCGAATCACATCACAATAAATGCCAACCAGCCCCACATACCCTACAGTTGTCGCCTAGAATCGCTGCACAAATCCAATATGTGCGACACAAAATGATATAAGATCATGAAGGCACTCATTGTGCACGACTCAAATCCAAGGCGTTCTCGTAATTGATGCAGTAAATCTGCAAGTGCACGGTTTATCGAAGTAGTAATAAAGAGTATCGTTTCGACATGAAGTTATGAATTTAATCAACTTCTATGAATGATTAGAAGAGAGTTTCAGTTGAAAAGTTGAGATTTTTAACGGTTTGAAAATAATAATAAAAAACGCCTTGGGTTTATTGGTTCATCATGGTGACAAATCCTTCACAAGTCAAACCTTAAACATAAAACTTTATGTTGGACCTATTTTCTAAAGACAAGTTTCTCTTTAGCCTATCACATCTCCTTTCGGTCTCAGTGAGTGTGTGTCGTTAGTAACCACGCCTATTTTCATGGTTGATTGCTATTGAAATCCTTGAAGCTCGAAACTTTATTGTCTCAAAGTTTGCTAGACTATTTTCATGTTTCACATTCCTTGTCTAATTTCACTTGTTCCAATATCAAAACTTCATCATTCGATCATTCGCTTGATATTTGTGATTATGAATTAACAACTATTTAACTTCGCATTTCGGTCCATCGATTAATACTTGTTAATTCATTATAAAAATGGTGAAATAGATTAGAAAATAGATTTACATAAAATTAGGGTTCGAGGCTTGGTTTGATAGGAATTAGGTCATTAGACTCATCCAACAATCCCAAGACAAAGAAGTCTACTCACTCATGTTCATCGTAGACATAGAGAAGAAGAAGAAGAACATAAAAGTAAATAACAAGAAAATAAAGATGAACTTTTATTCAAAGAAACAATTGTCACTTATTATTTCCAAGAACAAAAGATGAATTGATATGTTTGCTAGCTACTCCATTTATAGTCTACAGCTACTTAAGCCCCAAGAAATACATCAGTAGAATATTCCACAAGAAACTATGTGCTTTAGGTCAGAAATAAATTAAATAGGCAGCTTGTCGAAGAAGCAAAAGCAGCAAAAGGGGATGTTGTGGTGTTGGCACTACCCGTGTGGCTGGAGGCACGGGCCGTGCCAACTTTCTAACTTGGTCATTTGCCTTCAAACTTTGATGGCGTGGCCACACTGCTGTTTAGCGCGGCCACGCCTGATATTTTTGCACAGGATCTTCATATTTTTGTCTTTAATCAGCTCCAAATCATATTTTAGATCCTTTTATCCTTTAATCATGCTCCAAAACCCTTTCTTTTGCTCCAAGACTCAATCTTTCACCAAATTTGTTCCTGAAATTAAATAACTTGCAATTGAAGTAAAATAGTTCAAGAAAGGAAATAAAAACATATAAAATCTAAATAAAATAGACTCAAATATCCTATTAAAAACACTAATTAATGACTCATCAAACTCCCTCATATTTGAATCTTTGCTTGTCCTCAAGCAAAAGGCATAAACATTAGCAGCATAAACAAAATTTAACATATGACAATACAATTGAAAACTTTGTCTCTTTCAAGGCTTTGTTCTAAGCGTACACTAATCACAACATCAAGCATTTCTCATGAACCTATTCAACCCAAAAACAAGTCTCAAGCAAGTGTGTGTGTGTGTGTGTGTAGTACAATCCTTTACTTGCTCCTGTGTGAGATATTATGAGGAAACATGTTCTAACCTTAATACTAAACCAACCGAGAAAAGTCCTTTCTTCATTACATATAAGAGAGATGAGAATTATTTGATCATTTGCAAAAACAAAAAAATTAAAATTCAAGAGAGTTTGGAAACACTACGACACTTGACATTTTATTGACTCCCCCCATACTTGGGTGAAGCATTGTCCTCAATGATTTGAAAAAGAGAAACTAAAAGTTACAAGAAATAAAAGGAAAAGGAAAAGGGAAAGCTCACAATTTATTGGGGTCCTTGTTGAGGATCCTGGAGGTTAAAGTGCTGCATCATTCTCAAGAGCATGCGGTTATTTTGCTCGTGCATGCGATTGCCCCTTTTGACATCACCGCGTAGCCCTTAAATTTCAGCACCTTGTGTTTTTTGCTCGGTGCTTATCCTTTGGATTTCGTTTTGCATCCATGTCCACTGATCATTGTCATTGTCACAATCATGGTGCACCGGATCATCATGCAAGTGTGCACCTTCCTCATCCTCATCATCAATATCATCACCATGATTTTCTTGTACTTGTGAGTAAGTACTAACATAAAGCAAATTTTCCACCTTTTCTCTTTGAAGCCATTGACCTAGTTTAATTTGCCCCTTTTTCATTTTTGGACAATTACCTGCAAAACAAATTAAAACAACACAAAACAAACAAAATAAAACCAATTAAACTCGTGGGTTGCCTCCCACGAAGCGCTCGTTTAAAGTCATTAGCTTGACGGTTAGAAGGTTTCTCTACCTTATACCCAACCTTTCACAAAGGGACAATGGCATCAAACTAACACTTTCTCCCAATTTACACATAGCTTTCTCTATAGTCTCGGGTCCTATGACACATGGTATGGAAAAACTCCCTGGATCCTTAAGTTTAGATGGCAATTTGTCTTTAATGATTTCAATAAATTTCCTAAACTGCTCATTTAACTTGGACTTATCAAACCTTTGTGGTAAAGAAATTTTTGGCTTACAAGGTGGTGACACGTTAGGCTTTTCACTTTCTACTACAACTATCTCACTTTGTGGATTTTCACCCTCTACCTCACCCTCATTTGTCTCAGTTTTCACAACGGGGTCCTCTAATTGCCTACCAATTCTAAGTGTAATATCATTCATATGGTCTTTTGGGTTAGCTTCAAGTTGGTTCGGATGGATTTCAGAGGTTTGTGAGGAAGAGGCTACTTGTTGGGCTACTTGAGGGATTTGAGTCTCTGGCATTTTGTTGTGAGTACAAAGAGAATGAACTTTTGATGAAAGCCTAGCGAGAGAGTCATTCAAAATTCCAGCTTGGATTTTAAATTCTTGGTTGTGCTTAGTTTAATATAATACAAGATTTTCTAGCAAAAGTTCCAAGTTGGATTTTTAAGGACTATTTGGTTGTTTGCATAACCGGGTGGTGTTGTTTGTTGTCCAAAAAGATTTTGAGGGGTTTGAAAAAAAAATTGATTGTTCCTAAACCCTTGATATTGAGCATAGTTTACTTGCTCAGGATCGGTATGACAAATATTCCATAAACTTTACAAGGTGGTAAAACAGGGGAAAAAACCCATTGATAATGGTTTTGAGCCATGTCCTGAATTGAAGCATTTGAAGGTAAAAATAAAAAAGGGTTAATAGGTCTTTACCCCCCTGTAATATAGGTCATTTCCGGTTTTCCCCCCTGTAAAATATTTTTGTTTTAATTTACCCCCCTAATAGGCCAAACAAAAACGAAAAATTCTTGAAAAAAAAATAAAAGTGGTTTTTGTTTGGCCTATTAGGGGGTAAATCAAAACAAAAATATTTTACAGGGGGTGAATCAAAAAAAATATTTTACAGGGGGAAAACTGGAAATGACCTATATTACAGGGGGTAAAAACCTATTAACCCATATAAATATTAGAGTCATAACATTTTAATATATATTGGTCAATTGACCTCTTATGGTGTGAATAAGTTGAAAATCAGGTGTTCGAACCCTGACACTTGCATAACGCAGTGTCTCCGTCAACTGGGTTATGTCTACGAGGACTATAATAAAATATTTTTATAAATTACAAAATACCTTTTTTTAATAATATTTCTATATTGTAATTTGAAAATATAATATACATTTTAAATGTCAAATATATATAATTATGAACCGATATATATATCACATGTGTTCCTTTTTTTTTGGTAGTGTTCTTAATTTTTTTTGGTAGTGATCATATGTGTTCCTTTAGTTTAGTGGCAAAGTGCTTAAGATTTCAATGAAAACATGGTGAGCACATGAAAAAGCGTGGGTTGCTGCAGTTAAATTTAGACGTAGTGGTGCAAACATGGTGCAGCTCTTATACTTGAGGGGATTCAAATTCCAAAAGCTATACTAGATATAATCAGCAACAAAGAAAAAGTCAGTTCAACAATTTTTTATACACTTAACAACCAAATTTAACGTGACTAAAGTGACTAACGGAAATTAGAGTCATGAATTTTTTGTATTTTTTTATGAGTCATGGACCATTATGACAACAACTTGCACATCCAAGAACCAAAACGGTTGTTTTCCCTTTTTCTTCCTCTATCTCTCTCACGATATTTATGGATGAATTAAGTTTTCGAAATGAAAGCATAAGAACTCAATGAGGATCCACTCTTTCTTTGATGAATTCGAGTGAGTCCCGTTGAGTTCTTCCTAATCAGAATCTTTTTGTAAGGGATTCAATAGATAACTTTTTGGTATGTTTCAAAAAACTCCATTTTTTTTAGAATGTTTTTGAAAAATGAACTTCATGAATTCGTTC
>Ga0228710_1004932_pt1 | contig 20932 bp, 7 predicted proteins | sample MedpolnodulmetaG_FD_177995 | JGI IMG/M metagenome (GOLD analysis project Ga0228710, IMG submission 177995) | Root nodule microbial communities from Medicago polymorpha collected in Santa Monica, California, United States - pink nodules | ecosystem: Host-associated > Plants > Roots > Nodule... | reverse complement strand
TGAGGAATCAAGCCACAAAAGCAACAAGAATGCATCGCAAATTTTAATTGTATTGTTATTCCTTCTTGATGCAAAATTTCCTGTTACACGAACTCTCAATCAATTACTTATTTTATGGGATTGCAATTAACATATTTGTTGAAGAAGAAGAAGAAGAAATTAGTTAATGTTAGGGTTCATAACATTTTCAGATTTGATGGTTTGAGTCCAGGAACCATTTTAGGATAGGATTGAATGTGAGTACTTGTACATGTTTCTACTTTTAATTTGAATAAATCTAAACCATCTATTTAATTTATTGGTATTTTTCTCGTGGTCCACCGGTAAGGGACCTAATTAGACCCTCACCCTAGAATTCACCTTCCTTTATGGCATAAGCACTTGGATCATATTTATTGGAAAAGGGATGAGAAATTAATCAAAATAAATATTCTACATTTCTTGAAGTTTGATGATCTAGATACTTATGTGGATTGCATTAGAAGCAAATTTATTTAAACCAACATAATGGGTACAACTAGCAATTTTCAACCCTTAGAAACTGTCAATATTGAAATTAGTGGCTTCGAACACCTATAATTTATAGTAATAAATTATTTATTACATTCATTGGCTCCCTAACTTTGACGTTAATTGTTCTTTTAACCAAATGACTTAGATTTATTATTTTCAAGAGTCATCTTCAATAACATGACTACTGTGAATTCTTTTGATGTCTTTGGTTAGTGGGAGTTTGAATTTTATATTATCGATTTTGTGATGATGGATTTTTCTTTCACTTATTAACTTTGATATATTGATGTGAATTTTCATTCAATTTAATTATTAATGATGAGATGAATTCTTGTATATATCAAATATCAAATGTAAAAAATTAAAGCTCAGTGTTGAAGGGATCACTATGCCGGGGATCGACACTATTTTGGAGCTGAGGCATTACATGTGAAAAATTTGAGCTCAATATTGACAAGATCTTTATGTCGGCTGTTAACATTAATCTGGAGCTGATGTATTATGTGTGAAAATTAGAGCTCAATGTCGTCAAGATCACTATGTCGGTGATTGACACTATTTTGGAGTTGAGGCAATGTGGTTTTCCGTGGACCACATAATTTCTCTAGCTTTTAGGCATTTGAGAGGAATCACATAAATTATTTGGCTTTAAAGCATATGAGAGAAATCACATGATTTCTCTGGCTTTAAGGCATTGAGAGAAATTGAGGACCAACAATGATAATGATAGTATGTTGATGATCACTTTGCCATATCATTTCTTGCTACACTCTACATAGATGACTAGTCGACGGAATTGGTGATATTTGTAACCATGGAAGGTGTTGTATCAATTAAGGATATAACTACCGCTATGATTCGATATCATTCAGTTTTTTGTTGGATGGAGTCTTAATTAAGTGTTGCATCATGGGATCATGTAGTGGCCACGTTAGGAAGCTTGTTATCAGTCCGAGAGTCATTTTCAAATTTTTTTTTTTTTTTTTTAAAAAAACAATTGATTTTGCCCAAGTGGGAGAATGTTAGAATTTCTTCTAATATTTTGTGGGCTGCAATCAGTTGTTGGTTTTGGTTTTAATAAAAACGGACCGATGTTGTGATCCATTTGATGATGCTTATGCCCTAATCAAAGTGATCGATAAATAATGGGCTTTTGGGCACTTACTCTGATTTATGTAGAAACATAGTGTAGGCCCAAACACTAGGCGCATGATGGGTTGTACCTAGGGTTGCACGGTTATAAATAGAGAGACTAGGTCCCCTTTGCCATCACTCTGGCAATTCTGCTCATTAGTGGTTTGCACCATTGAAAACCCTAAGTCCGGAGCAAGTGAAAGGCAAAGGAAGACTTTGTCTCAAATCTCGGCGAATCCGGTAATCATAATCTCCAAGTAAGTGTGTTTTAATTTCATATAATATCTCGATCTTGATAATTAATTATTACATTCCTTATAAATTTGGTGATACTCATGAATTTTAATTAAAAAAGAATGGGTTGAAAAATGTGTATCATGGATTGTTTTGCTATAAAAGAGAATGAAGTTTAAAATGTGTATCATATGAATATGAATTTTAATTTGGTGATATACCAATTTAAATCTATATAAAAAAGAATCTTAAATAGTTAAATAGCTTTTTTATAAGCCAAAAATATATAAAATTTATGTCAAACATATAGAAAACGTAAGTGATCCATACAAAATTACATGTACTTTACTACCTTTTGCAAGTTCAGGTTATGGACTCATTTTGTCTTACTCAAGAACAAGACAGCCAACAACACACAAGTATGTGTTAAACAGAATAATAATATGAACCTAACCTAACGAATTTATGAAAACAAAGGCTGAGATTTGCTAGGATAGGGATGCCGAAGCATAGGATGCTAAGGACAAAAAATCATTATTTTTTCTCTGCTTTGGAAATATCACAGCCACCCTTTTTCAATTTTTGTGGTGTTATGGACACAAAGACAATAACTTAATAACAATCACTCTATTTCAACTTTTTAAGTAGTATAGTGATTAGGTTGAAGTCCTAGATTCAAACTCATACTCCTATATATTAATGTTCTTACAACTATCAACTAAGTTATTTCTACCTTCTTAAGTGAACAAATTTTCTATATATACACTCGTGCATATATTTCCTCTGGTAGGGGTGTAATGGGTCGCTTTGGTTTGATTTGGTTTTTGAGAGAAATAAATCCAAACCAATAAAATATAGTTGGATTGGTTTGCATTATGTAGTTTTTTCTTGCGAAATCCAAACCAAATTAAGTTGACAAAGAATGAGTTGGTTTGGCTTCCTTCAATCAGGTTGATACTTTTAAAAATTTGAGACTTAGGGCATGTTTGATTGCAGCTTTAAAAACAGTTTTTTGTTTTTAAAAACTAAAAAATTGAAAACTTGCTTGATTTGATTGTTTTACAAAATAGTTTTCAAAAACTATTTTCATTTTTGTTGTTTTCAAAAGCAAAAAATAAGAACAGCTAAATGTGGTTTTGCTTTTCACTTTTCCGTTTTCAAAAACCAAAAACACGGAGAGAAAAAAAAGGTCAATTTTCATTAATGGCAAAATTGTAATAAATTGCAACTTTGATTCTTTTTTAAAACTGCCAATATGTGGACCAATTCAACGTAAAGGTGTTCGGTATTCACAATTTTCTTTACTTTTTTGACTTAATTTTTTTTAATTTAATTAATATACTCAATTATTTTATACATGCATTCAATATGTTGTAAAAAAAAATAGTCGTTTTGATCCTTAAATGTGTAACAAGTAGCTATAATGGTTTCTCAATATACTACTATTTTCTAAATAGTCCCTGACATTAAAATAATTCGTTAATATTGTCATATTAGTCATTCAATATACTTACTTATTGTCATATCAGTCCTTAAAATTACTTACTTATTGTCATTTCAGTCCATATATGAAAATATTTATTGACTATTGAGAGATTATTTTAGTGTCATGGACTATTGTGACCGACAAAGTGCACAACCAAAGGCTATTTTGGATTTTGATGCATTGAAAGATTATTGTGACTATTAATTACACATTCAGGGACTAAAGTGACTATTACCTTTTTTTAAACAAGCAAAAATGTAATAGTCTCTTTATTATATACATGTGCAAAATATTATTGTATACATGTGTAAAATAATTGTCCTTTTCGTTACTTGATGTGGCAGTATATTAATATGTATACATGTTGAAAATAATTGCAGACTACCATAGCATATTCTTTTCTTAATTCTTGTCGGCATATGACTTATTTCATCCATTTTAAAATAATAGTCGTTTAAGTTTTGTGTATGATTAAGAAAAAAAATTAATAGTGTTGAATTTAAAGGTAAAATTTGTGTCATTTACTAAAATATTCTTATTACTTGTATTTAATGAAGTAATTAAGTTGGATATTACAATGATTATTTTATTGGTTAATATATATTAGATTAATTTGTATATTGTTTTAAAAAAGAATATATCATTAATTTCTATCTATTACTTTTTATTATCTAATGTAATAAAATAAAATTAATTTTAAAAAAAACTAGATTACCGGATGAATTTTATCATCTTCGAAACAATTTTCAAAAATTAGATTAATCAAATGGATTTTCTCATTTTCTCATCCCTAAAACAGTTTTGAATCACCAAACACATTTTCTTCTATTCTCTTTTTAAAAAGAGTTTTCTAAAATAGGTTTATAAAACAAATTTTAAAAACTAAAAACCAAAAGTGATTCAAACAGGCTCTTAATTTAAAAAATCTATAAAAAAAATAAAAATAGTTTTTAATCAAACATTAAAGATTTTTAATACTATTAATTCAAGTAATTAATAGTATAAAAAATTATGGTTTATGATAAACAATATGACATAATTTGATCCGACTCCACTTAATAGGATAAGGTTTGACTGTTGTTGTATACTATTAATTCAAGTAAATAAGCTAAAACAAAGATATATTATATAATACTTAAAAATTATATGAGCACAACATATTTTTTAAAGATAATGCTATGAATATAGTGTAATATAAAAGAAATAATAATAAGTGAGTTAGGCGAAAGGTGCCGGTGATCGGTTTGAATGACGTAAAACTGATACTCGAACCGATAGAGGTTGGACTTGATTGGTTTGTTTCAATTTTATTTTTTTTTGAAGAAGTTGGTTTGTTTCAATTTAAACTTGAACATTAAAAAAAACCAAAGCAAAATGGTTAATTGGATCATTGGTGTGGTTTTTATACCCCCTGCCATTTGGTCTTAATACAAGAAGAAACAACAAAAATCATAAAAACAAAAGAGACTTTTTTTTAATAAAACCAGAAGACTTTTTCAATGCAGACATTTAAAAAGTTTATACTAAAGTAACCTTGACATTAAATGTTTTCATATTCACAAGTATAAACATTAATTGCATTTTTTCGTTAACCTGGTATTCTCGGTGCACAACTGTGAAGATTAATGTCTCGAGTCTTGTACGACTTAAATGGACGGTAAATTATCCCTAAAAGTTTTAACGCTGCTGCATGTCTAAGGCTGGATTCGAACCCAGAATCTTAATTAAGCTAAAAGAGACTCGCACCATCTCATTTAAGCGCTCTTAATTACATTAATTGCATTTTTTTTTGTCTTAGATGAAGTGATTATCCACTAAAATTAAACTCACACACAACTGTGAGGTCCCGGGTTCGAACCTGGGTCACGACGTCTTGCCTTGCAATTTCGGCATTTGTCAGTTGAGTTAGGACTTCTAGACACATTAATTGCATTTTTATTAAATACAAAAGAGTATAAAATTTATCTGAGCAATAAATATACCTTAAAATTTGCATTTTTTTTATATTTGGGAGTGAAAAAGTATTATATAAAGGACCAAATATAGTATGATGCATGACTCAAATCACCTCAAGGTAGGGAAGAAAAACACGCAGATGGATTATCTTGTAGTGTTTCTGTTTCTATCTCTTTCAATCTCTTGTGCTTCTTCTACTTTAGTTGAGGAGAGTTTCATGCAGTGCATGTCAACCATAGTTAGTAGCTATTCTGAATCCTCTGAAAAAACAGTGCTTATCAACTCATCCTTGTATCCACAAGTATTGGAATCATTGAAACAAAATCCAAGATGGGTGAACTCATCAAGCAAACCTCTTCTCATTATGACACCTTCCCATGAATCAGAAATTCAAGCAGCCATACTATGCAGCAAAGAGATTGGTGTGCAGATTAGGGTTGTTAGTGGTGGCCATGATTATGAAGGATTGTCTTATCTTTGTAAGACACCCTTTATCATGATTGATCTTATCAACATCCGTTCGATCGACATTAATCTTGTCGATGAATCTGCTTGGATTCAGGCTGGTGCAACATTAGGTGAACTTTACTATAAAATCTCCAAAGCAAGTAAAGTTCATGGATTCCCTTCAGGTGAATTAGTTTGACTTTTTGAGACTATCTACTGGCACAAGCAATTATTAGACGGTCTGAGAGAGCTTGTGAAAATAACTTATGACAAGCTATTTTCCGCTTATTTATATAAGCTCGCTAAGATTGATTATGAAAACAACCTATAACTTTTGTGAAAATAGTCTTGACTTTAATTTATCTTGTTTTAAAATTACTTATTTATAAGCACTTCTATGATAAGTTTTTAATGAAGTTAATTATCGAGAAAGGAAAGAAAAAAAACGCTTAATTAAGTTGTTTTTCCAAACAGGTTTATGTCCAAGCGTTGGAATAGGCGGTCACATCAGTGGAGGTGGATTTGGTACCTTGTTTAGGAAACATGGTCTAGCAGCAGACCATGTTGTTGATGCTTACCTTATAGATGTAAATGGAAGGATTCTTAATAGAAAATCAATGGGAGAAGATGTTTTTTGGGCCATAAGAGGAGGTAGTGCTGCAAGTTTTGGAGTCATTCTTGCATGGAAGATAAGATTGGTTAGAGTTCCACCTATTGTTACTGTTTTCACCATTCATAAAACTCTGGAAGAAGGAGCCACAAAACTCATTCATAGATGGCAATACATAGCAGATAAGTTACCTAAAGATCTTTTAATTAGAATAGTTGCTCAAACTAATGGTGCAAATTCAATAACAATCCAAACCATGTTTAACTCTCTCTTTCTTGGAGAAAAAGATAACTTAATCACAAAAATGAATGAGAGTTTCCCTGAATTAGGGTTGCAGGAAAAAGACTGCATTGAAATGAGTTGGATTCAATCAGTTTTGTATTTTGCAGGATACACCAAATATGACCCTATAGAACTCTTGCTAAACAGAACTGTAGCCTACAAAAGCCCATTCAAAGCCAAATCTGACTATGTAAAAAAGCCTATACCAGAAACTGGTTTAGAAGGGATTTGGAGAATGCTTCTAAAAGAAGACACATTAGCATTACTTATAATGGAACCATATGGTGGAAGAATGAGTGAAATTTCAGAATCTGAAATCCCTTTTCCACACAGAAAAGGAAACTTGTACAACATACAGTACATGGTCAAGTGGGAAGTGAATAGCATTGAAGAGTCCAACAAACATATAAAGTGGATGAAAAAACTTTATAAATACATGACTCCTTATGTTTCAAAGTCTCCAAGAGCTGCATATTACAACTATAGGGATCTTGATATAGGTAGGAACAAGCATAGTAACACAAGCTACTCAGAAGCAAGTGGTTGGGGCATCAAGTACTTTAAGGGAAACTTTAGGCGTTTGGCACAAATTAAGACAAAATTTGATCCCCAAAACTTTTTCAGGAATGAGCAGAGTATTCCTCTTCTAAATGTCATTACTCCTTCACATAGAGGTGGTGGAAATAAGTAGGAGCACCTAGAACCTTTGTGGAATGTTTTAATATAACTCTTGCTTGATAAACAAGTAAATTAAGCGCTTACATTATTTTCTGTTATAATGTTAGTGCCTATGTACAAGTTATTTCTATAGCAGCAAAAGATAAAATGAAATCAAACTACTTTCATATAAGCTATAGACTATTTTCATTACTTGTCTTGGAGAGCTTACGAAAATAAGTTGAATAGGCTTATGCACATGTCATAAGTTGTTTCCATAAACCCTCACAAACAGTTTCACTGTGCTTATGCTAGTTGGTAAGTTCAAATAAATCAATCTAATTTGACCCTTTGTGGTTATATGTGGATAAAAACTATATACCTAGTTTATTCCTACAACAACTATCTTGTTAATCTTCTGCTATGATTTTGTAATAAACCCAAGACAGAAGAATTTATTGCCTCTGCAGCCTTTTCGTAAGATCCTAGAGAATCCAAATTATATGCCCTTTTTAAATAACTAAATGAATGTTATAAAACTTTGCTTTGGTCTTGCCGACTCTAGTTTTCTACAAGGTAATAAACTATTCAAAACAACTTATGTATGAGGGACCTCAACTAGTGTGAGGACATAGAGTGGAGCCACAAAGATTTTTCCACTACAATGGGACTCCTAAAGGTAAATTTTAATCTCTTTCTTTTTACAATAGTTTTGAACATACCTACGAAACACATTGAAAAGCCATCATTGAGATACATGTTTTTTGTAGATGATATGGTCCTACTTGAAGAGTCGAAGAAGAAATTAAATGGCAGATGAAAGGCTTGGAGATAAGCCTAAGAAGCAAGACAGAGTATATTGAATAAAACTTGAGAAAAAGACAACATTTCTATCCTAGATGTGAAAGTTTGTGCTAATCTCGGCTTACACAACTTTAATATCTTGCTTGAGTCAAAAGTGTAAACTGATGGTCTTGGATGGCTGAAATGGAGGATCCACCGAGGTGTTTTATGTGATACAAAAATACCGCTCAAATTGAAGAAGAAAATGTTATCGTACGATTGTAACACCACCTATGTTGTATGATATAGAGCGGTAAAAAAAAAACTAACCCTAGAATAAAATAAGCATTGCATGAATGAGAATATTGTGTTGAATGTCTAGTACGACTAGACAAAATAGGATTAGAAATGACAATATTAGACACGACTTGGGAAAAACCTGTAGATTATGTAGTAAAAAAAATACATCAGATAGAGGGTAATCAAATCCTAAGAGGCGAAAGAAGATCTAGAAAAACTATTAGAGACTATTAAATTTGACCTAGATATTAATGAGTTGGATTGAGATGTATAAATGGCATATTATTATGATGTCTATTGATCGATGTAGTTGACCCTAAAGGCTGGCTGTTGTTCTTAAAAATCTTAACAATATAAATGATAGTACCAGACTACCAGCAAACCTTGAATTACAATGCATAGCTTATCATGTGTTAAGACAACCATTCACTGATTAACTATAGATTTGTAAAATAAGGGGATGCATGATTTAAGAAAAACTACAACAAAATGAACTACTACAACATGTTTTGCAAAATCATTCACCGTCATAATTTACACCAGAAGTGTCAAAAAGCTACCCTTCTAAGCTATCAGTTTTCTCATTGGGAAATTCTCTGTATAAAGAAAAAATAAAATCAACTACCACAAGGATAAATGCAAAAGAAAAAGGTCTGAGGAATCCATATCAAAGAGTCCATTGAGGAGCTGAACCGTTGGATTTGTACTTCAACATTTCAATCCCATATCTTTCTTTATCTCTCAACCTTTTCTACTGATAAACCTACATTAAATTAACAAAAAATGGTACAAAAAAGTCTAAGATAAATAATGCCAAAATATAAGTTATAACAGATAAGAGCAGCTTCATGTCTTTGTTCTGTTCTTGACATGCAAGTATTTTGATTCTATAGTTTGCAAGCAACTTTTTCACTAAAAAAATTGAGTTTAATTGATATGCATTGTGAGTATAAAAAACATAAACACATGTATCTAATCACATCTCACCACATAGATAATAATGTATCTAAACACATGATTCTATAGTTTGCAAGCAACTTTTTCACTAAAAAAATTGAGTTTAATTGATATGCATTGTGAGTATAAAAAACGTAAACACATGTATCTAATCACATCTCACCACATAGATAATAATGGAGATATTTTAGAAACCAACATAGCACAAAGTGGCATAATGATGAGATATGAATGGATGCATGTTAACTCTTTTACACTGACACAACATACTAATTAAATCAAAGAAAAAATTATAACTACAAGAGTATCCTTACTATTATAGCCCATTTTCATATAGAACTAAGAAGCCATTTTGTCATAAGTAGAATTTGAAAGTGGTTATTTATCACAAATAACCTCTAATATTTCTTGACGTAGACTATTTCTGTATACACTGTAAAGCCTGTGGGAGCAATCTCAAATGCTGAAAAGACAACATGATAACTAGGGCTACAACTAGAAAAGGGCCTGCTACTTTATAATCTTGTACAGACGTTAACATGTTACTTCCTTTCACACACTCGGACAACAAATTTATAAATGTTTTAAGGAATTCCAAGAATCCCACTTTTGGCTTTTCCAAGGAACATCAAGGCAGTTTCGCAAATGACAGGCTAAGGATTTGTCAAATTTAGCTGTTACAAATAATAGATCACTAGGCAACAGGGTTGTCGATCGTGGATTGCAAAATAAGGTAGTTTGATCAAATTCCGCTACGCAGCAGTGCAATAGTGCCGCTATTTAACAACACTGCTTTGCGCCTAGCTTAGTTTGCAAATCAGAGAACAAATGTATTTTTTTACAAGTTAAACGAGCATCAAGTTATAGAAAATTCAAAGTAGAACAATGCCGTACATATATTACTAATTTCATGAATCTCAATGAATTTTAATGCAATGTTTGCCTGATTTGCAAGACATAAATGAAAGAAAATGCCTATGTGCCTGAATAAACTATTCCAGATATACAAATAACCTTTCCTTTACCCCCCCTCCATCATCGTTAAACAAGCCAGAGGCAAATATGTTAAGTTACAAAAAGAAAAAGGAATCTGCAGCAAAACAAAAGCCAACACTCTGACTACATCAACAGTAAAAAGTGCAAGTCTATACCTGTCTTTCTGGGTCTGTCAGATTCCTCCACATAAACCCAATTGTCCTACTAATTGCTCTTTCTTGCCTGCAAAACGAGGGCTTTAGCCTGGCATAATTCTCAGCAAAAAAGAAATTGTAACCACTCCTATTTGATTTCGGTTTATATAATCACATAATGACAATCTTGATTTCTTTCGGTTGTTTGAAAGAAGTGTACCTTCAATAGAAGAACCCTTAGATGCATTACTTGAAACATGATACAGGACACCTTTCAGCTGTTCAGAACCCAGGTTCACCGTAACTATATATCCGTCATCAAATTTCCCGTCAATTGTTCCACGCAGTGAAGAACCGAGTGTCTGTGCTGGACTAATTGGACTAACTGCATATAAGAAAGCAAATCTTTACCACAGACATAAATGAAAAGTATAACTACTAACCAACATAGATAAGAACTCTGTTTGGATAACAACTTAATAAAGCGCTTATAGCATAAGATCTTATGAGCTGCTTCTATTACGAAAGATAAAACAAAGTAAAACTGTTTTCATATAAGCTATAAGCTGTTTTCATTCGTTATCAAGGAGAGTTTAAGGAAAAAAGCTGAAAAGAGTTTATGAATATGTCATAAGTTGTTTCCAATATCCATAAGCTCTCCCAGACAGTCACCTATGTGCTTATGGCAGTAAATAAGCATAAATAAGTCAATCCAAAGCTTTATCACACTAGGTGAGGTCAGCTACTCAGATCAAACGACGTCGTAATGTTCTATCATCAGTTGTGTCGATGGTAAATCTTTCTCAATAGATTAGATGTACACAAAGCTAAAAAAAACAATGCGAAGTCTAAGTTAAAGAAACAAATCATCTAAGAATGGTTATTTGTTTCGCAACTACCAGTTTCAAAACAAAAGAATCAGATATTTACCAATATATTATTCACGTAACAAGAGAAAAAACCAAAAGAAGTCAATCAAAAATCATGCTCCTTACTTCTATGTCCACATCACAGAAAAATATTTCACACTGCAGCTGTTTGGAAGTGTTTTCTTCAACTTGCTTAATGTTGACAACAATATGTATACCCTAACTCATGATGGATGTATAGTCAATATTATTGGCAAAACAAAGCTGCAGACAATTTTATGTTTATAAGTTTTTAAGCCATGTAACCTGTTAGCACATCCAGGTTATAGTCTTATTGTCGGTGAGCTTCAGCTTGTACAATTAGTACCAAACACCACATAAAAACATAGAAAAAGAGCCAACCATTCCATCACAAATCACATGTCAGCGAACATCGCAAAAACTGTATCATTGATCCATGACATATACCAGAGGAACAAGACACAAATTATACCCCTATGTCTGCTACTACTATAAGAAGCTAGAGGCATTGCTTTAAGTAAAAAGACATATAGATACAAATTAATGTTTGAAGCATCCAAGCATTAATCAAATTTAAATGATTCATTGACTTACTCTGAACAGGTGAATCATTGATAGCAGCACCGTCCGTATTGGTTGTGAAGCTATTGGCAACGTTCCCACTCAAAGCATCTGGATATAGGAAATTGTTGAGTGGTAAAAGATGAAATTTTCGAAACAACATAATTACAGGGGAAAAAGGTAGTATCTTTACTAACCAGGTGTTGAGGGAGGGACTTGCTTGCGAAAATAATACGCTTGCTCAAAGTGATAAAGCAACGATAGATAGGTCTTGCGCACCATGAATGATCCGCTTGTTATGGTATCTCGGAAGTTGAAGCTCATTATTACCTCCTTCCATTTACGATCAACAATTACCTACATAAATTTAAGAAAAAGATTAGAGGAGTCATTATAGAAAAGTTGTATTGAAGAGAAAAATCTCAAGATCATTGAGCTGTATCATACATAAATTCCAAACTGAAAAGCTGTTTTAATCAAAATCAAATCTGCTGAAAACGCATAAGAAAGTAAAGGAAACATGTATGTTTCATGAGACAAGGAAACTGTTTTTAGCAATTACTCGAGAAGTATACAATGCTTACCTTTTCAATACCACCACGAGATGTTACTTCAACGAAGAGGTGATGCAGATCTAGTGGTTTCCCCCCTATAGTAGGAATCCTACACGAATACAAAGGGGAAAACATTATTATTATGATCATAGATACATTTGAATTGTATCTCGATTTGAAACAAAACTGAACTCAACAAATATGAATCATTGTGTGTATCATTTTTGGACATGAATCCAGATTCATTAAGATGAATACTAATTCATTAAGATAAATCCTGTTTCACAAGACATGAATCCAGATTCATTAAGATGGATCTTAATTCATTCAGATAAATCCTGATTCACTATGATGAATCCTGATTCATTTTAATGAATTACAACAGCAACCTAAACTTTTTGTAGCCATTCATGTTTCTTTTGTCATATGATTTATCACTTGAAAATCTTGAATTATTTTTAGGTTCGTATTGTGTACTTAAAAATATCATATTTTATTGATCATGTATCTTGCGAATTATAATAAGACTCGATTCACAGTCCAAAAAATAGGTTTCCGATTCACAATCTGAATCAAGTCTGAAGCATGATTTGTTAAGAATGGGAATACCATATTATACTATCCAATAAAATACAATTTTTACATTTCATCATCTCAAGCAAATTCTCTCTAGCAGCAACTAAGTGATAACTGGGCAAACGAGAAAACACAAAAAGCACAAAAGATTACCCATCATACAAATGAAATTGACCTAACCCACAAGATCAAAAACCAAGAATTAGCAGAAAAAACACTAAAAAATGGTAATTTTGAACAAAAAGTATACTAGATCGATGAACAAGCTCTGGTACAAAAAGGGCTTTTTTTTGTTGTGAAAAAATGAACAAACGCACTTACTCTAATTTGATACCAAGCGAATCGTGAAAAGATTGAAGTTTTTCCCGGAAGAGGTTAGCATCACGAACAAGGTCAGAGTAGAGAGCGGTTGGAGGAGGACTAGGGTTTGTGAGTTCAGTCTCACGCGGATTTTGGTTTTGATTCTGGTTACTTGTCATTTTTTTGGATTTTGAACTGAACTCAAATCCACAATACCAAATACTCAATTCCCTTTCTTACAGTAATCTAAAACGATACCATACGGTTATAAACACAAACACACTTTATATACCGCATTTCTTATGATATTATCTGTCCAAAACAAAGCTATATATATGGGTTAATTATGTTTTTCGTCCCTGCCATTTAAGCGAATTTTAATTTTAGTTCCCGTGAACAACAATTCTTCATATTCTACCCGCACAATATCAAATTCCACTTATATTGGTCCCTCATCTACACGTGTGACTAAAAAATTGAGACGTGACATGGATTTGATGATTGTACAACTGTCACGCTTGCAGGTGATGTTGACTCGCCCTTATTTAGTTGACTCAACATTAAAAAAAAGAAAAAGACAATTAAAAGCCCCTTTTATGAATCCTAACGTTAACTATTCAAAACCGCCGAATCAGGGATTAGTCCTACCCAGTTCAAAGGGCCGAAGCTGTGGGATACCCGGGTGGACTCATCAAGTGCCAAGGGCTCTTATTTCGGTGGGTTCGAACTCAAGTGAAGGTGTCTAGCCTAGCAATAACGGCATTGTCAATTAAGCTAGGCCTTATGGACAGAGCATTGTATATAAGTTTTGTCCAAAAAAATTCAATTTTTAAATTTCACCAACACAAGCAAATGCTCTCTAGCAGCAACCTATGAAGCACAAATACTTCTCGGATTAGGCGTGTCAGATATGTATCGAATTATGTCATTTTCAGAAATTATTATGAGTGTCAATGTGTAGTGTCGTGTCCGTGTCTGTGTGCTTCATAGGCAGCAACTAAGTGATAACTGGGCAAGTGAGAAAACACAAAAAGCACACAAATTTACCCATCATACAAACAAAATTGATCTAACCCACAAAATAAAAAACCAAGAATTTGCAGAAAAAACACTAAAAATTGGAAATTGAAACAAAAAAATCAAAGAGAAGCACACTTACTTTAATTTGGTACCAAGCGAATCGTGAAAAGATTGAAGCTTTTGTTGGAAGAGATTAGAATCACGAACAAGATCAGAGTAAGGTGCGGTTGGAGGAGGATAAGGGTTTGTGTTTGTGTTTGATTTTGATTCACTCTCACACTGATTTTGATTTGGATTTTGATTTTGATTACTTGACATTTTTATTTCAAATTCAAATTGAACTTAGCTCAAATTCACACTACAAAGTACTCAATTCAATTTCTTACATTAATTAATGTAAAACCATATCATATCATATGGTTTATAAACACACTTTATATACTGCATCTCATTTCATATGATCTATCGGAAAATATATACTGATGCGATACGATTTTAATCATGAAAAAAATTATAGTATTATTTATTTTTTAAATAATTTAATCATGAAAAAAATGATACTATTATTTATTTTTTAAATAATTTAATGAGAGAAAAAATATGATTTTATTACAATGATTTGATAAATGTTAAGAAAATACTATTTTTGATTCATGGAGATTGAGTCTTGCCGAAGAGACTAAACACTCGCAATAAATATCAACAAAGAGATATAATTATATTTAGTGTCAAACACACCTCAAATATGATTTACTTTTAAGAAACTTATGGGAAAAAATTTAATAAGAAAAAAAATTTATTAAATTTTTTTCCATAAGTTTCTTGAAAGTAAATAGATTAAAATAAAATAAAAAACTTAACGAGACATAAATCTTTTTTTGAACGTAAGGAAAAGAAAAAACTATTCAATTTAGTAATTAAACATCGAAAAGGGTCCGCCACATAATAAGATATAATTGTGAAGGGGGAGAAATCCAAATTTTTAAAGTGTCGTTATTAGTAGCACTAAATTTGGCTAAAGAATGAGCAAATTCATTTCCTTCCCCTAACGTGGCAGAGAAGGAAACCAACCAAACAACAAAGAGCATCCTAATAAGAGAAAGAAACTCAAAGAGGATGAAAGACCATTTTTTTATTATCATCAATCAAATCCAAAGGGGTATGTGAGTTAGATTTCAAAATAATAGATATATAGACAAGATCCCAAGTCAATTGAAAGTCTGCCAAATTGTTGAGAGTTCAATATATTAGATGCTTTTTCACAAGAGCCAGAAAATCCTTCAATCCAACTGTCATTATTATTTCTCAAAAGACCTCAAAAACCAGCATTACATGAATTACCGAAAGAGGAACCATTTATGTTAACTATTTTAACCATCTCTATGGAGATACCAACAAACTTTCAATTTCTAATTTTGTTTAATCTAAATTGAGAATCGATTCTCGCTTTTTTTATTTGTAATTCGGAATTTTGTTTTTTCCTTTAAATTTGGAAATAAAGAATACAAAATAATACAGAAATCAAAAAATAAATGCTTTCTCTAAGAAAGCATTTATTTTTTTGATACAACGATTTCCATTGGTACACTCAAGAATATGGAACGATTGACGATTGATAGGATGATTATTAGAACAACCACGAGCGTGAACCATGGAAGAGAGAACTATTAACCGAATTTCAAGTATCTTTCTTCATATTTTAAAAAATCTCCTCATTCATGGTCCTCCAAATCTCCTACCAAATTACTATGAAAAGTGGACATGCCTTATCCATAGCATGTTGCTTAAACTAAACATTGCAATCATTCGAGAAGTAATCATTCAAATAAGTGGAATAAAAATACCTATAAACAAACATTGTATTAGAGCAGTCTCAAAGAGTATGCATGTCATTCTCAACAATGGTTCTACATCTATAGCATGTTGCATTGTTTGTGAGATGTCTCAGACCTCTCAAAGCATTTGTAGGAAGACTACCTTGCATCACCAACAAAAATAATGTCTTAGGTTCTCTGATATTGGTAAACTCTAAATCCACTTCCAGCAAATAATTGGCATCCTCTAATATTGTGCATGTATTCTTGATAGAAAGGATGGAGTTGAGTATACAAAATGTTTGAAGTTCCAAACCTCATTCTCAACGATCCACAAAGACGAAGATTGGTATCATTGATATGAATATAAGGCACGACATTGCAAAGATAAATATCATCAATACATTTGTCATACCATATTGAAACACGGCCTCTACCAATCTTACAGATGAAATCGTCCCAAAGATCTCCACCACTTTAGCTATAGCACGCCAGCTATAAGAATCTCCTTGTTTAAAAGGAGTGTGCACAATATGACTATCAAACAAGTATTTATTGTCGGTGTTTGAGCCCTAAGCTTTTGTGCTTGATGTAAAATGTCTCAAATATGTTTGTCAAGTAATGATGGGAAATAAATATAACTCAAAGAAAATGAAAATAAAACAAAAAAGAAAGCAAATTTATTTGGTGTTGAGATTCATTTTTAAGGCTTGACAAGAGAAATATTCATTTTAATTTAAGACTATTTTTTTTACAGCGTAAACATTATTGTTGATATTTTTTTACTTAAAAATTATTGCTGCTTGAAAAAGATTTAATTCATTTTAAGAGTACTAGTTTAGTAAAAAAGACCTTTTTTTTTTGTTAAACCCTCAAGAATACTACATTTTATTTTTAGGGAGAAGGACCCTTAGTAATTTAGAGTTTTTCAGAGAGATGACATTAGGAATCAAACTCATTTCTTTTGAATAATTTATTTTTCAGTGGAGCACATTAACTACTTGAGGTTGATTACTTAGTTAACGAGCTTTCATCTTTAACCATCTTAATAATTCATCCAATTTTACATCCAACGTCAACATCAAATTTTAACCATTTTAATAATTCATCGTGTTATTTCACAACAATATTTGACACTTAACAAGTCAAATTTAGTTTTCTTTCTCTATATGTTCTCTCTTCTATTTCTTCATTGATGAGATGGTTTTTGATCAAATTTTTTCACCCGAAATCACATAATCTTCACCTTGTTCTTCTTTTAATTTAAATAATTGGCTTTCACATTGATCTAGTTTTGTTTTTCTTCTTCATGTTTTTTCGTCTATGTGTGGCGTTGTGTTGTTCGTCATTGCAGCGTTGTTTGACTGTCCTTCTTGTTGCGGTGTTCGTTTGATTCCTATTGAAAGATAAATTTCAGTCAATTATATATTTAACAATGATTTGGGCGTCAACATTGTAGATCTAAAGACTGAAGGCATGAGGTCGGGCACTTACATTATATTGTATTATTTGTGAGCATTTTGTTGTTGTTAGCTTGTTCGTGAATTGATCATGTTTTTTGTGATGTAGAATATGTAGTTATATTTAATGCACTCTATGAATTTGATTGAATGAATATCATTTTATTTTTGTTTAAATGAATCCAAATTTAATCGGAGTTTTAAAAAATATCAACAAAAATATCCTAAAAATGCTCTTTAGTCATAGTTAATTTTTGGCCTTCTATTGTATAACTTATGTTATATGTTAATTAACAATGTAAATGAAATGTACCAAAAAATATGTGATAAAAAGTATGTTTATCCTAAACATTTTTTCAATTTACATTCACTACAATTATAAAATACTGGTCAAAAGAAAAAACAAACTAAAAAGACAGTAAAAATGGAGTATATGCTTATGCAAACAATAGAGATGGACATTGACCACAGAAAACAAAAAACATAGCAACAGATTTTGAGTATCCTATATTGCTCTCCTATAAAAGAGAGGAAGGTTTTCTTCTTATGTAAAAACCACTACATACATTGTTTCACTTTGCTCTCTCTCATTTTTATTTACTTGTTTGCTACTATTTTCTTTTTACTATTTTATTTGGTTCTAATATGAGTGTTCTAGATCTCTTATTTATTTTGTTCAATTGTAAATTTATAGTTCTTATGTCGCATTTGCTTACCTTTTTATTATATTTTTAGGACTTCTGTTTTATTCCAAGTTTCATTGTCAAATGTAAATTTTAAATTTACTTGATTTTGCTCTTTTATTCTTTAATTTCTTTAATCACGTGTTTTATTTTAATTTTTCTAGAATAATTGTTCCTTATTTTTGTGTTTGCTTGGTTTGTCTTCTGTTCCTGTTTTTACTTGGCTAGTTTATTTATATTTCGCTTGATTTGGCTAGTCCCTTCACTGTTATGGAAAATATTTTAGTTTGAGATTACAATCGATTTAGGTGGAAGTAAAATCCGAATGTTTATACAACCTCTAATTAATAACCTGATGGTGGTTTTTAATTATGTGTTGATCTGTTTATATACAAGTACAACACGTAATTTAAAACTAATATTGTCCAAGATAATGTTGATTATTAATTATGTGTTGGTTGGTTATATCTAAGACCAACATGTAATTTAAAACTAATCTTTTCTAGACAATGTTGATTTTTAATTACGTGTTTGTCTGTTTATATCTAAGACCAACACGTAATTTAAAACTAACATTGTCTAAGCAGTTTTTCTTATGAATATATTTTGTGAATTTGTTTTCTCGTTGGAGGTTATATAATTCTACAACAAAACTGAACTTTCATACGCGTGATAAGTTATAATTAATTCGAATGAACTACAATACACGAAATAAGTTATCACTAATGAGATTGAACTATCCTACACAAGATAAGTTGTTGCTGATAAGATTGAACATTTAAATATACACGAGATTAGTTGTCATCGATTTACAATTTCAAAATAACTTTCATACATATAATAAGTTTTTATCGTTTAGATTTATCTATCATACACAAGACAAGTCTTTAAGAAGAACATGTTAAAATTTAAAAAACAAGTTATAAAAATGACTATCATTTTAAACAATATTTTTTTTTTCAAAAATGGTAGACCAAAACACAATGAATTGTTTACATATGATTTTTATTTTTAAATATTGATTTTAATTATTTTCTTCTTTTGTAGCCTTATTCATTATGTTGTTATCTTTTTTATGACAATATATTACATAATACATAAATTCTTGTATAATATCATGTGTGAATTATTTGAATAATCTCAACACCGTGTGAATTATTTAAAAATTCTTGTAGAAACATTGAAATTTTGTTCTTGTTCTTGAAATTTCAATAAAGCTAAGTTTTCTATTTCTTGCTTTCCTTTCATTCTATTTTTGCTCATTATGGAGAGGAGGGAATAGTTCTCCAATCTTTAGCCTTGGAATTATGGAAAGCAGTATAATGATCATTTTTCAATGGTTACATCTCTTTTTTTTATTATAGAACTTCAAACTAATCTAATTCAATCTTATTGTTCTTAAGAAATATTTTAGGCATCAACCGATAAACCGTAAGGTGAAGTTCGATGCTAAAACTATAAATATCATCAATACATTTGTCATACCATATTGAAACATGGCCTCTACCAATCTTACAGATGAAACCGTCCCAAGGATCTCCACCACTTTAGCTATAGCACACCATATACAAGAATCTCCTTGTTTAAAATGAGTGTGCACAATATGACTATCAAACAAGTATTTATTGTTAGCATTTGAGCTCAAAACTTTTGTGCTTAATGTAAAATGTCACAAATATGTTTGTAAGGTAATGATGGGACATAAATATAAACTCCCTGGAATACTACATTTTACTTTTAGGGGAAAGACCCCTAGTAATCTAGAGTTTGTTAGAGAGGTAACATTAGAAATCAAACTCATTTCTTCTGAATAATTTATTTTTCGATAGAGCTCATTTTCCACTTGAGGCTAACTACTTAATTAATGAACACTTCATCTTTAACCATCTAATAATTCATCCAATTTTACATCTAATGTCAACATCAAATTTTGACCATTTTAATAATTCATTGTGTTATTTGACAACAATATTTCACTCTTGACAAGTCGACTCTAGTTTTCTTTCTCTATGTATTCTCTCTTCCATTTTCTTCATTGATGTGGTGGTTTTGGATCAATTTTTTTTACCCAAAATCACCTTATCTTAACCTTTTTCTCCTTATTTTAATTTAAATAATTGGTTTTCACATTGATCTAGTTTTTTTTTCTTCTTCATGATTTTTTAGTCTATGTATGGTGTTGTGTTGTTCGTCGTTGCAGTGTTGCTTATTTTTTTCTTGTTGCGTTGTTCGTTTGATTCATATTGAAAGACAAATTCCAGTCTATTATATATTCAACAATGATTTGGACGTCAACATTGTAAATCTGAATGTATGAGGTCAGACACTTAGATTATATTGTATTATTTGTCAGTATTTTGTCGTTGTATGCTATAAACATGGGTGTTGTTAGCTTGTTCGTGAATTGATCATTTACGTTTTCGGTGATGTTGAATATGTGGTTATATTAAATGCACTTTGTAACACCCCATTTTATATTTTAATTTATTAAAATATGTTAGTAGGTGAAATTAATAAATATTATTATTGGTGCTATTTTTTTAAAATAATGAGTAGTTGTTGAGTGGAAAGTAGTTTGAGAAATT
>Ga0228710_1004931_pt1 | contig 20932 bp, 10 predicted proteins | sample MedpolnodulmetaG_FD_177995 | JGI IMG/M metagenome (GOLD analysis project Ga0228710, IMG submission 177995) | Root nodule microbial communities from Medicago polymorpha collected in Santa Monica, California, United States - pink nodules | ecosystem: Host-associated > Plants > Roots > Nodule... | reverse complement strand
CTACTAACAATTAACATATTGTCTCTCAAAAAAAAACAATTAACATATTAATTCCCTAAAAAAATAAACAATTAACATATAAATGCCGTCCCCCGTGTAAACCGTACGACTTTTTTTTTTTTTTTTGACGTTTACGACTGTTAAATAAGTTTTGTTCCAACCTTTCTGATTTAAACCGATTTTAGGGTCCGACCGTGGCAAATGTAAAACTATTAGTTTTAAGATAGTTGTGTCAAAATTCTTTCAAAACAAAAAAGTTCAACTTTGCCAGAATGGTTGATTTTACACCTATAACCTATAAATCCTCAAATTAAATATATATTACGAAAAGCTATATAGATTTGATTTCAACTCAAAGTTATACCTGTGAGTGACGGATTCAGAAATTTTGACTTGCAGAGGAAATATTTTATATGATAAATATTTATACAAAATTTTTAGCAATGCAAAAATGATAAAATAATGACATTATTATCATTGAACAAAATATTTGACATTGTAAACATTATACTGTTATATACTGGAAAAGTTTAAGACTTATAACATCTACAAATTAAAATTGTTATTTGCGTGTCTATATATTTAAAAAGTATGGTAAAAAATTATTTAGAATTTCATCTCAAATCCATTTACACATTTTATTTTATAAAATTTACGAAAAAAACTCTATAATATAAATTTCTATTTAATAAGAACAATCTATTATTTTAAGAGGGAGCAATAGTTAAAATATCAAATATTTAACACATAATATAAAAAATTAGTGGGGGCAATTGCCCCCAATTTACTATGTGTATTCCGCGCCTGATACCAGTAGTTGTGTTGCATAATGCATATGCGCTGCCCTTGGTTTGTTTAAAGTTATAACTAATAGACGTCAAAATCTAGTTCCATTTGTGTGTAAATTTTTTTTTTTTTTTTTTTTTCTTTTTTTTTTTTTTTTTTTTTAACTTTGCAAATTGGAAGTGTGTATCAAAGTCGATGATGTTTGACTATGTATTTCTAATTTTATTTGTTATGATGAGGGCATGATGCGTGCCTGCTTTGTTGTGAAGCATCTCAGCCGTGCAATTGCAAGAGCACGTATGGTGCCATGTCCTTTTCAATGCAGCTGGTTTTGGTTTTGTTCTCAAATTTATATCTAGAACCTAGTTCTCATAAAAAAATGGGAACTTCCATGTTTAACCGTAGTCCTTATATCATTATTCACTTTTATCACCAAACAATAAATCATAATTTTGTAGCATCTGAAAAGAGGCAAATAGTGTATTGAACGATTTTTTGGTTAAATTTGACAAAATGCTATTACTTCTTGAATCTTGATGCTTTGGTAGCTGCTAGTAGCCTGTTACTGTTAGTATCCGTTTATATTCAATGTTTTCTATTTTTATTTTCACTTAAGAAAATAAACATAAGATAATATAGATTTAAATCTTTGGTTTCCTTAAGGATTTCTGGGTTGACATGAAACAGGATATTATGCGGTTTATGACGGAATTTCATCGTAATGGGAGGCTGTTAAGAGGTATTAATTCTTTTTTTATCGCCCTTATTTCAAAAACGGACAACCCCCAAAAGTTAAATGATTTTCGGCCTATTTCGCTGGTGGGGAGTATCTATAAAATTTTGGCGAAGATTATTGCCAATAGACTGCGTCATGTGATTGGTTCGATTATTGCTGAAGAGTAGTCAACGTTTGTTAAAAATAGACAAATTCTTGATGGGATTCTTATTGCAAATGAAATGGTGGATGAGACGCACAGATTAAAAAAGGAATTATTGTTATTTAAGGTGGAATTTGAAAAAGCGATGATTCCGTTGATTGGGGGTATTTGGATGCGGTTATGGAAAGGATGTCTTTTCCCGATCTGTGGAGAAAGTGGATTAAGGAATGCATATCAACTGCTACAGCCTCTGTTTTAGTTAATGGTAGCCCAACCGACGAGTTCCCCTTGGAGAGGGGGCTGCGACAAGGGGACCCTCTCTCTCCTTTTCTTTTTCTGATAGCTGCGGAGGGGTTACATATAATTATGAAGTCGGTGGTTGAAAGAAACATTTTCGTAGGATACACAGTCGGGGCAACTTCTTCGGCGTCAGTTACTCACCTTCAGTTTGCTGACGACACGTTGATTCTTGGAACGAGGTGTTGGGCGAATGTAAGGGCGATGCGAGCGGTTTTTGTCTTGTTTGAGGCTATGTCTGGATTGAAAGTAAATTTTAATAAAAGCATGTTGGTCGGTGTCAACGTCTCAGATTCCTGGCTGAATGAGGCGGCCTCTGTCCTTCGTTGTCGTGTGGGGAAAATGTCGTTTGTGTATTTGGGTCTTTCAATCGGTGGTGATTCGCGTCGGTTGATTTTTTGGGAACCTCTTTTGCGTAGCATTAAATCAAGATTGTCTGGTTACAATAGTCGGTTCTTATCGTTTGGAGGCCGGTTAGTTCTTCTAAAGTCTGTCTTGACCTCTCTATCTGTCTATGCTCTTTCCTTCTTCAAGGGTCCGTCAGGTATAATTTCTTCCCTTGACTCTAATTTTACAAAAAAAAATTGCGGGGGTTGTGAGGATCATAGGAAACTTTCTTGGGTCAGTTGGACCACTATTTGTTCTCGGAGGGAGGTTGAGGGAGTTTAATGATGCGTTGCTAGGAAAATGGTATTGGCGCTTATTGAAGGAGAGGAGTAGTTTATGGTACAGGGTATTGGTGGCGAGATATGGTGAGGAGGATGAGAGGTTGGAGGTTGGGGGCCGGAGTGGTTCCTCTTGGTGGCGAGAGATCGCTAAGATTAGGAATGGTTTAGGTGGAGTAGGAGGCGGGTGGTTTCAGGAGGGTGTATCACGGTTGGTGGGAGACGGGGCAGATACCTTATTTTGGCATGACGCGTGGTTAGGTGTCGTACCGTTTTGTGTGCACTTTAGGCGCCTATTTAAGCTTGCAGTGGATAAATCTACCACGGTTGCGTAGATGTTTTCTAGAGGGTGGGAGGATGGCGGAGAGGGTTGGAGATGGAGGAGGCGGTTGTGGGTGTGGGAGGAGGAAATACTAGGGGAGTGTATTATTTTACTTCGTAATGCTTGTTTGCAGATTAATGTGAAAGATACTTGAAAATGGCATATGGATACCTCTACCGGTTATACAGTTCGTAGTGCTTACCAGTTATTGACTACTTAGGACACCTCTCAGGTGGAAGGTGTTGTTGCCCTAGTTTGGCATAAACATGTTCCACTCAAGGTCTCAATTTTCGCTTGGAGGTTGGTAAAGAATAGGCTACCTACACGGGCAAACTTGGTGCATCGTGGTATCCTGTCAGACGCGGGTGCTGGTTGTTTATGTGGGTGCGGCGATGCCGAGACATCTCAACATTTATTCATCTCTTGTGATTTTTATGGTACCTTGTGGTCTCAGGTTCGATCTTGGCTTGGTGTGTCAGGTCCAGACTCCTTTACAGTACCAGATCATTTATATCAGTTTACTCATTCAGCAGGTGGCGGACGAGCAAAATGCTCTTTCATGCAACTTGTGTGGTTGATTAGTGCGTGGATAATCTGGAATGACCGTAATCAGAGATTGTTTAACAATTTGGGAAGCTCTATTGACCAGTTGTTGGACAAAGTATAGCGGTGCTCTCTTTGGTGGCTAAAAGCTAACAATGTTGTATTTGTTTTTGGTTTCCATTTGTGGTGGTCAAGTCTTTTGGCTTGTTTGGGACTTGGCTACTTTGATTGACATTGACACTATTCTTTTGTAACTATTTGGGAGCTCCTTCGCACGCCTTGTGTTTGGACGAGCTCCCTCCTTATTAATATATAAGTTCCATGTTTGATTGTCCAAAAAAGATTTAAATATTTCCAACCATTATTTTTAAAATTTTTAAAAACAAATTTCGTACTTTTAAAAAATAATAATAATAATACCAGCATTAGTAAGCTTAACAACTTGGATATACTCCCTTGCCAACATACATACTATGCTGACACCAAAAACTTAACATATGAACCATCATGATACTAGCATTAATAAGCTTCAAGAAGTGCAAAAGAAATTAACATAAAAAAAAACAAAAACAAAAAATTAATTCGTATGATTTTGTTGTATTTTACTTGATTAAAATAATCAATTTTTCTAGCAAAGCAAATTTAATTTGGGAAACAGATAAACTTTCATTAAGCTGCCAAACAAAATTATAGAATGTCTTTTTCGAGGGATAGGGATTAGGGCTGGACAAGATTTCGTAAAACCGCCCATTTCAAATAACCCACACGCAAGCAGGTCGGTTTAAGCGGGTCACTCGGGTTATTCGGATTGGTAAAGACGGGCATGAATGGGTGATTACGGACGGTTGCGGTTGGGTAATATACACCCACTGCAACCCATATCCGACCGATTAATAATGGCTAGAATAGATAAACCATTATTTCTTCAATATGCAGGGTCCCATCTAATAAAAATTGTCAGATTATTAAGTCTTAAGACCCACAACTCAGACACTTCACATGCCAAAACTCCTTTTTCTTTACTATTATTACTTTTTTCTTTTCACAGTACCACTTTCCCAACAACTCTTTTCCAATCCCTTTCACACTTCTACTTTCAAACTACTCTCTCTTTTCTCTCTTTCAAACACCTTCCTCGTTTTCTTCTTCTTCATAATTCTTCTCTTACTTTCTATTCACAATTTTAATTGCTCAAAATTCATCATAATGCTTTCACATTTCCACTTTTCCAGACTCTTTCACTTCTCTTTTCCCTCTCCCACAATTCCGCTTTTTCTCCAAACACAAAGTGCAGCACAGTCATACTCTATTCAAGGTTTTTAGATTTATATAAGCTTTCAGATTTGATTTAGAAAAGAAGAACACAAGCTTCTTTTAGAAGTTTGACAATCTTCTTATTTTTTTTTATGGTTATGGCTGTTGTGACATGGTTGTTGTGGTGAACTGCATTCTTCTTCTTCTTCTTCAGATGTTGGCATATGGCTGTTGTGAATTTTTGAAATTTTCTGTCCAAAACTTTGAAATTTTTCTTGCTTAAAATTGAGTTTATGGTTAACCGTATCAACCCACCCGCTGAAACCGTATTTCGCCCAATCCAAAAACCGCCGTAACCGAGTGCTCTAATGGACGGCAGTGGATTTCGTTCTGTCACCCGCGGTTGTCCTTTGGCTTGGGGTTTTCAGGCCGATTTCCGACCGAACCCGGCCGTTGTCCACCCCTAATAGGGATAGAGGGATATCTGATTAGATACAAAGCACCGACCAAATGGGATTTTAATTAAACAATACCACTGCCAGTCACCAGGGAAAGGAATATAGTAGTTAGTAGTTACCTCAAATTAGTAACACATTCCAGGAATCATGGTTATTGTACACTAGTTGTTCATCAATGTAGTTGAGAAGATGTTCGTCATTTCCTTTTTTTTACCAGTTTGTTATTATATATTCTCTCTAGTCACGTTATAAACAACTATTTTTAGATTGGTACAAGTTGACCTTAGATTGGTATGGGGGATCATACCATATAGAATTTAGGCTAAAATGTTGTTTTGGTTCCTAAACTTTATTTTTAGTATCGCTTTGGTCTCATAAGAATAAAAACTCTGTTTAGGTCCTTTAAGTCCTTCTCCGTTATCTGTTTTGGTCCCTTCTGTTAGGGTTGTGAAAAAACTGTTAACTCATGGACACGTGTCAGTTTGGCATTGGCTGAAAACTTAATTCATTTCCTTCATCTTCTCCATCTGAATATTTCAACTCCTTCGTCCATTTATGGAACACAACATGAACATTCAAAGAAAAACTCAGCAAAATAAACTAAAAAAAAATCATAAACCCTAAATTCTCAAACTCCATGAACCAAATCAACCAAGAAACATCACTTTCACTTCAAAAAGATAATTGTTTAAACCCTGTAAATCAATTCAACCAAAATCTTCAAACTCATATCCAATCTTTTCAGATTAATTTTAGCAGCTATCAAAAGCTTCAATCTTTTCAACAGTTTCTGAGAGAGAAAGAGAATAGATCTGCAATTTTGTCAAAAAGTTCTAAAAAGCAAAAATTCCAACAAAAAAAAAGGGAAAAGAAGCTAACTTGACCGGTGGATTTTTGACAGATGAATCCATCATTAGCAAGCTTGATCGACTTCGGTAGCAGAAGTCAAATCAGTCCCAACAAAAACAGTCTTCAGATCCGTCAACGGAAAACCAGCAAAAACAGTGTCGTTTCCAACGATGGCAGAGAGGGTAGTATCGTCCGCGAGATCAACATTGGAAGCAGAAACGGATTTGTTTGTTTGATATATGTTCAGAGAATGGAGCGATTAGATTTATATGTTCATAGACCGGAAATGAAATGGGAATTTGAATTGATTGTTTGTTTGATAGGAAAGGAATTTATGAGGCACAAAGAGGAGTGTATATGTGTGGTATTGTTCTGTTGAGTTGCAGATCTTAAAGTGATTGAGAAAAAAAATTGAGTGGAAAAAAAATTGGAAAATAGATCTGTAGACCTTGTTGTTCTTGTTGTTTTTCCAGAAATTAAGATGGAGAAGATGAAGAAAATAAAATTAAGTCCCTTAAAAAATTAAGTTTTCAACCAATACCATGATGACACGTGTACAACAGTTAACTTTTTTTATTAACCTAACTTAAACCTCTTGGAAGGGACTAAAATGACTACCAAAAATAAAATTAAAGGACTTAAACAGAGTTTTTATTACTTATGGGACCAAAACGACACTAAAAATAAACTTAAGGGACCAAACCAGCATTTTAGCCTATAATTTATTATATTTTGACTATTCAACATGTCTAGTTCAGCCAGAGCATTCAGGTCACGGGGCCTCCCCCTTGAGTGTCCTTAGCTCAACTTGATCGTTAAGGTCGAGTTCCATCCTTCAACATGCCTAGCTCAGTTTGACCATTCAGGTCATTCCTAACTCGGCTCGACCCTCCAGTATCCCTAGCTCGACTCGACCCTCAAACTAATGTATATGGACTATATAGTCCAAATACAGTTATTCAATGAATCTGGAAAATAAATATTTGCTTATAAATATGATCGGATAAAGTATGCGTCAGTTAATCATTAATCACACTTGTTGGTTTCATCGTTGTTATTATTCCCACACTTACGTAGTAAGTAAGTCACACAATGAATCATCTACACATGTCAATGCATAATTTTGATTTTTAATATCTTAATTACTCTCTTTAAAATGCATTATAAACAAAAATGTAATTTGAAAAATTGATATATGCGGATTAAATTTTTAACTACATATATTAATATTTCAAGTTATCAATTTTGTTTATGCTTCATTTTAGATGAAACATTTATTAAAAAAATTATAAAAATTTGATAATTTAAAAGTATTCATCGAGATAACTCCAACACCAACGTCTATGCTACCACTTATTATTATTATTATTTTCTTTTTAAGAAGTATGCTACCACTTATTTATAGGAATACTCCACTCCATACCATAGAGGAATTGTTCGAAAACCACATAGGTTACACTGCCTCTTTTGTAAAGTGTCAGCACTAGATCCCATTCCCACCACATAAGCAGTTTCTAACGTGGAACGACTTTGGGAGTGTCACGTGCGGTGAAACTCGGGCGTGCCAAAGTGTCGGTGTGGAGGATAAGAGTCAGACTTTGTAAGAAATAAAGAAATGTTGTCTATGCTTTTTGCTTAGAATTTAGTACCTTACTTACTTCATGCATCCAAATCCAATGCAGGACATGTGTTTAATGTTAATTCAATTTTGGTGTCTCAATACTCCAAGAGGAGTTTGCTTCCAAAAACCTGAGCTCTAAAAGGAAACTACTTCCTCGTTCCTTTTTGAAAAAGAGTAATGCTATATATTTAGAATAGTTTTATCACGATTTCATTCCGAAAAGCAAATTGTCCAGTCAAATTTTGGCCTGATCGAAAATCATGGGATGCTGGTTTTGCATATTTTTGTTTAATGAAGTGGTTGTGAAAAAGAAAATTGAAATCTAAGGGACACTAATATGCCAAATCATTCGTGAACCAATCATGAAATTTTTTCTCGCTATATGTATCATTACCGTTTGAAAAAAAAGCACTACTCTCGATTTGTAGATGTTTTTATACTTATGGACAATTTGTTTATAAATAGTCTTATAATTAATGAAAGATAAATTAATTCACCATACTTCTCTCGATTTATGTTAATTTCCTGTTTTTCTTTACCACTTTGCCATTGTTCTGTATTTATTTTTTTGGACATTCTTTCTCTTTATTGTCATGTCTACCGCAACTACATATTCACTTTAGGGAATGAAATAATGTCAGTTAAGCAATAGTAGTGATTTATTTGTCAAATTTCTCACTTTTTTCCTGGTCAAAATTACCGCAAGACCAAGACGATTAATGTCAATATTTTATAGAAATAATTGTCTTTGTATTGTTGTTATAGGGAGACATTGGATGCATGGACGATGGATAAATGATTCTCCTTTTTTTTTAATAAGTCAAATTGTAATCTTTTTTATGAACAAATAGGTCAAATTGTATAAAAATGTCTATTCTAGGCTTCTAGCACAAGATGTTCACAAAAAATATATATATAAAAAAACAGAACAAACGTTGCATTATAACAAGAGTGGGTGTAACACACTAAGCAATGCTTCTAATCTCCCAATAATGAAATATCCACACAATAACTAAACCCACTCCCTTACAAAATGACTAAGAATACATTATCAAGAGCTGAAACAATCAATATAAGAAGACATATTGAGGGGTTAATCCACCATTGTTTCAAGTCGTAATTAAATTTTTAGACTAATTAATTCGATTTTAGCCACCACCACACAAATCGTAGTTCAATCAAGAATAAACATAGTTGTTTCCAATCCTTCTGACCAAAGAGACGACATTTACATTCTCCTTATGCGCAATCTATTTTTATATAAATGACATGTAAAATTTGAATCAAACGTGTTACAACTGGACATTAATTTTTTCTGCAAATAAAACATACCCATGGAGTGCTTTCTCTAGTTTTGTCATTGAGCTCAGCCCTTGTATTAAGTTTAGAGTTTTGAAACCAGCGATTGGTGAGCATAGGAACTTAATCGTAATACATACTTTGGTCGTCTCATATAATTCGGAGGCCCTGTTGTAATCTTGACAATTTTAATCTAAAAAGTATTGAAAAAAATTCAACGCCACTTAGAATGAATAACATCTACGTTATGACTTTTACCCACAGACAAATAGACATTTACCTACAGACAATGTATACTTGACAGTAAAATAGTTGAATTTTGGACTTTTACCTACAGAAAAATGAGATTTAGTGACGAATTTTGTCCGTAGGTATAAGTGTTTTTTCCTTTTTATTCAATTTTTTAGGCCCCTTTAAGTTTGAGTTGAGGCCATGTACCAAGGGCCTTGATGCTCTTGCACAGTGCTGCCTCTGCATACTTTCCAAAGTCTACCATCACTATAGTTTTTCTATTTTTTTATTGATACAATGATATGTGGACAAATCTAATTTTCAAATATATCCGCTTAACACCTCATTTTCTCTCCATCTCTTTCTCTTTTCATCGTATCATATGTGTTGTGATGTGTCAAGTATGAGTTAATGTTCCACATTTGATAGAATTGTTTAAGTTAAATTTCATATAAGTGAAATGATCCACAAACTCAATGTCTTATGATTTTGGATAAAGATATGACATGTGCACTCTCACAACTGTGGTTGGTCTTACACCAATGTGATGGTCCTATCCAATGAGGCTTCCCCTCATGACACAATAGCAGTATCAGAGATAGGTTCGACTTGATGGCGGAGTGGGAGAGTTTTGTGTTGTTGGTTCACAAACGAGGAGAGTCTTACATTTGAGGGAGAGAATGTCACACTTGAGGGAGGGATGTTGTGACATGTCAAATATGAGTTAAAGTCCCATGTTAAATGCAAGAGTTGAGGTTGAGTTGTATATAAGTGAGAGGACGCATAAACTCAATACTTTAGAATTTTAGATGAAGATGTGAAATCAAATTTTACTTGTGTAGTTTCTCTTAACCCATTGATACTCCTTCTCATTGCCCATCATCTCTCCAACATATTACACCATCATCTCTAATTTTTTCTCTCTAAAGTATCATTTTTTTTGTCTATCAAATATTTTCTGATCGGTGTGGTTTGCCTTAGAAAAGTGCAATATTCTTTCACATTTTTACAACTTACAATCAAGCATGTCACTTTCTACTTTCCAAATTTAATCCCGAGGTCAAACATGGGACAATGATAAAAGGGTTAAATAAGCAAATGGTCCCCATAAATATATCAATATTTGATTTTAGTCTTCCTAAAATATTTCTTAAGCTTTTGGTCACTCCAAAAATTTTCATCCATAAAATTAGACAATATTTTCCAAAAAAAAAAAAGATTTTTTTTAAAAAAACATCAATTTAATATGATTTTTTTAGTAGAAAAACATAAAAGTGAACTTAAAGGTAAACCAAGAATGATGAAAAATTGATTTTTCTTGTTAAGCAGCCTAGAGGCTATAATTTCACATTTTAAACTGAATAAGTAGAGAATTAGCGGAACCTAATCCGCTCGATGCGGGGATCGAGAACCGAGGTAAAAAATAAATTTAGTTGTTGGGCGTGGAATGAGAAAATACCCGTCGTCCGCCCCATTAACATCCCTACTAATGGACTAAAACAAAAGAAAATAATTTAAGGTACCAAAAGACCTAAAAATAACTGAAAGGACCAAAAACTTAATTAGCTATTAATAAATTAAAACCCATTAGAGTGAGGCCCGTGCACTTCACGGAAAATATTTTGCCGAAAATTTATTTTATATATATTATTATTTTTGACAATATTTTGCATATATTTTTTTCAAAGGAAAATGTTAACCGGTGACCCAGTTAAGAAATTATAGAAGGGGATATTTCTTTGAAAATTGTGTATTCTTTTTTATAAAAGTTTAAAAATTGTTCTTTTCAATGCAAATCATATCTTTTCTTTATACTTTTAGTTTTTTAAAAGGTTGTTATGTATATTTTAAATAGTATTTGGTATTATCTTTAAAAAAAAAATTCAGTATTATGAAAATATGCGTCATAAAATACACATAAATAAAATATTAAAATCCCCCTTCCCCCCAAAAATAATTTAAAATAAAAGCCTCCCCTAATATTTTTTTAAAATCTTGATAGAAACCTAAATTAAAATTAAAGAAGTGCTTTTTATTTCTTAATTTTTTGAATATTAATATTTGTATTATAATACTTTGTTTTTAACTTAAAATAAAATACCTTGTCAGAACAAAAAACATAAAATACAATATTTTTTGTTATAACTAACTTAAAAAAATTATTGTAAAAAAACAAATTTAAAAAAATTGTGGATTTAAAGAAATCGTAGGTAGTTAAGTTAAGAATCTTAAAAGGGAAACCTAAACAAATGCATTTAAGTTTTTGCCTTTTATTTTTTTGTTAAGAAAATAACTTTTTATACATATAAGATCGCATTTAGTAATATACCTTTCAAGTTCTTTTTTAAACAATTACCCCCTTTTGAATTAAAAAAGTGTCCTGAAAATATGTCTTATTTTTTATCGCGGTATAATATTTTTTTTAGGAGCCTAACGTCAAAATTCATACACATTATGGAGAAAGAGAGGTTATACATGTCGGAATATGTGCCACAACATTTAATTATCATTTGAATTGCATCTACATCTACAAAATGATTGGTATATGAATCTTGTTTTTTCATATTTACTCATACCTAAGTGTTATAGAAGATGAATAGAGATTTAATATATATATTCACAAAATATGATATTTAAAAAAAAAATTAAAAATTACAAAAACTAACTTTTTTCTTCAAAACTAAAGATTTTTATAGAATTAAAAGAAGTAAAACTACAATAATTTATTTTTAAATGACAAAATTATTAGTAAAATAAAAGAAATAATAATAAAATATAACATTTTGTTCGGACTTTGAGGGATCAATTATGTATGTCGTGAAATCAATTCCCATTGGTGAAAACATATTTGTACAAATAGTTGAAATAAGTTTCGATCAATTTATCTCATTTCGATATTGTGTTCTTATTCTATATATATTTTTTTATTGTTTCATCTCAAAGAATAACACTTTTTTTTTAAGAAAGAATAACACATAAATTGTTACCTCAAAAATAGTTGTCCAAATATTGTTTTTCATCTCTAAATTTAAATATATTTCTTACAATAAGAATTTTAAACACACCCCATAAACTTTTTTTTTAGCAAAAAAAAAATTACTGTATTCTAGATTAATTATAATACGTGTTATGTCGTGTACAATAATTAATTATTTTGAGAAATGTTGGGGACAATTATTAAGAAAGGATTAATGATTATAAATGAATAATAATGAACAGTATAAGTATATACCAAAATAAAAGTCACAGGATGGCAGCATAGTTAGCTGGCCACACGTTTTTATATTCATTTCCATTTTGATTTTCTGTACTTTCTCTTCTTACTTCACCGATTCCTCCAGAAAAACAAATTCCTCATTATTGGAATTGTTTTTTCTCTCCTATTTTTTTGACTTCACATTCATTTTACCCTCCCAAATTATTTCAGATTTTTCCTCTATCTCATATCTCATATTACGCCACAAAATCCTCATACTCACGTATAAATCTACACATTTTGCTTCATAGTACATCACTGTTTTCATTTTCAGTACTTTTCTTTACTCTGTAATACTTTTCCATAAACTTTTTTTCCGGCACCGGTCACCGGCCGGCGATCTTTCTTTTTTGTTGTTCACGTGAAGACTAAGATTTTGATTAAAGGGTTGTTGGGTTGGATTTTTTCTTCAACCAAACGCCATTGATTCCTCTAAAAAAGGAAAAAAAAAGAAAAAGCTGAAACAAAGCTTTTTTGGTTTTTTCCTTTGTTTTTTTCTTTGTTTTTGTGTCTGTATTCGTGTGGATTGGTCGTGTAATGAATAAGTCAGTGTTTTTGTATAAGAAGAGATTTGGGTGGCTAAGATTTCTGTGACAGAATCAAAGATCTATATCTTGTTTTGGTTTCACAAAATGATGAAGATGAAGAACGTGACGAATCATAATGGAGGTTCGGTTCCCGAACCTAGAGGTTTGGAGTGGGAGATGAGACCAGGAGGCTTGTTGGTTCAACGCCGAACCTTAGACTCGGATCGAGACTCGGTTCCTCCACCGACAATTAGAGTTAAGGTTAAATTTGGTTCCACCTATCATGAAGTCAACATTAGTTCACAAGCAACATTTGGTACTTGTTACACCCCCTTTTTCTTTTTTTTATTATTATTTTATTACTCTCTCGCTACTTTTTATAAGAAACAAATTTATTTTTTAAATTCACTAGATGATTGATGTATTGAATAACTCATATATCTTGATTATATTAATACTCAATGAACCTATATTGGATAATTTGATTTTTTTTTTATGTACTTTTTCATCGATTAATTTTTTTTTTTTATTTTGAGGATTTTTTCATTGATTAATGTTTGTGTTATAGGGGAATTGAAGAAAATGTTAACCGGTCCAACTGGGTTACACCACCAAGACCAAAAGATATTTTATAAAAACAAGGAGAGGGATTCAAAGGCATTTCTTGACATAGTAGGAGTAAAAGATAAATCAAAGTTAGTGGTGATGGAGGATCCTATTTCTCAAGAGAAGAGGTACTTGGAAATGAGGAAGAATATAAAGATGGAAAGGGCTGCAAAATCTATTTCAGAAATTAGCTTGGAAGTAGATAGGCTTGCAGGGCAGGTAATTTTTTTTTATGATATGGTCGGTGATTGTATTTAATGTTTGAATAATTGGTTCTGTTTGATGATATGAATTGCTTGATTAGGTGTCTGCTCTTGAAACAATAATTAGTAAAGGTGGGAAAGTTGTAGAGACAGATGTGCTTAGTTTGATTGAGAAATTGATGAATCAATTGCTTAAGTTGGATGGTATAGTGGCTGATGGGGATGTTAAATTGCAGAGGAAAATGCAGGTAAGATTTTCAAAACAATCTTTAGTGCACTTTTTTTTATTTAACAAATTTTGCCTTAGATTTCCTCTTAAATTGATTTTAGAATGAAGATTAATTTTAGTCTTTAAGAAAAAATTATGACATGTAATTTGGTTCTTATGAAAATAACATTTAGTCCCGGGAAAACGGGATAACTTAGTCCCTACTTTCTAATTTTATTTATGTGTCCCCTTTATGTCACAAGGGACGAGAACTAAGGGTGTGTGATTGTTTTAAGTTTACCAAATTTATTGTAAGGTATTTAGAAAAAATATGTTTGCTTAATATTATAATATTCATGGAACCATAAAAATAGGGATTATAATAGGTAATTACATATGAATTTATTGTCATCTTCATGAGAACTTTATTCCCACCATTTTCTTTGGGAAATTTTTTTTTATATCCCCTGGAACATTTTATACCTAGAAATAAAATTTAGTAAACTTGTAACAAACATAGGCAAATATATTTCTATCGTTTTATTTCTAAGTATCTATGAATATAACTTGAAACAAACGCACCCTAAGTTGTCCTGATTTTTTTTTTCTTCTTAGTGAGTAAATGCTGATGTTCTTTACAGATCAAATTAGGTATCACAATTTCTCATAGAGAGTAAAGTGCACATTCACTAATGATTTTATTGGTAATGTAGTATATTATTGCTTCTAATGGTAGTTAATAATTTTGAAGGTAAAAAGAGTACAAAAGTATGTTGAAACTTTGGATATGTTGAAAATTAAGAATTCTAATGGAGGTCATGTCCCAAAGAAGAAGCCTCAACAAAAGGTAAAATTGCCTCCAATTGATGAGCAACTAGAAGGCATGTCTATTGGGAATCATAAATTACAACCAAGTTTGGAGCAACAATCACAAAGGAACTCAAACGGGAATTCTCTAGTATTTCAGCAGCTGCAGCACAAACCCTCTACGAATTCTACCTCAGAAGTTGTAGTTACTACAAAATGGGAGACATTTGATTCCCTACCGCCATTAATTCCTGTCACTTCAGCATCCTCATCAAGCTCATCCACTAATAATTCAGTTCATCCCAAGTTCAAATGGGAACACTTCGAGTAATTAGTGCAGTGTTTGTGATTGTGTGGATGTGTTTTGGGTTTGTTTTCCACTTGGAGTGTTATTATATTTTTAACTATACATTCTTTTCTGTATTTAGATTTGTTTAGCAACCCTTTAGTCTGTCATTTACATCATCGGCAATAAATGGGGTTGCTATGATAGGGATTATTATCATAAAATAGTTTTTTTCCTTGCTTCTGTCCTCCAAATACATTTGATATTTTGGACTTCTTTTGCTTATATTTTGTTACAAAAGTGAGTACTAGTTATCACTTGTTTCGATCTCAAGCTATATTTTTGAGATAATGTTTATTTTTGGGTTTTGTACAAAGCTCTTACGGTTTTGTCATTTTTAAAAGGTGGATATGTCGATAGAGGAGTGTGAGTGTTGTTAATAATAAACTACAATTTATATCAACTCAAGTAATGCTAGATTTTTGATGTAGCAAAACATAGCTTTCAAGTTAAGGCTAAGGTAAGGGGCTGAAGGGTCTGAAACCCTTAATATGTGGCTTAGAACCTTGTTCTTCACATAGGGCGCCAATGATTTAAACTAGATTGAAGCGCGCAATGGAGTACCATGATTGAGCTCCATCAAAGGAGGTAATATGCTTGTAAACATTTTGTGGCTCAAGTCATTATTTGATTATACAAAGGGAAAGGTTTATTTAAGGAAATGTGTGCACCTTTATCTTAGAGTGTATGCCCGTGTAAATTATGGTAAACGAGGGTGATCTTGTTGAAACCATTGAGGGAATAATGAATCAAGTCTCAACGTGATGCGGAGATCATCATGTGATGTCGATCATATGGTGTTTCTTAGCTGATTTGATTGCTAGTGTTTTAGGGTGTATCATCTTTAAATTCAATTTGTATCGTGTTCAAAACATTAATATTTGAGTATGTTTGATTCTACCTTTAGCTATAAAACTTTCAAATTGATTTTAAATCCAGAATCAATGCTACATTTTTTGAGGGAAGAATCAATGCTACATATAAACTAATATTTTTAGCTTCTCCACCGACATAAAATCAATTATCAAATTTGTTGATATATATACGCACACAAAAACGATTCTTATCCATACCATCCAAACATGAATTTGCAAAAACCACATTTTTTGTGTTACTTTCAACCGCAATCAATTTTATTTACCACACAGCCAAACAAACTTTTCATCTCGTTTTTTTTGTCAAGTAATTTAGTGGCTAGAATTCAACTTTTTTTAAGGTGAATAAATGGATTGTCGGGGTTCAAACCCCAACCCCTGCATATAATAATGCATGTCCCTGTCAACTGAGTTATGTCCTTTTCCCTCTCTTCAGGTGAAAGGGGAGTCAATCATTGTTACATACTTGTTATAACTTTTTATAGGTTCAGCAGAAGTGCTTGATGAAATGTTATTTTATTTTTAGTACTTGCTTCTCGTGGGGGATATTGGGGATACAAACTGACAAAAGAAGAGCCTTTATTAAAGCGTTTTATTACTACACAGATGGTGAAACTTCTTACAATATTTTCTTTTTATTAAAAAGCTTTTTAAAAATATTAAAATTGCACTATTTAAATTATAAGTATGGGCAGTGGTAAAAGTTTTACATAAATATACAACTATACATTCTTAGAGGAATATTTTAAACAACCACCTTTTGTTACAACTTTTGGAACAACTAAAATTTACAAAGAAAGGTAGGTATTATCACAAAAACTAAAGTAATAGAAAAAAAAAATAAAACCCAATATGAGCATGAAAGAGAAAATTATCACATAAGTTGTTACAAAATGGTTGTTCAAATATCCTTTCTCATATCCTTATGTCATGCCATAATATTATATTCTAACATATTTAAACAACTCTTAATTATTTAATAAGTTTGTATAAACAAAGTTATTGAACTCAAGTAATTATCGAACTCAAAGATGAATCGTTTGAAAGAATCCGAATTCTATTCTTCACCACATAGCGTACAATCTAGGTTGTTTCGCTCTCAACTTTGGATAAACTTCAGATTTCTAGAACTTCATTTCTTGAGAAACTAGAGAATTTACACCAAAAATAAAATCAATACAACTTTTTACTATTAATAAAATTTGTTTAAACCTCCACAAGATTTATTTTCAATTAAACAACAATTTTGTCCATCCAACGATGTAGAATCTAACAAAATGAACTAAACTTATACAACATGATAAATTAAAGTTCAAATTTCATTCAAAAGATTCGTCTATGTTTTTAAACAGTTGATTCATATAGGTTTTGTTTGGGAGTTTAGAGAGGAGGAAAATGAAAGACTTTGAGGGATGAGAAATATATGAGAAAATAGAAAATTATTTTATAGTAAATTTTTTAAAAGAGTATCTTTTTAGAAAGTGATAAATTAATGTTTATGATTAATATATTTTTAATATTAAGAATATTATAACAACATAATAAAAATTCAAAAAATTCATTTAAGCACTCTAAAAGTCGTTTTAGTTCCCCAAATTAGGATGGTTTTATATTACGAAGAAAAATAAACCCACAAACCCTTTTCCTTCTAAAATTGTCTATTCTTTTCACGGCTGCTTCTTTTTTTTTCTCTTCAAATTCTCTCATTCCCTTCAAACTCATAAACAAAACCATACAAAACAAATCTGAAAAGCAGTAAAGAAGAAGATATGCCTTTTAAAAAGATAGTATAATTTACTCGCAATAATTATGAGTTAGTTTTAACTAATTATGAGCTGGTAGGATTGGTAATTATGCTGTATTTCTGATCCAATAAGGGATACCTTCCTTCTGGTAGTTTTATCTAGTTATTTCGGATTTTGGATACCTTCCTTCTGGGGCCTCAAAATCTTTGAAGCCAAGGCAATGATGCCTATAAGTCTATTATCTTCTGCTAAGATTGTAACCAGGGGCGGTTGCTAGTATAAGGGAGAGGTAGCCATGGCTACCTCAAAAATAAATACTTTTTTTAGTGAGTAGGTATATTTTTATATTTAGCTATCCCTAATAATATATATTTGGCTACCTCAAGTTTTATTTTAAATGAATTAATTTTTTCCATCTTTATTTAACTTCCGGTCGAACTTCAAATTATATAATCATGTCGTATAGGAACCGGAAGAATAACACCCAAAAGAGATAAATAATAACAATCTTTGCTTTATTTAACAAATAAAATGATTCAATTGTAGATAGATAGATTCACCTTGTTTAATTGATAGATTGATTCGCCTTGTTTTGACACTCCCAGTTCACAACGACAATAGAGAGATCTTTCTCATCAATGAAAAATCTCAAGACAAAACAATGAAACAAAACAAGTGATGATTTTCTTTCAAATAGCTAGGTTATTTATATTGAAAAAGACATTGCAAGTCAGTTTAGCTCAGATGCAATTATGGATGAATTTAGTCTTTGAAGGGCCGCCGAGTTCAATTTTCATAAATAGCTACTATTAGTTTTTATTTCTTTTGTTGTAGCTTTTTTGATACAATCCGCTATTCTATTGTGGTTTTTTTGGTACAATCTGTTGTTGCCACATTTTTTTGGTATAATCCGTTCATGTTGAATCAAGTGTATATTTTATGAAGAACATTTTATATAAGTAATAGTTATTGTGATTTTTTTTTTGCCTACCAGCTTATATTAGTTTTAAAAAAATTTCTTTATATGTGGCCACCTCATGGAAATATTGTTAGCTTCGCCGCTGATTGTAACACTTCAATGCAAACGCGTTATAATAATGCACAGAATGATTTGTTAGTAGCAGTACTTAATTAACCTGGTTTTCCATAAATTAATTACTGATATTGATATTATTAATTTTAGGGTCATGTTAACTTGTGTCTAGCCTTTAGGGCACAAGTTAAGGAGTTTAGAATGAAAATTAAAAATAAATTATATTATTTTTTTTGAAGAAAAAAATAAATTTTATATTGAAAGTATAATTTTTGCAACTTTTGAAGAAAAATATAAATTTTATATTGAAAGTATAACTTTTGCAACTTTTAAGACATTAAATGCATAAGTTCCAAGAAAAACCTTCTACATTTATCTTCTTAACTTATGCCCCAAGAAATTGACGTATTGTACTAATGCCCAGTCCATGAAGAATGGCAAAATTTGCATAAATAATAAATACGATTTTGTTTTGAGTGGAAATAACTAGATACGATTTTTTTTGAAAGAGAATAACTACATACGATTGAATTTATACTTTCTCCATCTTAAAAGTTAAGATGACGATGTAAACATAAGAAAAATATAAGATGACAATAGAGCTGTCAATAAACTGAATCAACTCGAACATAGTTTAAAATTTAATTTGTTAAACTTGATTCATAAATCAAATAAGTTGAACTTGAATTAAAAATCAAGTTCATTAATTACATGAGTTGAATTTCAGGTGTATATAATTTGACTTGTTTCACACAAACACATATATATAAATCTTTAGAAGTGGAAGAGTATTTTGGTTTTTGAGTGTATTATCAATTTTAGTTGTGAAATTTTGTTGTAGCCAATAAGAGTACTACTTGTATTTTTTTGTGTTGAGTTTGTAGAGTCGGCTAACCACCTATTCGTTAGATGTTCGATTGTAGGATAGGTTTAGTATCATGTGTTAAGTAGTTGGAGTGATATCATGTATCCACTTGTGTAATGAAAAAGTATTTTTAAAAGCATCTCTAAACGAACATAATCTAAGCAACTCATCACTTTCGATAGCTTATTGCACATTCAGTGAGTGAATTTCATTGTGTCATACCATATTTATACAATCCACACTATGTTTACTCTGATGGTGCATATTTAAACAAATTATACGTACACCCCCTTGTTGGAAATTGAAAATTATTAGAATTCTGATAAAATCAACTTTTAAAGTAAATATTTACCTCTCACTTATAAACTCATCTTCATGACGTATCTTTTTCAATGTAAGACTCTTAACACCACTCTCCTCCACGCCTAAGATTGAACAATTGAAATGTGACCCGAGTGGTCTGATAGCGAAAGTCTAGTAACATGTGGTCCAACTGATCCTGGATAATATATGTTATGATATTAGAATTTGTCTTATACCTAACTCAACCTTACAAAAGAGGAATGCTAGCGACACTCTCTTTTGAACACTCTCTCTAACACTCACTCTTTTATTAGATGAAATTCATGCATGTCCCACCACTTTGTGTGGGTTCTATTTCCAAAGTGTACACTCACAATGATTTAAACCAATAAAAGAGTGAGTGTTAGAGAGAGTATTCAAAAGTGAGTGTTGCTAGCATTGCTCCCTTACAAAATCAACTTTTAAGGTGAGGAATGCCTCTCTCTCACACACACAAGTCCATGTCTAGACCATATCTTTGTCAATGCAGAACTCTTAACTGATATGCTCTTATCAATATTTTTTCTCCAACTAAAATTTTGATAAAACCAAAGGAGAAGCTCCTTAAACAAGACACTATCTCAACAACTGTTGAGACTGCCCAAAAAAAAGTCTAATCAAGAGCAATGCAAATACCACAACAGACACACAAAGGAACGAGCTTTTGACAAAAAAAATTGGGAGTGAACACTATACCGCCTGTGACTACCATATATCTCTAAACAAAATATACGCTTTAAAATTAACAAAGTTAACGTTAGAGGAGTGGTGACCGGTGACTAGTGAATGCATGTTTAGAAACAAACAAGGGAGTTGAGTGTTTGATTAGAAACTAGAGGGGGTCCGAGTTACTTTAAACCTATGTTGCTCAATTTTTTTTGGTCAATAACCTGTTTTGTTCATTTTTTGGTTTGAT
>Ga0228710_1004930_pt1 | contig 20933 bp, 17 predicted proteins | sample MedpolnodulmetaG_FD_177995 | JGI IMG/M metagenome (GOLD analysis project Ga0228710, IMG submission 177995) | Root nodule microbial communities from Medicago polymorpha collected in Santa Monica, California, United States - pink nodules | ecosystem: Host-associated > Plants > Roots > Nodule... | reverse complement strand
AACTAGACTCTAACCCGTGCGATGCACGGGTTTTTGTAGAGTTTCATATATAAAATATCAAATTGTCTCAATTAAGAGTGATCGACATGCACAATCTCAAAGAAGCAAATTAACAACATTTAGTTTGCATCAACAAAAATTAATATGGAAATCAACAAAAATGAATATGGAGTAAAAGTCATTAGTTTGCCAAAACAGAGTAATGTTATAGTCTACTATAATGATTTTTGCAAATAAAAAGTCAGAACAAAAACTTCATGTAATATAATATAGGAGAAATAAAGAGGCCGACGAAATTACAGGAAAAAATGAAGTTTCTAATGAAAAAATTATCATATGGATCAGTCAAATTATCTACAATTTTAAAGATGCAACTTTAATATCGTAACACGTAGTTAGTTTACACAAAAAATAAATAATAAAAAAGAACTACTATCAATAAAGGTAACACTAATAATAAAAAAAATAACTGTTATGAGAGAGGAAACAGTTAGGCGGTTGGGGCTTTAAAAAAAATGTTTTAGTCATGTATTTCATTTTTGGAAGCAACAATATTTCAACAAAAATAGAAGTGGCATAGTGGTTATAGTTATAAACTATAAGCGCATGGTACCTGGTTCAATTCCTTGCAAACTCTTTTTTTATAAAAATTACTCAGAACCACCAAAAAAGGCGGGATTAGGATTAGGGCAAACTTTTCAGAACTGTTTAACATTTATATATATTAAGATTAAATATTAAATTAAATGTTAATTATCATTCTGCTCAATTTGGCATAAATTTCGGAACTATTTTGATAACTATAGATATTTTATATATTATTATTATATTGTTATTTAGGGAACAAACTATTTTTAAAAAAAAAAAATCATATTCTTGTGAATTTCTTACTCTTTATGACATTTTTGAGAAATCTCATTCTCTTGGACTTGAATTCTCTTAAATTGATATTGATGTGTCATTGAGGGATTTTAAACCCATAATTGACTATTAAATGTTATATTATTGTGAGATAAAAATATAATTTCTCTTGCACCCAAAATATTCGGAAGACTTGATTTATTCTATACCCTTAAAATTTAGAATTTATATTATTTTATGAAATCTCTTGATATTTGATGTAAATTAATATGAGAATCATATACTCTTTTGAATCATATATTCTCTATATTTGAGTCTAAAATATTCTATATGAAAATACTTTTTAGGGTGTGTTTGTTTCAAGTATAGCAAATTTATTCCTAGGAATAACATTCCTTGGAATATAAAGATTGGAATTTTATTGCAAGGTATTTAGAAAAAAGATGTTTGGTTAACATTATAATATTCCAAGGAACCTTAAAAATAGGGAATATAATAGGTGATTACACATAATTTTATTCCCATCTCCATGAGAACTTTATTCCCACCATTTTCTTTGGGAAAACTTTTCTATTCCCAGGAACATTTTATACCCAGGAATAAAATTTAGTAAACTTGTAACAAACATAGGCATATGCATTTTTATGATTTTATTTCCAGGAATCTGCAAATATAACTTGAAACAAACACACCCTTTATAGTAATAACACTTATGAAAAATATTCTTTTAAAGTGTTATGATTATGAAAATTCTTAGACTCAAACTTGTGTATTCTTGCATCAAATATTCTATATTAGTATATATTTTGAAATTTGTTGATACCCTCATAATTATTTGTTCCGTCAAAAATAACTTGACTATTATACTATGTATATTCTTGATTTCCGAGTTTCAAAATTTTGTCAAATATCTTGAAAAGATCATATAGCAATTACACTTGAGAATAGTTTATTTCAAAGTATAATTTATTTCAAAGCATATATTCTCAATATTTGAGCCTAAACTATTATGAAAATTCTCTCTTATATTAGTAACACTAACTATCTAATCAATTAAAATGTTGCTATTGTGAATTTATTGAAGGCTCAATTTTATTAATTTTAATGCCAAATATAATTAATTTAAATTTTATGATTTTAAATATTTCTTGGCATTATAAATATTCTAATATAATATATTCTTTAATTCATATTGTCTTAGCATAAAGATTCAAAATTTACTAATTAATCATTTTTTTTTGCAACATATATAAACTTAGACATTTGTCTCTGACTCTTGTCACAAATCGATTTAAAAGATACTAATAATATTTTATTTTTAAAATGAGTATAGTGATATGTATATTGTATATGTCATTTAATTGAATCTAAAATTGGCATATTTTTCTTTTATATACATTATCCTTTCTACTATACTCTCTAATATAGGCCCATAATTTATTATTCTTAATTTTGTGACAAACATTATTAACTATCTAACTATGTATCTTGTCGCAATTAATATTTGGATCACAATGATATTAAACTATATATATAATGAATATTGCATTGTTGCATTTTTTATGCTAAAATTTTAATTATGAATTAAAATTTGTACGCCTCTTTGTTGTTTATGTGTTAAATATAAACAACTTATTAAGAATTGAGGCCATTTTTAAAATATTTATCATCGTTATGTCTAAATTATTATATAAATCATATTGATTTATAATTAAAGTCTCACATATGTTTATTTATAATTGCTTATTCTGTATTCATGAATATTTTGAGATAACTATATTATAAGATATTCTCGTTAAGTCATCAAAAGGCATTGACTCAAAGTATAAAGATGAATGTCACACACTGCGAGGTAAGTCGTGATTTCATTATTTTTATCCTCTTGTGACTTATCGTATATTATTGCACATATGAAGATATTTATTCATTCTTCTACTTTGTTGTGCAATTGTGATATCCTATATAGAAGTGAAATCCTTTTTCCAGAATATTCTAAATAGAACTCTATAATTATTATATATTATTACCATAATACTTTATGTTGTATTTATATTCTAACTCTAATTTACAGTGGGAGTATTAACAAAAAAAATTATTCTAAGAGTTCTAATCTGGATAAAATATGGCATATCTTAAGAGACTTTAAACTTGAGTCTCATTCTTTTAAATTGAGATATATATTAAAATTCTTTTAATCTCAATAAGCATCATAATTGGATGCTTAAGTCAATTTTGTTGTAATATGCACAGTAACTTCTTAGCATGCAAATCTATATTGTGTTTCTCTTTTACCAACATTCCACGTTTTATAAGGTCATAGATAATAAGTACAATGTATAATATCAATACTCCATCAATACTCCTATCGAGTATGATATCGTGTTCTTGAAGTACTTATAAATTGAGATAATCGTAAATGTTCATTCATTATTGACATTCCAGAGGCCACATTAATCCACATTTTATTTTCTTTAAACCAAGTGTCTATGTTGATCCAATTTGGAGATTCTTAAATTTTTCTATTTTCTTATGGATTTTCATAATCATATTTTTTTGCTAAAACTTGGATTAATTGAATGTCATTGAACATCTATCGATTTTGATTAAATGTAATTACACTCTATTAATAGGCTATCCCTATAAGTAATTGTCATTCTTATACCTACGTGAATATATGATTTTTATAAAATTGAAAACTCGTTGACAGAACCACTAACCACAGACTTATATACATGAGTATTGTAACTCATTATGATTTGATTAAGTCTATGATATTTTGGGTTAGCGGGAGTTTGTTATAGCATTTTTAAAATGCTTGGGCCATCCTTTATTGACATATTCTTTTTAATTCAAATGTGTCGCTATAAATTCATCATTTGTTAGAAAAGTGACTCTTTGATTTGTATGATTTGTTTTCCCTATCGGATTCAATTTCTGCAGCATTAAAGCTTACTTATCTTTTGAATGATTAGTGCTTTGACCATACATATAATTTTAAAATTAAAATTCTTTATGACAAGTGAAATTTTATATTCTTTTAGTAATTGAGTATTGTCATCCAAGTGGGAGATTGTTGGATTAATTATTTAATTAATTAATTATGGATTGACAATAATGAATTATTATATGTTAATATTATAATATAAATTATGGTCTATTGTGTTAAGCACTAATTAGTTGATGAATATACGTCATTGGGTTATTCTTTCTAAATGGACCGTGATGGGTTGGACCATTTAGCTAAGCCCAATGAGAGGTCCCTGCCCTCAGCCGTTTAGCTATTTAAACGTCATCTCATCAGACGGTTAAGTATTCTGAACATTCTGGTGCTAAACGGAATGAGGGTAGCCATTCCTCTCATAGTTGTCGGCAGTTATCATTCATCAACCTAATTCAAAGGTACACGATTTCTTCTTTCCACTCTGTTATTGATATATGCTATAATTTGTATCTAGTGATCCATGACTAAATACTAAAACTTTTATCATCACCTTCATTGACCAATGTTATATAACATTGCTATCACAATGGTACACAAGTGGTTCTAGATCTCTTGTGATAAAATATCTTGCATTGTTAAGTTTTCCCTTTTTTAATATGATTCGAAAACATAGTAAAAGAATATATAATACGAGACAAGAATTTTTCGTTTAATTTCAAATGACAACTAAATCAATATATATAGACACACACATATATATATATATATAGATTTATAAGGATAGGATCAAATGACACTAAAATGTCAAATTAATCTTGACACCAAATCTTAACCATTTATTAATATTTGATCAAAGCTCATATTAATTCATTAATGTAGCTCACGTGACTATTATTATTTTCAATTTTGTGTCTTCTTCAACCTTGAGGATTTCCTAATTCCTGTATATTCTAAAAAATACCTTCATAATGAGTAATTAATGACCACTTCCTTTGCTTTTACACCGTTGCTCACTTGTCCTAAAAAATATATTTACATATGCAATTATTCACATGATATGCTTGAGAAAATTTCATCTTTTATTTATTTTAGAATATACATTTCTATGGATGTAAGGATTTAAAATTTGGATTGCAGCAAGAAGCACCGTTTATGCACCATGCATTAATATATTATAGGAGTCATTTGTTTATAGTGATATTTGTTATGAACCTGAAATGTATATAATGGCAAAAGTTTTATGTATTTTTTACCGCTGCTTCTTCTTGTTTTAGAGCTAAATGAGAGAGGGGGAGAGAGCCGAGAAATTAGGGGATTAAATTAGGCAAGTTGAGATATTCGAGATTTGGTGTCAAAATTTAATTTGACACCTTGATGTCATTTGATCTTATCCCATATTTATATATGTATACGTACACACACCAATAAAAATGAGATTTCAACAATTGTTTGTCATTCGTATGTCATGGGTTTATAAGAATGTGGTAAAGCCAAGGTTCACCCATGAATAAACACATGACACTTAAACAATTACATGGAAAAAATGCATGCTTACTTGACAATTCTAATCTCGTTTCTGTTCCATTTTAACTCCGAACACATGAAGGAATGTGATAAATATTCACCCAAGATGCACACCATTCTATCCGTTGGACCACAATCCATATAAGTAACACTTAAAATATCATAAGTGCTTTTTTTTTTTTAAAGAAAAATACCACAAGTGTTGCCCGGTGGCTCTAGACACTAGAGAATTACCACTTCGATCATTTAGGAATCCCCTCTCAATGTATTACCAAGTCCAATTCATTAAACACACTCTCCTTTTCCTGTGATCAAGACAGTGCCTAAATAAGAGGAAGGAAGAAAGTAATGATATTTGGAAAAGAAGACCAAGTTCAAGTGTGTCTCCGTTGATAATTTTAAATCTTTAACATATTCAAGTTCATCATCCAAAGATTTATCCTCTTCCTACAACTATTTGACTGATGATAATGGGATTAGATGAGACAAATCAAAAGTAAATTGACTTTTTTTTGGTTTTTCTTTTAATATATCAAAAAGTTTATAATGAATATTCAGCATCGAAATACCATAGTCTAAGTTTCCCTTTGTTATTTATCAAAAATCTCCTTCAAAATGACCTTTCAATTTCTTCCTCGTCCCTTGAAATTACTTATTGCAAGGATTGAAATCGACTAGAATTTGGAGTTTGGAGATTCAATGAGATGAATTAGGGATTGGGACAATTTAAGTTTAAACGAGAGGGATTAGGGATTTGGAACGAATATGAGAGAGAAATTTGTTGTTGATGATGATACAAAGTGAGAGATGAGAAGGGATCAAAGAGTAAGAGGGATATTTTGAGATTTTGTAAATCTGAAAGTTTTGGATGGTTCGATGGAAGTTGGATCATGATGAATAACCCAAATTTTTTATGATTGCAGTGAAGACTATGTTCTTTGATACATGTGTGATATGCAAAGTTAATCATAAGGATATTTTTTTTTAGGGAAATAATAAGGATATACTGTTTTTTTTATCCACTAAGGATATACTGTTGTGATATGCAAAGTTAATCATAAGGATATTTTTTTTTAGGGAAATAATAAGGATATACTGTTTTTTTTTATCCACTAAGGATATACTGTTGTGATATGCAAAGTTAATCACAAGGATATTTTTTTTTAGGGAAATAATAAGGATATACTGTTTTTTTTTATCCACTAAGGATATACTGTTGTACTCTTCTTTTTCCTTCTTATACATACTTATTTCTCTTTTCTTCTCTTCACGGTGTTATACATTTTTTTTTTCCTTCACGGGTTTAAGAGCTAGAAATTTTGTTGTTTATGGGGTGATAGATTTTTGTTGATTAACTTAGATGATGGTATTATTATTGATGGCAATGGAGATTTAGTGATGAGATGATGATGATTGTTGTTTCTTAATTTTTTTTATGAATATTGATGAAGGTGATGTCGAAGATGACGAAGAAGTGGAAGGAAGAAGACAAAGAAAGCAACAAAAAAAGTAGTGAATTTTAACATGACATAATGTTCAGTCAATGTTGAGGTACCGCACATACAGTTAACTGTAATACGTCATAGAGTCATAAGGTTTAACAACCAAAACAAACAAAGGGAATAATCAACTAACATTTAACAATAACATAAGAGTTTTTTGAAGGTAGAGTGTTTTTGACGAAATCGGCAATTTTGAGGTGTTTTTACTTATACACTCCCACCAATTTACATTAGTTTATTTTATATGAGAATCGGATAATGATCCGGTAAGAAAAACAGAGAAGTACTGTAGTGTAGTATTTAATTTACAGGGAGAAAAGACAGAGACGTATCATGGACTCTTTACACACAAAAACCGCGCCAACAGAGAATAGCGCCGAAATTAAACAAAACAATAAGATAAGGGCGCGTCTGACTTTAAATTTTAAAATAAAGACTGTGGTCCCCTCCTCTAATAGCTTCCTCTATACACACCACCGCAACCCACGGTCGAAGAAGTCGTACAAATAAAGGAACCTCACCTACCCTACCTTACCCTTCTCAATTTCAATTTTCAACCTTCCAATTTTCACATTCTCGCGGGAATTTTTTCATTTTCAAAACCCCACCCTTTTTAGAGGGAACTCACACCATAATTACGTAACCCTAGTTTTCATATCTAACCTTTCACTACTATATAAATACATCACTCTATTCACTCCTAACTCTTGCGCCAAAACCGTTCGATAAAATTCCCCAACTAAATCCACCGCCGTCAGAACCAAATCCAATCCACAATCGAACAAGATGTACGTTGTGAAGAGAGACGGTCGTCAAGAGGCGGTTCACTTCGATAAGATAACGGCGAGGTTGAAGAAACTCAGTTACGGTTTAAGCACTGAACACTGTGACCCTGTTTTAGTCGCTCAGAAAGTTTGTGCCGGCGTTTACAAAGGCGTCACCACCAGTCAACTTGATGAATTAGCCGCTGAAACTGCCGCCGGCATGACCGCTAACCACCCCGATTATGCATCCGTCAGTTTTCACTTTCCCGCCTTTTTTTAGCGTTATTTTGTTTTCACAACGTTATCTTGTTCCGATGATGAATTTTTTGTTGTTTTGTTTTTGAATTTTATTCATTCAGTTAGCTGCCAGGATTGCTGTTTCAAATCTGCACAAGAACACACTGAAATCCTTTTCTGAAACGTGAGTGGGTGTTTGCGTTTTGATGATTTTCTGATTGTTGTGTTTTTTTTTTATTTAATTTTATTGTTATTTTTTTTTCAGTGTTAAGGTTATGTACAACCATTTTAATCATAGATCTGGGAAGAAAGCTCCGTTGATTGCCGATGATGTGTATGAAATTATCATCAAGGTAGTTAGTATGTCCAATTGTTTGAGATTTGAAATGGGTTTTTAGGTTTTGGTTTATATATGTGATTACTTGAAATTCATTTTTTGATTTAGAATGCGGCCCGATTGGATAGTGAGATAATCTATGATAGGGATTTTGACTATGATTACTTTGGGTTCAAAACCCTAGAGAGGTCTTATCTGTTGAAGGTTCAAGGAGTGGTTGTGGAAAGACCTCAACATATGATAATGAGGGTTTCTGTTGGAATTCACAAGGATGATGTTGAATCTGCTGTCAAAACTTATCATTTCATGTCTCAGAGATGGTTTACCCATGCTTCTCCTACCCTTTTCAACGCTGGAACACCTAGGCCTCAGGTACGTTATTCATGTGCTCTTTTTGGTACAATTCTTTTCAGTTATGTGAATTTTGGTTGAGTCTTTATGTTTGATTTTGCAGTTGAGTAGTTGCTTCTTGGTGTGTATGAAAGAGGATAGTATTGAGGGGATTTATGATACATTGAAGGAGTGTGCTGTTATTAGTAAATCTGCAGGAGGAATTGGTGTTTCTGTTCACAACATACGTGCCCATGGTAGTTACATTCGGGGAACAAATGGAACGTCTAATGGTATTGTTCCGATGCTGCGTGTGTTCAATGATACTGCCCGTTATGTTGATCAGGGAGGAGGCAAGAGGAAAGGTAAACCATTTTGTGGTTTGTTTGGAATTCCTCAATTAGATGAACACTTGTTGATTGCTGTTACATACGCGTGTTATGTTTGTTGTAGGAGCTTTTGCCGTGTACTTGGAGCCATGGCATGCTGATATATTTGAGTTCTTGGAATTGAAAATAAATCATGGAAAGGTATGAAGTGGTAACAATTTGATTTAATTCTTATAATTTTGTTATGACCCTACATCTTAGTATATGCCAGTTGAAATTTGTCTATTTTAGTGTAACTAACCTTGATGTTTGTGTTACCTATGTAGGAAGAACAACGTGCTCGAGATTTATTTTACGCCCTTTGGGTGCCTGATCTCTTTATGGAAAGAGTTCAGAGCAATGGGGAATGGTCCCTGTTCTGCCCCAATGAAGCACCTGGTTTGGCAGATTGTTGGGGTGAAGAATATGATAAGTTGTACACTCAGTATGAAAGAGCAGTAAGTTTAGTATGATAAGCCGGGTTGTTTTGTATATTTCCGGAAGGATTTCTCTTTTACTGATTACTGCTTTATTATTTTCTATCAAATCCACAGGGAAAAGCAAAAAAGATTGTTCAAGCACAGAGTCTGTGGTTTGCAATTTTGAAGTCACAGATAGAAACTGGAAATCCTTACATGCTTTTTAAGGTGGTTTAATAATAATCAATGACCTTTTTAACTTTATACAAGTTTCTTTTACCTTTTAATTCTTAACTTGTATAAATATTTGTTATTATACTATAGGATGCTTGCAATAGGAAAAGCAACCAGCAGAATCTGGGCACAATTAAGTCATCAAATCTGTGCACTGAGATAATCGAGTATACAAGTCCAACAGAGACTGCTGTGTGTAACCTTGCATCAATTGCCCTACCGCGTTATGTAAGAGATAAGGTATGACACCTCTGGCATTTTTTGTGTTAGGCCCGAGTTTGTTTGATCTCTGTCAGCTTGTTATTCCTGATTTTGAATTTTTATTTGCTTCTTATATAGGGTTTGCCTGTGGAGTCCCATCAGTCTAAGCTTGTTGGGAGCAGAGGCTCTAGTAGCCGGTATTTTGACTTTGAAAAACTAGGAGAGGTACACTTGTTTTTAACTACAACTGATACGGGGTTTTATTTGTATTTCAGTGTGTGATCATTTGTTGGCACCTGACACTATCACTATATGACCAGTTGTGTAATAGTTATTTTTTGTAACTAATAACAGGTTACTGCTGTGGTGACAACCAACCTTAATAAAATAATTGATGTCAACTACTACCCAGTTGAAACTGCAGAAAGGTCAAACTTGCGGCACAGACCCATTGGTATTGGAGTTCAGGGTCTTGCTGATACCTTTATACTACTAGGAATGGCATTTGATTCACCAGAGGTAAATAATGTTTATGTTTATGGGGCTGCTAATCTATATGCAGTTTAAACTAGATGTTCTCTGATTTGATAGTTTACTTGGATATGGTGTGCAGGCTCAACAGTTAAACAAGGATATTTTTGAGACTATATACTACCATGCTCTGAAAACTTCTTGTGAATTAGCTGCAAAAGAAGGCCCCTATGAAACTTATAGCGGTAGTCCTGTAAGCAAGGTATTTTCAATCAGTGGTGTTTCTTTCCTTACCCTTCTATTATATTTATGGTGGTAGTCCCAGTTGCACATGTATATTTAACATGACTTTCATGCGTCGTAAAATCAGAATCATAGATAGCTAAAGATCCAAGATGTTTGTGGTTGCTTAGGTGATTATCTATATGTGCAGGGAATTCTTCAGCCTGACATGTGGGGTGTGACTCCCTCCAATTTGTGGGATTGGGGTGCACTTCGGGAGATGATATCAAAGACAGGTGTACGGAATTCACTTCTTGTTGCCCCTATGCCAACTGCATCTACCAGTCAAATTCTTGGCAATAACGAGTGTTTTGAACCATATACTTCTAATATCTACAATCGCAGAGTGCTAAGGTATATTGCCATACCATGTCATTATATGTTGGTATCTCTTAGTGCTTTGTCTTCCGTGTTAACTGTTTGTCTTTCAGTGGTGAGTTTGTTGTAGTGAACAAGCATCTTCTTCACGATTTGACTGAAATGGGACTGTGGAATCCTGCACTTAAGAATAAGATTATCTATGACAACGGTTCAGTACAGAATCTGTCAGAAATACCTGCTGAACTGAAAGTCATATACAAGTATGTTATTTGTGAATTTCTACCTGACACAAACCTGACTCTAAATATTTATGCTAACCCTCTTAAATTATCAGAACTGTTTGGGAGATCAAGCAAAAGATATTGGTTGATATGGCTGTGGATCGAGGATGCTACATAGATCAGAGTCAAAGCTTAAATATACACATGGATAAACCCAACTTTGGAAAGCTTACTTCCTTGCATTTTTATGCTTGGTCAAAGGTATCAACTTTTCAAAGCAACATAAAAATGTCAAACACATCTATCTTCTCTTAATTAATCTATCGATGGGGAATTTAGACCAACTTTTTGCTGATCAATGTTATCATCACTCTCAATTTTGTTTTGAAAGGGTTTGAAGACTGGGATGTACTACCTCCGAACCCGAGCTGCAAGTGATGCCATCAAGTTCACTGTTGATACCACTGCCATTAAAGTAATTGCAATTTGTTTTGATCAATCTTTCTGTTCATGTGATTTGTCGTTTGTACATTTTGATATTAAATGTTTTTTTGTTGTGAATGTAGGATCAACCTAAGGTGAAGGAGGCAGATGATGAGGATGATGATACCAAGATGGCACAGATGGTGTGCTCTTTGACAAACAGAGACGACTGTGAGGCCTGTGGAAGTTGAAACTACACCTTAGTAGATTTGCACCTGTTGGCATGAAGTAGGCACGAACGAATCACTTTACCACAGAACTGCACTACATGTGTAGTCATCATTTGTCTAAGTTTCAAATGCCAATCCATACTTGGAAATCTTCAAAATTTCTGATATGTCTTCAGTGCTTTGTATAGAATTTACTCTGGTGTTAGATTCATTTGCTTTCATTGCTTGATCATGTATTGTTGTATTGCGTGTTAGGAAGCGTCTACTTTTAGGTATAAATTTTATATTTGAGAATTTTACAATCATAATTGATAAGTATTTAATACTTTATTTCCCAATGTTTATTCAATTACATTTTGGTACCAAAATAGGAGTCCGAGTATTCTCCGTTTACCATCAGCTCCATTTACCTCATTTAGGGTCTTGGATGAATGACATGTGGTAAAAAAGGATTTAATGGTTGTAAAAATAAATTAAAATTAAAAATGTTTGTTTCTCTTTACTCTCTTCTTTCATCATCGTTCATGGCCACTCCACCGCTGCCTGTCACTTCCCTCTCATCTCCCCCCCTCTTCCTCTCATCTCCCTCTCACCACTGCCGTCACAAACCAATTCAACCGCTGCTGCTATCCACTCCCACACTTGATTCATTCATTTCCTCTACCATTGACCCTTGCCAATTTCGAAATACGCCGGCAATAAATTGGGCTAATCAACGATGATAAATTTCAGATCTTGAAAGTTATCATGTTAACACATCGGCGATGGAAAAAACAACCAAATAAAATAACAAAAAAAAAAAAAAAGAAAAAAAAAAAAAAAAAAAAGAAACAATAAAAAATAAATACGGGAAGAAAAACAGTGGAGGGAGGTTATGGATGGTGACGAGAGAATGTGATTGACGGAAGAGACACCAGGGGAAGACGAAAGGTGAAATATGGAGGACAAATTGCATTATTCTTTTTTTAATCAAACAAATACTTTTTTTCTTTATTTTGAATCTAAATTGCTTTTTTTTTTTAGTTTCATTAAAACAAACATTTTTAATTTTAATTTTAATTTGTTTATTTTTAAGCTGAACCATTGAATCCTTTTTTACCACATATCATTCATCCAAGACCATAAATGGGGTAAATGGATCTGATGGTAAATGGAGCATACCCAGACTCCCAAAATAGGTCTCCTCTTCTCAGGATGACAAAATGACATAAAATATGTGATGATTACAACTTATATGAGAGTGTATTGAAGAAGAAGGAAGAAAGCTAAGGAACAAGATAACTTGTAGATCAAGCCACCTTAGTTTATTAGTTGCTAGTATAGTTTTACTTACTATGCACCTTCATTCTTGTATATATATATATGAATTGTAAACACTCTTTTCATCAATAAGAATCATTTCTCTATTTTCCTAATATGGTATCACGAGCTCTTTCTCCCTCGTTGGGAAAGTTTGTTACAATCGTGTAACCGTTTTCCGGTGCAACTTTTTCCTTCGTTGTTCTTCATGGATTCATCGTTTTGTGTTTCTTCTTCATTAATTTGTGTTTTCCGCATTCAATTGTTGAAGCTTCCATTGATATTTCTTTCTCTGTTTTTCGTTTCTCAATTGATTTTATTCAATTGAACTTGTTCTTCATTCTTCACATATTTTGTGAATTTCTTCTTTGAATCTTGTTCATCTTCATCAATGGCGCGCGGTGCAACTCAACCAGATACTGAATCTGAATACTTTGTTCATCCTAGTGAAGGACCAAACTCCTTAACTGTTTCTCCAAAACTCAATGTATCGAATTATTTGGCTTGGAAACATTTAATGCAACGCACATTAGGAACGGAGAATAAGCTTGGTTTCATCAATGGCAATATACCGATACCTAATAGTGATGATTTGCTTCGTTCTGCATGGGAACGATGCAATCATTTGGTGCAATCTTGGATCATTAATTCTCTATCTGAGTCAATTGCTCAAACCGTTGTTTTCTATGATTTTGCTATGGAAATTTGGCAAGATCTTCATGAGCGTTTCAGTAAGGTTGATCGTATACGCATTGCAAATTTGCGCTCATCTATCAATTCGTTGAAACAAGGTAACAAGCCTGTTATTGATTACTTCACTGAATTGAAAGTTCTTTGGGAGGAATTTTCTTCACATCGTCCTATACCTAATTGTGTATGTATCCATCCCTGTCGTTGTGAAGCTACCAAAGTTGCTAAGAATCATAGAAATGAGGATCAAATTATGCAATTTCTTACAGGCTTGAATGAAAATTTTTCAGTAGTAAAAACTCAGATCTTACTACTTAATCCTCTTCCTACTTTGAATAAAGTTTACTCCCTTGTGATTCAAGAAGAGAGTAACTCAGCTACTATTCTACCTATCAATGTTGGTGAAGACACTTCCGTGCAATTGAATGCTTCTGATGCAAGAAGATTTTCACCTCGTGGTAAAAATGTTACTCCAAACAATTCAAACAAACCTGCCTGATATTGCACATTTTGTCATCGTAACAATCACACAGTTGATTTTTGTTCTGAAAAGCATGGATATCTAATGGTAACAAGCCATAACCTCGTTCAAATAATATGGTGCAGGCAAAAACTGATGATAATACTTCTAGTGCAAGTTTGAATGCATCTACAAGTTCCACTACTGGCATTTCTCAGGAACAATATGCTCAACTTGTATCTTTGTTACAACAAGCAAGCTTGGTTGCCCCTGCATCTACCTCTTCTGGCCCTGCTTCAAACAACATTACTATCTCTCCTCTTGTGGCCTCTAACATTTCTGCTAATGAAGTTTCATCTTCAGGTATACCTTTTGTCTCTTCTCCTACTACCTCGATTATTGATTCAGGAGCCAATGAGCATATTAGTTGTACCATGTCATATTTTAGTGCTTTTTATAGAATTAAACCTGTCAAAGTTACTTTACCCAATGGTACTTCACTCATTGTTTCTTTTGTTGCTACTGTCTCCTTCACTTCACAATTTCATCTTCATCATGTTTTGTATTCACCTCATTTCCACTTGAATCTTATTTCTGTTGCAAAACTATGTGATTCATTATCTTGCAGATTACATTTTTCTCTAAATCAATGTCTCATACAAGACAACTTGTCTATGAAGATGATTGGTTTGGCTAAGCAAGTGAATGGCTTATATCATTACTCTCCTCCTGCTCCTGCTTCAAATTTAGTTTCTAGTTTTTCATCAAATAAAGTTTGTAATTCCATTAATAGTTCTTCTTGTAATTCATATAATATTGTACCTTCTGATGCTTTATGGCATTTCAGACTTGGCCATGTATCTCATTCTAGATTACATACTATGTCTTCTTTGTATCCATCCATTCATATCAATAATAAATCTGTGTGTGACTTGTGTCATTTTGCCAAACACAAACATTTACCTTTTTCTGTCAGTCCCACAAATGCATCCAGTAATTTTGAATTAATTCATTTTGACATTTGGAGACCCATTTCCACTGCTTCTATTCATGGTCATAGATATTTTTTGACTATACTTGATGATCATAGCAGATTTCTTTGGATTATTTTGCTTAAAACCGAAGTTGAAGTCTCTCTTCATGTTAAAAATTTCATTACTATGATTCAAAACCAATTTCATATTACTCCCAAATACATTAGAACTGATAATGGACCAAAATTTTTACTCCATGATTTTTATGCATCTCATGGCATTGTTCACCAGAGATCTTGTGTTGAAACTCCCCAGCAAACTGGGAGAGTAGAGAGAAAACATCAACATATTCTTAATTTTGGTAGAGCTTTGTTGTTTCAATCCAAGTTGCCACCTGCTTTTTGGTCATATGCCATTTTACATGTTGTGTTTCTCATCAATAGAGTTCCCACTCCCATTCTTAATAATCAATCTCCATACTTCATTCTTTATGACTAATTACCTGACATTAATATTTTCAATGTGTTTGGATGTCTTTGTTATGCTTCCACTTTACATAATCACAGAACTAAACTTCAGTCAAGAGCTAAAAAGACTGTTTTCTTGGGTTACAAGTCTGGTTACAAAGGCTTTGTTCTTTTTGATATTCACTCTAGAGAAATTTTCATTTCCAGACATGTTTCTTTTCATGAAAATGTGCTTCCTTACCCTCAAAATTCATCATCCACTACTCATGATTGGAAATATTTCACCCTCTAAAGTTCTTCTTTCCTCTATTGATTAGTCACCTTCTCCTTCTCTTCCTGTCATTGATGATATTTTACCACCTATTTCTTCTTCATCTGTTCCCAATGATGTACCTGTTTCTCCTAGAAAATCCACTAGAACTAGAAATGCTCCCTCTCATTTACAAGATTATGTTTGTAACAGTTCCCATACTTCTACATATCTCTTATCCAATTACATCTCTTATAATAATGTGTTTGCTAATCATGCTTCTTTTGTTCTTTCCTTACAAACTCATCTTGAACCAACTACCTATGCTGAGGCAAGCAAGCATGATTGTTGAAAACAAGAAATGCAAGTTGAGTTATTGGCTCTTGAGAAAACTGGTACCTGGGACATTGTGGATTTGCCACCTCATGCTAAACCTATTGGATGCAGATGGATATTTAAGGTCAAGCATCATGCTAATGGATCAGTTGAAAGATACATAGCAAGACTGGTTGCCCAGGGATACACACAAATTGAAGGTCTTGATTACTTTGATACATATTCTCCTGTTGCTAAGATGACTACAGTCAGGCTTGTTATAGCTTTAGCATCCCTCAACAGCTGGTTCATTCACCAACTTGATGTCAATAATGCATTTCTGCATGGTGATTTACAAGAAGATGTTTACATGCTTGTACCTCCTAGCATCAAAACCATCAAATCCAATCAGGTGTGCAAACTTAAGAAGTCTCTCTATGGCTTGAAACAGTCTAGTAGGAAGTGGTATGAGAAATTAACTTCTATTTTGCTTCAACATCAATATGTACAAGCATCTTCAAATCATTCTCTCTTCCTCAAGAAAACAGACCAGTCATTCATTGTGCTTCTGGTGTATGTTGATGATATCATACTTACTGGTGATTCTCTCTCTGAGTTTCATCACATCAAATCTATTTTAGATGATTTGTTCAAAATCAAGGATCTTGGTCAACTCAAATACTTCCTTGGTATTGAGGTTGCTCATTCCAAATCAAGAATCTCTCTTTGTTAGAGAAAGTAATGTCTTGATTTACTTTCTGATTCAGGATTCATTGGTTCCAAACCAGTCTCCACACCATTTGATCCTGCTATTAAACTTCACAATGACTCTAGCACACCATTTTCAGATGTTCCTGCTTACAAAAGATTAATTGGCAGATTGATCTATCTCAACAACACCAGACCTGATATAACATTCATTTCACAACAATTGAGCCAGTTTTTATCTAACCCCACTGTCACTCATCATAATGCTGCTTTGAGAACTCTTAGATACTTGAAAGGTTGTCCTGGTAAAGGTTTATTCTTCCCAAGATATTCTTCTATGCATATTCAAGGCTTCACAGATGCTGATTGGGAAGGTTGCTTAAACACTAGAAGATCAATCTCTGGTCATTGTTTCTTTCTAGGAGACTCTCTCATTTCCTGGAGAACCAAGAAACAAACCACTATTTCTAGATCATCTTCTGAAGCTGAGTATAGGGCTCTTGCTTCAGCCACTTGTGAACTTCAGTGGATTCTCTATTTACTTCATGATCTCCACATCACTTGCTCTAAACTCCCTGTTCTTTATTGTGATAATCAGAGTGCTCTCTACATTGTAGCCAATCCTGTTTTTCATGAGAGAACCAGGCATCTTGAGATTGACTGTCACATTGTCAGAGAGAAGTTTCAAAATGGTATTCTGAAACTGTTACCAGTTTCTTCTCAGGATCAATTGGCTGACTTCTTCACTAAGTCATTGCTTCCTAAGCATTTTTGATTTCTCTTATCCAAGATGGAGTTTAAAGATATCTATCACCTTCCATCTTGTGGGGGGATATCAGAGTGTATTGAGAAAGAAGGAAAGAAAGCTCAGGAACAAGATAACTTGCAGATCAAGCCACCTTAGTTTACTAGTTGCTAGTATAGATTTACTTACTATGCACCTTCATTCTTGTATATATATATATATATATGAATTGTAAGCACTCTTTTCATCAATAAGAATCATTTCTCTATTTTCCTAATCAATGAAATTTTCTTTTCTGACATTCATATCTTCACAATGACACATGGAAATTCCCAAAAAAACCCCAGCGGTTGTTAACTACCGTTGGGCTAACCGGTAGCAGTTAACTGCCGCTGGTCCCAACTGTAGTTAACTGCCGCTTTTTTCGTAACATATTCAAGGCAGATCCCAGCTTCCAGCCACTCTTTCATGTCTCTATCTCTCTAAAAATTTCAATTTTCACTCTCTCTGAAAAAAACTCTACAAAATCATCCAAATTTTTATCCACTAAATCACAAGTAAGTTATCACTTATGCTATTGTCATAAATTTTAGTTAGTATATATGTTTATAATTTTAGTTGTAGTTTAATTTTTAAATTTTGAATTTTTTTGTTAATATAGTTATGTTGTAGATCTGAAATGCTATTAACAAATATTATGAATACTTGTTATAATGGAGTTATATTACTTAAATTTATATTTTTTTCGAATTTTATAATTTTTTTAGGGTTTATTTAGGATTTTTAGGGTTTATGTAAAATTTTCACTACAAATGTTTGATGAAATGTTTGAGTGAACTTTTCATTGATTATTTTTAATTTCTTATTGTGTAGATTTGAAACAATGGCTGGGTGGATCGATGTTAATGCACAATTCAACGGCGGAGAACCTCAGAGGTTGAAGGTTCAGTGCCTTGGTGTAACGTTAAGAGGTCTCAAGGATGAACTGAATGAGTTCAACCAAGGGGTCAATCCCAAAAACACAAGGAGGGTGGAATACGTTCGGTATAAACGTCCAACGCTCGAAGAGGGGAGAGTATCATTCAGTTGGGTGGAATTAACGAACGACAAAAACGTGACGAGCATGTTTTGGGAACACATCATGTTAAACCAAGCCTAACAAGAATTTAATCTTTTGAATGGAACAATAGAAATGCCGGATGGATGCTTGAGTCCTGCTGTTTAACAAGTTTAAATTTACCCCATTCAAAGGTAAGACAATTGTTGTAGTTGGAAGGTACATTCCCAAATGTAATGTAATGTAATGACTCGTCTATATAAGTTAGGAACATGTATTATTGAGAATCATCTATATAAGTTATGATATCGAATTCCTTCGTATAAGATTTAATCGGTCTTTATTAGAATACAAATTTTTTATTCGAATTCACGTTAGATTTAATCATTCTTTATTCGAATACGCAATTATTAATCGAAATTATTCAAAACGCGATTTTAATTCGAAATTATTCAAAGCATGATTTTTATTCAAAATAGCATAACGTCAAGCAAAATGTGTGCGACATATAAAAAAAACATAAAAAAAGATTGGGAGAATTTCTTAAGTTAAAATTCTTTTGTCCGTGACAAGTGGAGTTCTTTTCAGTTGGAAGGCTGGGGTGGCTATGTTTTGAAAGAAAAATTGAAGTTGATCAAATTAGCGTTAAAAGATTGGCATCAACTTCATGCTAAAAATCTACCAGCTAGGATTTCTTCTTTAAAGGATCGAATTTCAACCATTGAGTTGAAGGGTGAGTCATCAGTTTTGTTGTATGATAAGATTGAGGAGCTGCATGGTTTTTCAGATCAGTTGTTTTCCTTATCTCAGATTAATTCTAGTATTTGCTGGCAATAGTCGCGAATGCAATGGTTACGTGAAGGGGATGCGAACTCTAAGTTTTTTCACAGTATTATGTCTAATCGAAGGCGTATGAATGCTATTTCGTTCTTCCTTGTGAGTGGTGTAATGGTCGAAGGGGTTGACAATGTCCGTTCAACTGTGTTCTCTTTTTTTTTCTTCTCATTTTCAACCTCATCGAGTAACTCGGTCTAGTATGGATGTTATGCATTTCCGTTCGTTATCTTGCCGTGAAGGGATTAGTTTGATTAAACCTTTTTCAATGGATGAGGTTAAGGTTGCAGTGTGGGACTGTGACAACTTTAAATGTCCGGGACCAGACGGAATTACTTTCGGTTTCATAAAAGTTTTTTGGGATATTTTGAAGGAAGATGTGATGCGTTTTTTTGGTGGAATTTCATAGGAACAGAAAGTTGACCAAAGGGATAAATAGTACGTTTATTGTGCTCATTCCTAAGGTCGATAATCCTCAGCACCTAAATGATTTTCGTCCCATTTCCTTGGTGGGTAGTATGTATAAAATTTTGGCGAAGGTTCTTGCAAATAGGCTTTGAATGGTAATTGGTTCTATCATTTCCGATTCTCAGTCGACTTTTGTTAAAGGTCGTTAGATCCTTGATGGGATTTTAGTGGCGAATGAGGTTGTCGATGAAGCTCGTAAATGTAAGAAGTAACTCATTCTTTTTAAGGTTGATTTCGAGAAAGCGTATGACTCCATAGATTGGTCTTATTTGGATGAAGTGATGTTGAAAATGTGGTTTCTGACTCTTTGGCGTAAGTGGATTAAGGAATGTGTTGGGACGGCTACAACGTTGGTTTTAGTAAATGGGTCTCCAACAGATGAGTTCTCTTTGGGAGGGGGATCGAGGCAAGGTGATTCTCTTTCGCCTTTTTTGTTTCTTTTAGCTGCATAGGGGTTTCATGTTTTGATGGAATCTTTGTCTATGAACAACCTTTTTACTGGTTACAAGGTGGGAAAAATTGATTCAGTGGTGGTTTCACACCTTCAATTTGCAAATGACACCTAAATTTTGGGTGAAAAACCGTGGGCCAATATTCGAGCTATGCGAGCCATTCTTTTGCTTTTTGAAGACTTGTCTGGCTTGTAGGTGAATTTTTCGAAGAGTCTCTTGGTGGGGGTGAATGTTAATGGGTCTTGGTTGTCTGAAGCTGCTCTGGTTTTGAACTGTAAGGTTGGTTCTATCCCCTTTATGTATATTTGATTGCCTATTGGTGGTAATGCTCGTTAGTTAGCTTTTTGGGACCCTCTCATTCATCGTATTAACTCTAGACTGTAGGGTTGGAGATCGATGTATTTCTCTTTGAGTGGCCGTCTGGTTTTGTTGAAGTTTGTCCTGTCATCTCTGCCTGTTTATGCTCTTTCTTTTTTCAAGGCTCTGTTAGGTATCATCTCCTCTATTGAATCTCTTTTAAATATAATTTTTTTTTTCTTTTTTTTTGG
>Ga0228710_1004928_pt1 | contig 20942 bp, 8 predicted proteins | sample MedpolnodulmetaG_FD_177995 | JGI IMG/M metagenome (GOLD analysis project Ga0228710, IMG submission 177995) | Root nodule microbial communities from Medicago polymorpha collected in Santa Monica, California, United States - pink nodules | ecosystem: Host-associated > Plants > Roots > Nodule... | reverse complement strand
TAAGAATAAGATAACCTAATAATAATAAATAATAATAAAAGTTGTTACAAGGTTAATATTGAGATTTGAAATTAATTTAAGGATAATTATGACAATGCAATCAAATTTTAAAAAGATTTGCTCCCCTTCCCTTCCCTCCCCTCCCCTTCTAAAAATTGAACCAAACACTTCAAATTAAAAATCTCCCCTCCCCTCCCCTCCCCTCCAAAACTCTCGAACCAAACGGTCCGTAAGACGCGCGAGAAATGGAAGATAAAGTGTGCATGCAAGTTTCTATGCTTATGCTACTGCTAGTGAATAGTGTTAGAAAAGAAGTGTAGTCTTATTTTTCTTAAACTCTCTCGGACACTCACTTGCTCATTGAATATAATTTACATCCAACAGTAAAATAAATATATATTATAGAGTGTTGGAAAAAAAATCTTTATGGTCCTCCTCGCGTTAGAATTTAGAAAGGAAACACAAGGGGCCATTATAATGCCAAGACGACCATATGTGAACCGAAAGGATATCACTTATTGATTCACATCACTATTCATTTGTTTGTTCGCTTGTCTCTTTTTAAAATTAAACATTGACTTTTTTCGATTGGAGATTCTCTAATTTTATAGCCTCAATGCCTTTTAACAGATTGATCTTATGTTTTGGAGAGTGCCATGTGTCATTCTGTTTTGAAAATAAAAATAAAATAAAGGAGGGTTACAAATATTCTCTTTTTAAAACTCTTTAATATTCACTCTATTGTTTAGTGAAATTCATATGAATCGCACTCTTTACGAATAGATCATATATAAATTGATTAGACTCACATAAATTATTAATATAGAAGTAAGTGTTAGAAATACAATGTTCAACTAATATTAAGTTATTATATATAGCACAACATTACAACATATTATAGAAATTATACTTGATTTAAATATATTCTGCTATATAAATTCATCTTGAATGTTTGTACCATATGAAATGTGATTCAAACTTCTTTTAGGGGATATTTAAATGGTTTCTAATACGTTTTGAATAAGAAGGCGAGTGAAGTGTATATTTTAACTTAAAAGGGAAGGTAAGTGTAATTCAAACATATTTGAGAGAAATGAAGTGTAATTTACTCATAATTTAAAGATTAAGTGGACCGGTACATTCGAATATTCGAAATGTACTATAGAAATTATCATAATCGTGACATGATTTGGATTAATTTGTAAGACAAATCAACTAACAAAAATCGGCAATCTTATACGACTTTGGAGGATATATGGATCATGTTGGATCAAAGTATATATTCATTCAAATTTTGCGTTGAGCAATGTGAAGGAATTTTTTTTTAGAGTTAGTATATTATTAATACAGAGTCGATTGCATTTCCTTCATCATAACAACTCTAGTCTCTTGGATGTATTGGGGTAAAAATTGTAATTGAGATAGGGTTTGCAATTTTTTACATATAAAAATGGGATTTACTTTTCCCACCCTATGTCTTTCCTCGCGCGCCTTTTTTTTTCTTCCAAAAATACCCCTCGTCCGGATTATTAATTTCGGATTTATTCGTGGATTTTGGCACTTCATCCACCCTGATGGATGATGATGCCAATTATGAATAGATGGATTCAGATTATATAATCCGGAAATTGTAGAAAACTTCCGGATTATATAATCCAAAACGTGTAAATCACTCCGTTGAAAGTCAACAAAAGGGGTGGTGAACGATAGCTCTGGATTATATAATCCAGAAAGTGATAAACCTGTCCAGATTATATAATCCGGATGCATCAGTACAGAGGCAGAAGCCATCTGTTTTGGCTAAGCCTATGTTTTAGAGCATATTTAGTCAATTTTGTTGGCCTTTGACCATATGCAAACTAAAAAATCAAATTATAACATCAAAATTAACAACACAATATAATTTTCAAACATTAATAAAACATAATTATCCAAATGTTACACAACATAATTATCAAAAATATTCAAACATTAAAATTAAATAAAATACAATTAACTCCTAATAACTACACCTGTACAACCGCCATCTCTGCCACCACCTCTACCATCTCTGGCACCTCTACTACCCTCAGTAGCTCCCCGCCGACGGTAAACCTTTCCATCATGCACCTTTTTCAACACACCCTCTAAATGCTGCCATTACTCAGACCCTCGCGGCACCACATCACTGGCCATCACAACATAGACGTGATCTCTGATGCGGCTCATCCTTCCGCTAAGTTGTAAGTACCCAACCTCTCCATCCTCCTGAGCAGCTTGTGCATCAAAGACCTCACGCTCCGGTGGCCTCGGCACTAGTATCGGCATGTCGGGAAGAACCATGCGTGGATGAGAAACACGATAAAACCACTCGATGTATCCCTATGCTGCCTCCACATCATGAACTGCATGCTGCCCCAACTGCTCAGGTGTTAGCGCATAATCAAGTGCACGCCGAAAGCGGTTTGAGATCTCCGCCAAATTAAGATCAGGAGGTGCACTCTGAACGAGATGTATCGGGATGGTCTAAACCCTCCCAAACTGACGAAGCACCCTCTCCGGCAGATATCTCACCATGCGGTCTCCGTATCTCAGCCATCCAGAGTAAAGGCTAACCCAGTCAAACGGACGTGCCTGACGGTGGTCTCCATATGGGGCTATGACAACCCTCGTCAAATCCAGCACATCCAGATGGTTTCTGTAGTTGTCTGGTGTGCCTAAACCAGACAGTGGTATAAAAAGCATCGTGCGTGGATGCCGATTCTCTCTATATCCTGCCCAGACATCCTTGCTTCCCATACCTGGGAAGTGCTGATACACCCAAGCCTGCACCAAAGACAACCACATATAAATATACAAACCATAAACACTTACATTTAAAAACATAAAACATAATTTTTATTTTATACCTGCAACAAAGTCATGTATCCTGCCACCTGACTGTAGTTCCAACGTGCAACATTGTTGAGCTCCCTATACAAGTGAGCTAGTGCCGCAGCTCCCCATGAATAACCAACAACAAGATCAAGGTCTCTAAAGTACCTTAGGTAGACAACATCCACAACATTCTGGATCTTGTCAGTGAAGAGCGTGATCCCCACCAAGTATAACAAATATATGCGGACAACCTGGGCTCGCAACCTCTGCACCTCCTGAGTCACACCATACTCGGTCACCAAATCCCTCTGCTCCTTCAAACGCTCCTTGAAAATTTTTGCAAGTAGCCAAATCGGCAATGTGCACCTTTGGTCTTTTCTACCTTAATAAGAGCTTCACCCGGATCAGACCCTAATATGCACCTTTGGTATCCTGAAGCCAAGCAAGGTCGGTGCCCTGCAATCTGTCATGCCACCATTATGCATCCAGGATAAGGGGTGGTTTCTTCATCATGCATCTCCCCAGTCTTCTTTCCGTTGTTGATGCATTTTAAATTGCCACACCACTGCAAATAATTAAAAACAATACCTAAACATTAGTTTACACTCATGGCTTCACAAACAGGCAGTTTAACAATTAAACAGTACATGAAGTGAGTTTGACATTAATAAATATCTCGCCATCATCCGCCTTCCTGGCCACGTGCACATGGTACCTCCACAGCAGGCCAGTGTCGTGTGTGCCACCGTGATAGTCATCAAGTGGCTCAGGGTCCACCACCTTCCCCTTCTTCTTTCGCCTTCGTCGTGGCTCAGCATCTTCCATTTCTTCGTCCATAGCCTGAAGCTCCTCCTCAAGCTCCTGCTCCTCCATTTTCTGCACGTCCATGTCATCTACCATATTCTCTTGCTCCGGCTGATGCTTGACATCAGCACGGCGTCCTCTAGCACCCCGATGCCTCAGAATAACACCATCCTCCTCCATCCGTTGGATACGCTCTCTGCTACGGGAAGCATGCCCTGCCTCCCTTATGTGCTGAGTGGATGATGTACCTTTTGTAACAAGCACACAGCACAATCAGAACAAAACAATACAAAACAGATGGTCAGAACCAATACTGGGTGTTTCAAGAATTTATTTTCCGGATTGCAACAATCCAGTTCGGAAAACGAATTCCGGATTGATTCAGTACAGAGGAAAAAAAACGGAACAAATTACTTGCATGCATACAGAAATCGAACTAACCTTCCATGTGATGTTTGTCAAGGATTGAAATGCGGTGCGTTTGAGCAAGATTTCACCGATTTTGGTTGGATTTTTGTAGTTCGAATTTTGGGATTAGAGGGAGAGAGAGAGAGTAAGTAAAAAGTGAAACTGTAAAAATGGGGGGTGAACATCCTTTTATACTTCGAATTCGTCCGGAATATGTTATCCGGACCAAATGTTAGTTGTCCGGATTTTGTTTTCCAGAGGGTAATTTAGTCATTTTTGTAGGGCGCATGAGAAGGCAACGGGGTGGAAAAAGTAAAACTCTATAAAAATTGAAATTGTGTGAGAGTTGTGAGAGTTCACAATTTTGTTTTGGTTGCCTAGATTGAGATTTTAAAAGAGTGTATTATATCCTTAAAAAAAAGTGCATTATAAAAAATATCGAAATTTTAAAAGGTTGTGTAGAAGTATCTTGGCTTTTAAGACTATTTTTTAAAGTATTTTTACGATCATGATTTTAATGGATTTATAACTCATACGTTTAAGATTTCAAAATACTTTGTAAATTTACAAATTTTGAAACGACCTTGTGGAAATTTTACAAAAGTAAAAAGTTAGTATATATCATACTAATAACATTTCTTCGCATATATAAAAATGATACGAGTACTCAATAAATGAATATCTTCTCGTTTACGTTTTTATTAAAATTGTCAAAGACTAGTTTCATATGAAAAAAACTTGTAGATTTTAAAACACAATTTAAGATTTTAATGTTTTTTGCGATTTTTTTAAAAGACTATTACAAGCAAGATCCGGTAGTTTTATTTCAAATAACTCTTTAGATTTTTAGCAAAGATTCAAAGTTATAAATGTCGATGCAAAGTATGAAGTCCTGATACTCCAAAACAGAGACATACCTGTATCGGATACGGATACTATACGGATACTCGTAGATATGCACCCACAAAGTATTGGAATTAATTATTTAAAATTTTTAAAAAATATTTTAACGGGTAGTTATATGTTACTTCGCATATACACAATGATACTTGTAAGATACTTCAGAGATACATATCCTAGAAAAAGATGAAGGGTAAAAAAGTGAGACAATGTTTCAAACATTAAGTAGAAATATATATGATTCAATTTTAGATATGCATCAATAGAATTGTTTCTCAATGAACTACTTAAAATTATACTTCTTGTGTATGAAGGTAACGAGAGAGAGGTGATTTAGTTAATCAACATTAGATAAAATTTGTGTTGAGTTCTTTTAATCAATGTTTATTTTCTTCAAATATTTTACATACATATAAGTTTTATTATAAAAATTTTGTTGACGTATCTTAACCGTATTCAGGGGCGGACCTGTGTGAGGCTGGCCACAACAGCCCAGCCCATACCTTTATTTATTTTTATACAAAGCATTTATCATACATATATTATATATATATTTCGACCAAAAAAATACATATTATATATACGTTTTATTTCGAAAGACAGTCAACTATAATGCTTCGGCTTAGTGAGTGGTGTGGGGTTTGTGTTTTAACTTGGATGTGCAACTCCCAACTTTTGTGTTTTTTTTCATAATTTTTTCACAGAATTAATATAAACAATAATAATAAATCATAAAAACAAACACAGTGCAATCGGACTTGTGAAGTAAAACTCCCACTAAGCTGCAATGTTTGCCATGTTATCTAAGTTGCAGCATTAATGTATATATGCATTATCCATAAAAAAATACATAACCTATTTTTGGATTGAGATATTTTTTACTCCAAATTTAACAGTCATTTAAACTATTTTATTATTTTTATGATATTATTTAAATTATAATTAAAAAAAATTGAATAGTTAATACCTACAAAAAATTAAATTTCACTAAATATGATCATCACTATACAAGGAGCAAATGAATTGACCATTTGTTACGATTAATACATGTGTTATTATTTGTGTAATTTATTTCGCCAAAATTTTAAGTCTTACTTCTATCAAAAAAATTAGCCCCACGCCACTGGCCGTATCGTATCTTAAATTTTAAAAAATTCACGTATCCGTGTACCCGTATCGTATCGTATCCACACCGTATCCGTTTCCGGGCTTCATGCAAACAAATAGTAATAAAGAAACAGCCCTAAAAAAAGTAATAAAGAAATAACAAATTAAGTTGAATAAAAACACATAAAAAATAATACAAATTTATCTCGATATTTAAAGATATACCTATAATCGTTATTTCCTTGATCACATTTGTCAATAATGATGAAATAGATTAATAATTCATTGTTATTACATCACACACTGAGGTGGAACTAAAAATCAACTCTTCAAATGAAAGTGAACAAAAAATTATTTTAATTTTTGGATGTTGTCAGTGTGACGATTCATTAAAAAATAAAGTTCGACCGCTACAAAGAAAATACACAGCTAAAATATTTACATACAAATAAAAAGAAGTGAAAAACGACAATGTTATTTGTACATAATTATATCTCTCTCTTCGTCATCATTGTTTCAATGTTCTTCTCACTTTTGTGCGCAATTGCACAACAAAGTGAGGACGAAATAAAAGAGAAGAAAAATATATGAAAAGGAAAAAGAAATAGTGAAATGAGAGAAGAGAAAGAGAGAAGAGAGAAGAGAGATGCGAAAATAATAAAAACAAATAAGAAGAAAATAATCCACTTAAATCCTTTCAAATCATTTTACAACTAAAACTTACTTGTAGAAAGTTTCAATATTTTGATGATAAGAAAGTCTTTTAACCCCTTCCAAATTCTAGTTAAACACACTTAAAATAATTACACAAAATTAAATGAAAATAAGAATTCAAAAAAAATGAAATGAAAATAAAAAAACGAATAAGAAAAAGAGTACGCAAGAAAACAAGATATTACTGTGAGTATAGTAGCAGCATGAAAAAGAACTCTTTCTCTTAACAGTTAAAAGTAATTAAATAACGTGGAACGGAGAAAAACGTGGCGCCGGCCGGCAGGCATGGAAGGAACACACAGCCTCACGCCGTTAAAAGCATGAACATGACCATGATACTGACCCACCCCAGCCACGGTCCCCCTTAGCTATTCGACAAAGCCAACAAAAGTCATATCATAATAATCAAAATTAAAAAAATAACCGAAATCTACTCTTCTTGTTCCTCTCATTATTCAAATCAAAGGAAACAAACAAATACTCAATATTATTTAATGACATGGTAAGTGATTCTATTTTATTTTACAAAATGTTTGATGATCTGAATTTCGGACTCATCATGTTATGACAAAGACAAAACAAACAATACAATTCCTTAAAGCTTAAACAACATTAATATTGGAAAAAAATATCACAACTAAAAAAAAGTATTCACATCGACAACAAAAGTTAAATCTACAATTTTACGGTTGAGTAAACTTTTTACTAGTTAAGTCAACTTTTATTAGGGTAAGCGATATATTTCAGTTTAAAAAGAAGTTTTAAATTCAAATCTAGTGTTGAAAAGTGAAAATACAACAATATTTAACTATTAATTATAATTTTAGAGTGTGTTTGTTTTAAGTTTGGTAAATTTTATTCATAGAAATAACATACCTTAAAACATAAAGATGAGAAATTTATTTCAAAATATTTTAAAAAAAGATGTTTATTTCCAAAACCATAAAAATAAGGATTATAATAGGTAATTACGTATGAATTTATTTACATCTTCATGAGATCTTTATTCCCACCCTTTTCGTTGGAAAAAATTTTCTATTCCCGGAAACGTTTTATGCCCATGAATAAAATTTAGTAAACTTGTAATATATTTCTATCGTTTTATTCCCAGGAATCTACAAATATAACTTGAAACAAACGCACCATTAGAAAAATGATATTTGTACAACTATTTTGTGACAATTTTCTCTTTCATACTCATATTATATTACCACTCTCTCTTTTCCTTTTTCCCCTTTTTATTACTTCATCCGTCCCAAATTGTATGTCGCTTTGGAAAAAAACTACCCCAAATTATATGTCGTTTTACAATACTAATGAAACATTAATGTTACTTTTTTTATTATATCATTAACTATTTATTACTCTATCTTCTTTCAATTCTTTAATTTATATTTCCTATACCGTTTATTAAGGTTAATTTTGTAAAACAACTCATAATATCTATTTCTCACACAAAATTAATTATATTTCTTAATATGTGTGAAATGCCTAAAACATCATACAATTTGAGACGGATGAAGTATTTATTATCAATAAAAAACGTTATGACCGCAGAAGTATCATTTTTCATAATCTTGTGCAATTCAAACTATGTAGCTGAGTAAGTAGTTTAAAAAAAGAAAGAGGAAGTAGTCACTTTGGTCCATGAATAGGAAAAAAATAATCACTTTAGTTCATGAATACAGAGAAATTACAAAAGAGTCCCGGATATAGATTCTATTGGTCAATTTCAAGGACTAAAGTGACTAACATGATCTACATTCATGGACTAAATTGAGTAACGGAGCTTGCATTCAGTGACCAAATTGACTAACAGAGTCTACATTCTTAGATTATTTTGCAATTTATCTGCATTTGGGGATTAAAATGAGTTATCTTCCCTAAAAAAACTAACAAACAAAATCTGCAGCGCGCCAAGCATAGGCGCGTCCAGTTCACGTATTTGATTAGTTAAATGAGAAAAGAGGCGCGCTTCATGCCACTATCTTCTCAAATATCATATCAAAATCAAATCATCTGAACCTCCAAGAGCTACCAAACAATCCTTCACCGTTGGTTACAACGTCTCTTTCATTTCAACATTCTTTATTTTTAAATCAATAAACAATTACAATACCAAAGCAAACTCACACAGATAAATCCAATGCATCTCTTCACTCACAACTTCCCTTTTCTTCTCTCTCTCTCTCTCTCGCCGCCCTCGTTGATGGTGGTTACTGCCGCCGACATTTTCACTGTTGATGGGAGGAGGAGATCCTTCCTTATCGGATATGGAGGAAGAGGAGGAGGAAAACGATGTGATGGTGAACGATTCAGTTGACATTCTTTCCCGTTTTCGAATCTTCGATGCTCCTATACTCCTCTTCGTTTGTTTTCATAAAGCTCTCCGTTCTGAACTTGATCATCTTCGTTCGTTTGCTGAAATGGCGTCGTCCTTGGAACATGATCCGCATAGTTGCCGAGAAATTATTGTTAAGCTTCAACACAGATTTCAGTTTCTTAAACTTGCTTTTAAGTATCATTGCGCTGCTGAAGATGAGGTCAGTTCCTTGCAATTCATGCATCCTAATTCTTTAGATTAACTCTTTGATGTTAATCATTGTTATAAAAGCATATGCAGTATAATTATTGACTTGAGACTTCAGAGTAATGCAAATATTAATTTGAAGGCATAATTGCAATAAAATAATCAATGTTGTATTGAAAATATAAAGTGATATTTATTTCAGATATGTTATTTTGACAACTTTTTAGTTGTCCAACACCGTACATGTACAAGGTTCATATATCATTTGGTTTTTTAATTATTTTTTATACGATGTCGGAATACATTGTCAATTTTTAGTTATTTAAATAAATGTGTGTTATTTGAACAACCATTTGTGTGACAACCATAAATTTATAAAGAAAAGTAGGTAATGACATAGAAACCAAAACAATAGAGAGAGAAAGTAAAAACATAATGTGAGTATGAGAGAGAAAGTTGTCAGAAAAGTTGATAGAAAATGGTTGTACAAATATCATTTCTCTTTAAATAACACTACACTACTTATTTTTTGAGACATTTTGTTTTTGCTAATTTAACACTTAATATGAGACGGATGGAGTAGTGTACAACTATACACTCACATGCATTTGTGTGTGACAAGGTGTGTGCATTTTATGCTTGTTATGCTACGTTTTTTGGTTTGGAATTCAGAATATAACTTCAAAATAATTTTTGGCAGATCATCTTCCATGCACTGGATATGCATGTAAAAAATGTTGTATGTACATATTCCCTAGAGCATAACAGCACCAATGTGCTGTTTGATTCTATCTTACACTTCTTGGATGAGTTGATGAGCTGTAGTGAGAACATTTCCAAGCTGTTCCGAGAACTTGTGTACTGCATTGATATCTTGCAAACTTCAGTCTACCAACATATGCTGAAAGAAGAAGAGCAGGTAAATATTTGCTATTATTACGTTCATGAAAGGTAGATGTGGTTATTTTGTCTTTGTGACTATCCTTTTGTTGGTTTAGTTCCCATTTATTTGAAGTTGTAGGGATAAATACATGTTTCACTAAACGCAACTTACACACATTAATCTATCTGTTCACTTGAACACTGCAGATGAGAATTTTGTGCTGTGTTTCATATAATTTAGTTTATTCGATTTTGATGGCTACTTTTTCTTATAGGATATAGATCATGGTACTGAATGCAATTGTAATAGGAAGTTAGACACTGATTTTCCTGTACGGAATGTGTCAAGCTCTTTTACATTGTTCAAAAGTAAATTTCCAACTCAACACTTATATGCATTAAAGCAAAGGCTTGAAATTTAATAAAGTTGATGTCCTGTTAGTTTAGCATGTATCGTGCAATTGTGCATACACACAATCCAATTAATTTACTCTGTGAGTGCTTGAAACCAATAAGGGATTAACTAATTATCAGATAATAACTACCTTTATAACTATAGCTTAAATAAAACAACCTAAAAGTATAGGGTAAAATGCAAACTCATCCCCCCTTCCCCTTTACAACTTTGGTCCATTTACTATTTGCCCTGAGGAGGTCAAACCCCTCAATCTTTTCCTAGGTGTACAAAAAAAGAAACCCTTCTCTCAGGGCACACTCATTGGACATTTTGAATAATGGATAAAATGCAATATACCTCTTAAACTTAGAGTGATTGAATTATATAAGATGTACCTCAACTTTTGAAAGGGACAAAAAAATCCATTCTTTGTTCTCTGAATGCAAGAAAAAACCATGTCCAACAGACATTAATTTGACTCGTGAAAATGACCATGCCAGGCTTGGCATACCTTTCTCTTGTGTGTGGGCTTAAAGTACAGTTTTCATGCAATTAATTGCTCTGGCATCTACATTGCTAAGGCCAGCTATATACGTCAAAGTGGTCTGAACCATGAAGTTGATTCCACGACAATGACATATATGAAGGGGGTAAAACAAGAAATATTTAGAAATGACTTGACCTGCATCTTTAATTTTGAAATTCTTCAATAACGTAAATTTTGCATGAGCATGTATTTGTAGATACTTGAGTTTTGATTATCATACTTACTATCAAATTTATCCACTGCCGCAGGTTTTTCCTCTTCTGATCCAAAAATTGTCTACTAAAGAACAAGCCTCACTTGTGTGGCAATTCATATGTAGTGTTCCTATAATGTTGCTGGAGGAAGTTTTGCCATGGATGGTGTCCTTCCTGTCAGCAGATAAACAAGCAGAAGTTACTCGGTGTTTTAATGAAATTGCACCAATGGAAACAGCACTGCAAGAGGTTAGCTAAAGTTTATTACTGAATATTGAATAAAATTTATATACTCCCCCTCGCCTTTTTAATAATTCAGATCTAATTGCGAAGGTTTTGGTTTCTTGGCTTGGAAGCAACAAACAAACCTTCACTGGGACATATTTTCAGAGCGAGGAACTTCAAGGTTGCCGTGGATTCTTACATATAGAAAAATCATTTGGTCCGAGTTCATTCCATAGGAACTCCAAAGAAATTTCGAGTCGAACGAAAGTGAACAACAAAGAAACAGAAGATGAAGTCAACCAGGTTAAGGTTCTCCATCTTTGGCATAACGCTATTAAGAAAGATTTGAAAGAAATTCTGCAAGACCTTTATCTAATAAGAAATTCCGGTTCCGGCTGTTCTCAAAATTTAGACTCAATACTTATCCAGCTAAAATTCTTGGCTGATGTCCTCATCTTCTACAGGTAATATTTCTTACACGTCTTACATTTTTGGTGTGTAGAATCTGACTAAATTGTTGTATTTTAATTTTGCTGAATTTTTTAAAGCCAACCCTCTTCTATCTAAAATGCTCAATATTTTTCTTCTCAATTGTCCAAATTTCTGAATATAACTTTCTGATCACAGCAATGCTCTTAAGAAATTCTTTCATCCTGTACTGAACAAACATGCGCATGACCGATTTTCCAAGTCTACTGAATATTTCCTTGGTGAAAGTCACATTGAAGATTTACAGCAGTTGTTATTATATAACTCAGAAAGTGAAATGCCTTTGACCAAACTTGTAGAGAAGCTTTGTGGAAAACTTGAATTATTTGTATCAGCAGTCAACAAACATTTTTCTTTTCAAGAAATTGAGGTATTCAATGTAAATCACAATTTTTTTAACTCAGCAAGGTCGGGAACATGAGATATTATATAAATAATATATGATGATGGTCCTTAACCTTTTAGTTTATCAGTTAATAATATATCCACATATCGTGGTTTTGAAACCATTCTTGATTGTAAAAGTATCATCAAGATAAAAATGATTTAAGCAGACGAACCTATCCACTTATACAGACACATTAATTTATGAAGTTTTCAGTGGAATGAAATGTTTCTTAGTCTGAGTGAAGAAAAAAAAACAAGAAATGAGAGAAAGAATAAATCTCCATTTTTTAAAGAAAATTTAAATTTATGGCTATCTATATCTTTCTGTTTTTGGATCAAATTTATGGCTATATCTTAGTTCCATACTTATCAACAATTTTTATTTCTTCATTTAAAGGATGCTACATGATACCATTTAACTGTTTCCAATTTTGACACCTTATTTGTTTATTAGGTGTTTCCTATCTTTAGAAAGAACTGCAGAAATGGAATGCAAGCGAGACTTCTAAGCTTGAGCATGCATATGATGCCCCTTGGGTTACTAAAATGTGTTATAACTTGGTTCTCAGTTCACTTGTCTGAAAAAGAATCCAGGTCCATTCTCTATTACATGAAGGAGGGAAATAGTTCTGTCAGTAAAGCTTTTGCGCCATTGTTACATGAATGGTTCCGCATTGGCTATTCAGGTAAAACCTCAATTGAAAAGTTCCGACAGGACTTGCAGCATATGTTCAAAAGAAGACACTCTTTTTCATCTGAGAAAATGAAGGAAGCTTGTGGGTTTTCATTTTTAAATTCTGACAAGCAGCCACATAAAAGCTGTGGCAAGAATTGTTTGTCCTATTCCTCATCTTCTGGATCCAAAAATGTGAGCAAGTATGAGACACCATACTCCACAGGAATTAATTTGCACATATTTTTCCCTGACACTGCTATGAAGTTAAATCAGCATCCAAGACTTCATGCAGCAAATTCTTCTTCTGTTTCATTTCTTAATGATCCAAAACCAATTGACCTGATATTTTTCTTTCACAAGGCTATTAAGAAAGATTTAGATTACCTAGTTCTTGGCTCGGCTCAGTTAGAGGGGCATGATGATTTGGTTACTGATTTCCAAAAACGGTTCAATCTCATATATTTTCTTCATCAAATCCATAGTGATGCAGAGGAGGAAATAGTGTTTCCAGCTTTGGAGGCAATAGGCCAGCTCAAAAACATTAGCCATGCCTACACCTTTGATCACAAACATGAAGTTGAGCACTTTGGTAAAATGTCTCGCATTCTTGATAAGATTTCTGAATTACAGCTTTTAGTTTCTACTACTGATTCAAAGATAAGGGACAAGAGAGTGCTAAGGCGTCATCATTTAATCAGGAAGCTGCAAGAAAGGTGCAAATCAATGCATAAGTTACTTTCTGATCATATAAACCGCGAGGAAATAGAAATTTGGCCTATAATTAGAGAATTCTTCTCGAACCGGGAGCAAGGGAAGATCATAGGATGCATACTTGGAAGAATAAGTGCAGAAATATTACAAGATATGATACCTTGGCTAATGGCATCTTTAACACAGGAAGAACAACATGTTTTAATGTTCTTATGGTCCATGGCTACTAAGAATACAATGTTTGATGAATGGTTAGGTGAATGGTGGAATGGGTACAGTATAGCTAAGGCAGCAGATGGATCAAATGATGCCCCTCTACAGAATGTTGAGCCACTAGAAATTATATCCAAATATTTGTCAGAAGAGGTTCTTAATGCATTACAAGAAGAATCGTCGGCCAACGAAAGCATAGATTTTTTGCAGAAGGATCTTATTGGCAATAACTTTGAGTTGCCCGACAAAAATGTTGATGACAATGTTAAGGTTCATAATGGAGCACAAAGTTATAGTCAATGTTCAGAATGCACAAATCAATTTCATGATATTAAGAAAAATGGCTGCAATGAAGTAAAACCAGTGGGCACTATGACAAGTCAGTCTGTTCAACATTTTGATTTTGACAAGTCTGGGCATTATGACAGACTTCTGAAATTGAATCAAGATGATCTCGAGAAGGTAATAAGAAGGGTATCTCGTGACTCTTGCCTAGACCCTCAGGAAAAGTCGTACATAATACAGAGCCTACTGACGAGGTTGGTCTTGTGATTTTCCTAATGGTTTTTGTTATTTACACAATAAAAACTAATAATATGCCTATACCTAACAAGTAACAACTTAGCTCTTGGGTAGTTGGTTGTTGACAATTATGTTTATCTCCTCATATTTTGGAGTAACAATTGAAGAATATTGCTTAAATTATTTTGCTAGTCAATTTTATCGTCAGTGAACAATACAATTGTTATGTTTACATTCAAATTATTTTGCTTTTTTCTTTTTTTATAAAAACACTTACAATCAAGACGTAGACAGCTTTTGACCGAGGTATTTTTCAGTGTAAAATAAACTAATCCTAACATGCATTAATGGCAAGGTTATGTAATCTTGCTTGTTTTCCTCATCATTAATTTTGGAAGGTTATAGGAAACAGTTCCAATCAATAAAAGGGGTATTGTGTTGAAACTGAAATCTGAACTAACTACAGAAAAAGGAAAGAGCTGAACGTGTTCCTAACCAGGGAAAATATCACTTAGCCCAAGCTAAAAGCTAAAATAAAACTGAACAGGATATCCCTCTCCTATTCTGTTACATTTCTGTCTGTACCTTGTATTTTCTCTTTCATCTATACTCTCTGTAACTAACCTTATCTCTATACCTGCATCTACTATTTGGTCAATCCCTCGACACCTACATGTTTTCTTCCTGATTGCAGTTAATCTTTAGTGGGCCAGAGCTTGCAGGTTTAAACATGCAAGCCTTCTTCATCTTGGACCCGACCTGTACTGTATTTGAGTCCATGGTATGGTCCTATTAGAAAGCAGTAAACCACGGACCACAATGAGTATGAAATGCACCTTTTATAGTTGCATATGAATACCTGTGGTTTATTTAAGTGTGATGTTGTAAACCATTGATATTTATTTGCTAAAATTTAGTGTACAATTTTTTTAGAAGACGGTGTATTTCTGCTCGACTAATTGCATCTATTGTTCGTCTATTCCAATCCTATAATAGCCACACACTTCAGGTTTTTAACATAACTTCCCACATATTTTTAGCCGTTGGATCATTAGTCAGAAGATCTCTTCTATGGAAGCCAATATCAAAAGCGATGGACAGGAATTCCCTGGGAAACATCCATCTTACAAGGATCCTCATGAAAAAATCTATGGTTGCAAACACTACAAGAGGAACTGTAAGCTTTTGGCTCCCTGTTGCAACCAGCTTCATGCTTGCATACATTGCCATGACGAGGCATCAGATCATTTAATTGACAGGTAAGAATAGTATGTGCTCTGTTTATGTTTTATTTTTGAATTGAGGAATTTGATTTTTCATAATTCATCTTTGACGGAATGCCTAAATATATGTAGAAAATCAATTACAAAGATGATGTGTATGAAGTGCCTGTTGATTCAACCAATCAATGCCACATGCTCATCAGTTTCTTGCTGCAATTTATCCATGGCAAAATATTACTGCAGGATCTGCAAGATATTTGAAGATGAAAGGTAATGTAGCCTAACCGGTTTCTTTATAAAGTATAAACTAACTTTCTCATCCCATAAAATGTTTGCCAAACTGCGAGATAAATTGTGTGTCCCAGGCATACACGATGATGTCTTATTTATGGTATAAATACCATAATTTAGGGAGATAATTAGAGTTTATCAGGGAGATGATAACTAGCTAAATGACATCTGTAACATAAACGTTGTTGACGAAATATTACTCCCTCCTATCTCAATTAACTAACTACACGCATACTAAGAATATTGGTTAACTTCATTGAATTTTCTTGATGTAATAAAAAAATTAAAGCATTTACAAAAGAGTAAATTACTCCACCCTCCCTTGAAAGATAGAGATATTACACTCCCCTCCCCTCATGTTTTGAAACACACACTCCCCTCCCTTAAATCTTTTAAAATACTACATTTTCATCATTCCTTTTAACTTTCTGTTAACTTTTAAAAATAACTCTCGTCAAATTATTTCTTTTACCAAAATAACCTTTCAGAGTTTCTAAGTATGTTATTTCTATATCCTTCATTGTCATCAACATGCCAAACATGTCTTAAGCGATTTCTCATTTGCCACGAAGGTTTATAAAGTTGGAACTGAAATTCGGTTAACGATTGATTAAGGCAATGGGTTTCTTGTGGGTCTTGCTTCATAATGAAATTGGTGAGAAGAGGTTTTACGGTGGATTTTGGACTTCTCCTCATTTTTATTTTTTTATATTCAGAAAAATTCCAATCATGGATTTTGTCAAAATGCATCTGTAGTCGTGAAAGCACTTTTTTTAAATGTTATCAAAGGAACTTGCTACTTGTAGTCAATTGATATTGCAAGCAATTGATAGGGAAAAGAACACAGATCAAATAAGAATAGGAAAGGGTATTTTGGTAACAAAAGATTTTTATTTAACGGAAGTTAAGAAAATTTGACGGAAAACATAAAATTGGATTAAATTGAACTATGTTTTATTTAGTGAGGGAGGGGGCTGTGTATTTTGAAACATGAGGGGAGGGATGTGTAATACTTGTATCTTTTAGGGGAGGGGAATGTATTTTACTCTTTACAAAATTGTCATTTCTTTTCATGTAATTTATACGAGAACTTGTTCCATTAAAGAGTATTGCTTTCTTTTTTGCTTATATTTGAAACCAGTGTTGGAATTTAGAAAAGAAATTAAGCAGACTTATGAGTTCTGAAAACTGAAAAACACACATTTCATTCCTTCTAACAACCTTTAAATACAAGAAATTCATAATCAGAAATAAACAAAAGAAAACTGCCTAGAAATTTGTAACAGACAAACATAAATTTGTAACCCCCTAATTCCTATAATTAAAATCATAACAGTCATAACCATAGGAATACTACAATAAACTCTAATAATAAGTTCTGATCCATATTCTCAACAACCAGAGTAGTAACATTCTAACATGTATTACTTATGACATCCACTAGTGTCAAAAGACTAACTACCCCTCCTCCTCTCTCACATATGTGTGTGTGTGTATGTCGCCTTGTAATAACCAATTTCTCATTACATTCTTGGGGGACAACGTTTGATGACTAGAGATCTTCTCCATTTCTCAAAAGAAATGGAGAGCTTCAGTTCTATAGTTTAGGGTGTGAAGTCATACATTTCTAGAACCAGTGATATAATTAGGCCTTTATACACCAAAAAAGTCGTAGTAATAGAGTTCTTCATTTCTTTTGAGAAATAGAAAGGATCTCTACTAACATTTGCTTTAGTTTTATAAATGTGAGAATGTTAGGTGAGTGGAAACTCAGAAGTGAGTTAGTTACGGAATGCCTTTGGGCCAGCTGATAGTAGCTAGTCCATAAGAGAATACTAAAGACTTAATGCTGTTCATACCTATAGAAAGAAGGTTTTAGAAACTTATGGGCCAAGTTTAACATATTCCTAGTTCTCTCTTTTTATGGAAACTGGTCAAGTACATGGGGGGTGATACCTGTCACTTAATCTTGCTGTTCTTTTATCTTTATGCGAAGCTTTCAAATTGTGTTACCATCATGACTAAAACTCTTGCATTTTTTAACAGGGAAATTTACCATTGTCCCTATTGCAACTTATGTCGAGTTGGAAAGGGTTTGGGTGTTGACTATTTTCATTGCATGAATTGCAATGCTTGTATGTCTCGTTCTCTTATGATACACACATGCAGAGAGAAATCTTTAGAGGAAAACTGTCCGATTTGTCATGAATATATCTTCACATCCTGCTCTCCAGTAAAAGCCCTTCCATGTGGTCATGCGATGCACTCAACATGTTTCAAGGTACTTACTTGTATTTTTTCCTCCACAATCATTTTGCAAAAACAAAGATAACTTAAGCTGCATTTGTGGTGGACTTCCAGGAATATACTTGCTTTAGCTATACCTGCCCAATATGTAGTAAGTCACTTGGAGACATGCAGGTCAGTCAATATTATTGCATATCCTATATTAAGATATATTGTTCATATTGCTGCAAATATATTTTACCATGGTAATGACTGTGTATGTCTCTTCACTTACATTGCTACTGTAGTACAATGCTACATGTACTGAAGATTCACTAGAAGCTTTCTTGCATTCTGATGATTATAATGGTTCACATTATAGGATTAGTCTTTTAGTTGCAGTGGGAGGAGAAATAATATTCAAAATAATAAAATTATCCTTATTTATATTTAGGCTAGATTTATGTAATACTAGTTAATTAAGAAAGCAAATCGTGAAAATAAGGAAATATGGGAACCAATTACAAGAGATCAGTTAAGATAATCTACGATAGAATAAAGATATTCTAACACTTCCGTTAAGCTGAAGCTTACTAAGCTTTACATGATTGTAAAGTCAACTCAAACAAAAGTTGAGGCCAGAGGGCATCTAGGACAAGAGCTAGGACCAGATTGCATCTAAAGACATGAGCTATGGCAGGACCATCTTTTGGAGAAGAGCGGGCCTAGACCACATGTTGGAGAAAAGTTGAGGCCAACCCACGTATGGGAGTAGAGTCAGGCCAACTTGCATTCGGGATAAAAGAGTTGGGTTCAGACTCCAGATTGCATCTGGGACAAGAGTCAAGGCAAAATCGTATTTGTGATAAGTTGGGGGCAGATCATGTCTAGGACAGAGACAGAGGCTAGACTGCATCTGGGACAGAATGCAGGAATGCTGTAGAACTTCCATTAGTTGCTTCGACTAGTCGTGGTGGATGATGTCACTTTGCTACCATGTTAAAGTTATAGAACTTGCCATGTATGTTTGATATTTTTATGAATGATATGCTAAAAAACAAGAACACCAATCTCTGTGTATATTTTTATTAGACTACGAAAACAAAAGGTAAAAATAAGAAAATGAATACTGATTCCAAGAGATATTCAATGATCTAACTAGTTTCATGACAGAAAAGAGATGCGGTGGCATATTGTTCAGATACTCTAAAAAAACTATTTCTGATTTAAGGGAATACAGAGTTTCACTATTTGAATAGGACCAGATCACTGAAATATTTACATAAACTAAAGAATTCTGATTTTAGAAGTTGCCAGTCACTACTTCATGTTAGTTCCATTATAGTTGTAATTTAGAGCTAGGAATATTCAAACCTGCCAAGGACTTTGAAATTCCACAGGGATGAGATTATGAGAAGCCATGCATTGAGCTCATAGATTTTGATAGCATAGACAATTGTTTTTTCACCTTAAAAATTGTGTTTCAGTTCTTCAATCATTTATTTTCAAATGATATTGTCATTTCACTTACCTGAAAACTATTGTGCAACTGCTCAAGATTCAATTAGTCTGTTTCAAATAGCTGGACTGTTGGGTTGGATTTTAATTTTGTCATCGGTACTCCATTTATCTTTCAAGTAATCATCTCTCTAATACTATCATAATGCCTTGCAGGTCCTTTTTAGGATGTTAGATGCACTACTGGCCGAGCAGAAAATGTCTGACGAGTTTTTGGGTCAAACTCAGGCTAGTCAGCTTTCTCTCTTATTTCCCGTCTCATATTAAACCTTCAATTTTTTATTGTTTTTCCGAAATATATACTCTAATTGAATCTATAACTGCAGGTTATATTATGTAATGACTGTGAAAAGAAAGGAGCAGCTCCCTTCCACTGGCTTTACCATAAATGCCCTTGTTGTGGTTCCTATAACACTAGAGTTATATGATTCTTCCAGTGTGAGCATAGATGTTTGCTTCTCCTAGCTTCTCTGTATTTAAGCATTAGATCATACTTTGTTTTTAATTTTTTAGCTCTGTCACTTATGCCAGAATAATCCTCCTAATGTAAAAATAATTACATTGTTATATATGACATTTAATTGTTAAAAAAGTCTTCCTTTGATGTGCAACTACTCAGAATCAACATTACAATTTCAGTTTGAAAAGCAAGAAATGATATTCGTGATAGCTTTCTGCTAGAAGATATTTGCCTTGCCATCTACTTTGTTTTGGTTATCTGCTTACTTATTAAATGCATAGCGTGGACACCACCGTAATTTTTTTTATATCATCTAATAATGCTAAGAAGGATAGGAAATTATCAGATATACTCTTAGAGCTCGAGGTATACAGATGAGCTTAAATTTCATCGATAAATCGTAAATTTTGACATATTTGATCAAGCTTGAATTTGATAACCAGAGTGACGCAATATAGGATTAAATATGATTTAGTCCTTAAAAAGTTTATGTTTTTTCGATAAATACTTAAAACACATTATTGTTAAATGTAGAGGTAAAAAAAAAAAAAGAATAAAACTTTTTGTCTAGTCTCAATAAGAATTAACTTAAAAAAAAGTTGGATTCTAGGGTGAGGGTCCAATTAGGTCCCTCACGGGTGAACCACGAGAAAAACACCAAT
>Ga0228710_1004927_pt1 | contig 20942 bp, 8 predicted proteins | sample MedpolnodulmetaG_FD_177995 | JGI IMG/M metagenome (GOLD analysis project Ga0228710, IMG submission 177995) | Root nodule microbial communities from Medicago polymorpha collected in Santa Monica, California, United States - pink nodules | ecosystem: Host-associated > Plants > Roots > Nodule... | reverse complement strand
GAATAAGTCGTGGTTGGGATCCCTCATCAGCACCATAATTGGAAATTTGAAGCTTTCAATTTCTAATATTCACATCAGATATGAGGACAGTGAGAGGTAAAGGAAAATTCAAATAAATTAGTTGTCTTACAGATGTTTATATCTTTCCCCAGCCTGATATGTTCTGTCTTGTAGCAATCCAGGGCACCCATTCGCAGCTGGTGTTAGTTTGGACAAACTCTCGGCTGTGACAGTTGATGATAGCGGGAAAGAGACTTTTATTACTGGAGGTGCACTAGATCGCATTCAGAAGGTTCTATTTTGTCTTAGTATAAAATAATTTGGGTGCAACAATGAAATCCCTTGGTACTAATTTAGATGCTTTATAATTTGATAAAGTTCTGAAGCATATCTTGCATTACGACAAAGGAAGGTTAGCTTAAATTTTTTATATTGAATTTTTCTTGCTCGAGAGTTAGTACCAAGAAGCTTATTTCGTTGTTCATAGTCTTTAATCTATTCACTTTTTTTATTGGCCTTTTTTAACGATCTTATTACTTACCAGTACTGAATTACTGAGAGTTGTAGTTAAATCCATCATTGCAAAACGAAAAATAATTTTAGTTCAGAGTCCAAAGTGGTCATTGTCTTTCACTTTCCATAACTATATCATATCTAGAGTTCTTTTGTTTTTAATGTCTTTTGTCCTCGTCACTTTTGCAGTGTGTTGAACTTGATCGGCTTGCAGTTTATTTAGATTCAGATATTATTCCATGGCATGTTGACAAAGAATGGGAAGATTTACTTCCTTCTGAATGGTTTCAGGTTTGTACGGTGGATATTAGAGTGAATACTGAAGGCTGAGTTTATGATGGTCCTTTTATCCGTTATCTTTTGTAGTTCTTTTCTGTCAATTTATACTATCTATTAAAGAAGTTATTGAGTTTGCAGTATAGAAGATACTATCAGATAAAAAAAAAAAGTAACTATATTTGCGGTGAAGGTTGGAAGTTTTCACCCCTGGGGGTGGGGTGTTCTATATTACTACCTTCCCGTCCTTATTATAAGAGAATTTTCCAAGATTTTTTGGGTCTTATTTATAAGAAAATGTCACAATTTTTAAGGTGTTTGTATTTATTTCTTAAAAGACTTTTTTACCCTCATTTCAATGTTTGTCTTTTTAATCTTAATGGTTGTATTTAATGTCGCAATTTCTCATGAGGGTATATTTGTAAAAATACTCAAAATTTACAACCATTCATAACTCCATTAGCTTCGATGTTTTTTTGATTTTTCTTCTAATAACAAGGACTAGGGAGAGTATTATCTTATGGCAAAGTAGTAGAGTACTATAGTGAGTTTTGTACATGGTATGAATTAGGTTTTTACATTGGGCCTTACTCATTCTTACAAATACGACTTGTAAGGGGAGGGTGGCACTAGTGCTCAGAGGCACAAACCAATCCTTTGGTACTTTTACATAGGTAGAGTTGGAAAAATAAAGTGGAGACCGTCTTTCAGTTTTGCCTAGGATTTCTGTGGTTAGAATACAATATAATATAAAGATGTATAACAAAAATCTTTAATGTCTTTGTATTATATTAGACATAAAGTTAAGGGCTCCTGACTAGTGGTTTGAGAGTAAAAGTTTTCAATTTACAATTTTGGATGTAAAATATCAGTTCGAAATATTGTTTACTTTTTGCATAAAATAGTTGCATACTGGGTGATTTGTTCGCAACTCAAAATTCTTAGCTTACCCAGGCCAGGGTTAATTAAGAGTTATTAAAGCTATTCTCAGGTTCCTTGCTTAGCATTGTATTATTATGGCCACATAAGACAAATCACACGAGAGTCTTGCCAGGCTTGGGGAATTGTAGGTGTCAGGGCTTTGGAAAGAAACATTGGTAAATAGACAACTTCCAGGGAAGTCTATGATGTAATGTTATTTGGTTTGAATGGGACAACACATATTTAAAGCAGAGCAGGTGCATTTTGCCCCTCTGAACGAATGGATTATTTGACTTCTTTAGACGTGGCTCGTGATTTTCTTTTGTCATCACGACTTTATTATTACTCCATCTCTCCCTTATTGTTTCTCATAGAGATTCTCATAAAAAACCAGATATTTAGTTTTGGCACTAAAGATGGGAAACCTGCGGATACTTTGTCGCAAAAGCACTCATATATTCTGCAACCGGTGACTGGGAAAGCGAAGTACTCAAAGCTGCATTCGAGTGAAGTTGCTGATAGCAAACAACCTTTGCAGACGGCTGTGGTGAATTTGGATGATGTTACAATCAGCTTATCTAAGGTTCATTTGATGCTTCTTTTTTGAACATTTTGTTGCGTGAGATTGTTATTATTTTTGGGGATAATCTTTGCATTTCTGTCTTTGCAGGATGGATACAGTGATATGATGAAATTAGCAGACAACTTTGCTACATTTAATCAGCGTCTAAAGTATGCTCATTTCCGTCCACTGGTACCAGTAAATTCTGATTCCAGGTCTTGGTGGAAGTATGCTTACAGAGCTGTATCTGATCAGATGAAAAAGGCAAGGTATTTAAACACATTCCAAATATGTTCACAGCTTCATGCATTAGTTGTCAGTTGCTAAGATTTGTGATTGCTAGTTACTGTAATAGGGTTATAACTTGCATAAGTAGCCTGCAGTTTAATAATATAATTTGTAATCAAACAAGACTAGTGGCCAGTATTTGACTAATCTATATACTTGTTTCACACTGTTGAGAACTCTTGTGTCAACTAGAGATGATATCAGGCCTTATTCTAGATCTGTTTTGGGCCATGATCTATGTTGCACCACCTGTATTTGTCCACACTCCATATATACCCCCTTATGGGCACGAAGTAGTGTGTTGACTGTTGAGATCCCTGTTATTTCCCCCCCATTTCATGCTTAAGATGACAGAACAGTGATTGGGCAGCTAATCCTTTGGAAGGTTCTGACAGCAGTAAAGGCTACTTAGGAAGAAGCAAATGTGGTCATGGGACAGCTTCCCTCTTTCTGTCTTGAGGATAATGGCATTAGAGTCATCGAATAGCTCATCTGTTGTCAAGCGGCGATACCCTTTGTCTGACTTGAAGACAAGACAAAATTTAAATGGGGTGGTATTGATTGGCTTTTGATTTGAATGGAATCATGACAACCTAGTGTGCAGTACTTGGCCCAAATGTCCTGGGCCTATTTAGAGTTACCTTAGTTAGGAAATAGGAAAGGAGGGAAGAGGAAGTTACTGATAGAGATGAGGAGGAAGGTTACATATAGGAAATGGAGGACAAACACTCCCATTTCTGTAATAGTTTCTTTTCAATCTATGTTGCTTTTCTGTCAATGTTACCATTTTGCTTATCTATTGAATTGTGCTCTTATCAGAAGCAAAGTAGACAAACACTCTCTTAACAACTTGCACTATTAAGTTTCATGTAATGTGTGATAAACTCTTAGTGATCAGATGACAAATTTCATGTGGTTACTGGTAGCTCCTACTAGATTTTGGAAGAAGGGAAATTTTATGTGGCTTTCAGTTATCATTCTTCTGTCTATTTAGCAACCTAAATCTTATTCAGCTAATGTACTGTCTTATAGGGTGAATAACTTGTTTTAATGTTTTCATCAATATTATATCTTTGTGGGACCTAATGATGATAGTTGATCTTTACTTATCATAGTTAGATGTTTGTATTTCATTACCTCTTGAACTAAGGTTATTTTATTTCTGTCAGTGGAAAAATGTCGTGGGAGCAAGTTTTAAGATATACAAGGTTGCAGAAGAGATATATCTCTCTCTATGCTTCACTGCTTAAGTCTGACCCCAGTCAGGTGACAATTAGCGGAAACAGAGAGATTGAAGACCTAGACCGTGAACTTGATATTGAACTTATACTGCAATGGAGGTATATTGTTTATTCTGGGATATTTGTTTGGCATCCTGATATTAACATTGATAATTCAATCAATAAAATATTTAAGGGTTAAATATGTTTTTGGTCCCTATAAAATTGGAACTTCTAAGTTTAGTCCTTACTTAATTTTAATAGGTTTTTTAGTCCCTACAAAAAAAATTTACTTCTAATTTTAGTCCCTGTTAAAACAAAGTTTGTTTAATTATCCTTAAACTCTTAAATTTTTGAACGATTTTTTTTAGAAAAGTTTAGAACACTATGAAAGGTTCAATTACTAAAATTTAAATTTTTTTAACATGAAACGAATTAAATATGAATTTTTTAAAACGATAAAAGTTAAAGATAAAAGTAATAAAATCTGGACATATATATCAAATTTTGCGATAAATTTTTGCGGAGGAACTTTTAATAATGTTCTTAACACGTCTACAAAAAATTGTTAAAAAACTTAAGAATTTAAGCATAAATTAAACAAATTTGAATTGAGCAGGGACTAATACTGAGTGCATAATTTTTTTGTAGGGACTAAAAGAACTATTAAAATTAAGTAAGGACTAAACTTAAAAGGCCTCAATTTTATCCGGACTAAAAACATATTTAACCCAATATTTAATATTGATAAATATTGTTTATGGCATGTATGATTTAAAAGTGAAAACTATTAAAGGATAAATGTGTATATGTCATTCTTTGTCCCCTTGACTTTGTGAACATTAGATATTTCTTTCTTCCCTTGCAATTGTACTATGGAATCCGCATATTTGGATTGAACTGAAAGATTCACACATATGTGTGGAAGCTATGTTAGACATTGGAACGTTCTTGTCTATTCTTCAACCTTGAAAAATCTATGTTTATTGGTGTTTGCAGAATGTTGGCGCACAAGTTTGTGGAGAAATCAGCGGAGTCAAATCTTAATGCTAGGAAACAGAAAGTGGGGAATTCTTGGTGGTCATTTGGATGGTGTGGAGTCTCTTTTAGAAATACTTTCATATTTCAGCAATTAAATAATGGATTTTACTTGAGTTTTGGCTGTGCTGCTCACCTATAACCACATACATTCTCAGGACCAGTAATTCTCCTAAAGAGGAAACCGAGGAATTCAAATTCAGTGAAGAGGACTGGAACCAGTTAAATAAAATGATCGGGTATAAGGAGGGTGATGATGGGAAATCAGCTGTAAATAGCAAGGCAGATGTTGTTCATACTTTCCTGGTAGTTCACATGAATCACAATGCTTCGAAGCTTATTGGGGAAGCAAACGAGCCTGTAGCAGAATTATCATGTGAAAATCTTAGTTGCTCAATAAAGCTTTATCCGGAAACAAAGGTTTTTGACATTAAGTTGGGTTCATATCAGCTATTATCACCAAAAGGTCTCCTTGCAGAGGTTTGAATTTTTTCTTAATGATTGGTGTGAATTTTTTTGCCTTTTGATTTTTATAGTTGCAAAATATATGGTATCATGAGCATTTGTTTGACATCCTTTCAGAGTGCAACCTCCAATGACTCATTAGTTGGTGTCTTCAATTATAAACCTTTTGACGACAAGGTGGACTGGAGCATGGTGGCCAAAGCTTCTCCATGTTACATGACTGTATGCTGTTTTTCATTTGGTATCCTTTTTCCCTCTGAGATTTTATTTATTTGGTTTAATTTTATCTGATTTTTCTTTGGCGTTTGAACAGTATATGAAGGAAAGCATTGATCAAATTGTGAAGTTCTTCGAAAGTGATACTGCTGTAAGTCAGACCATTGTGCTAGAAACTGCAGCTGCCGTGCAGGTACTATTTAACATCTCTACTTTTTGGAGTTTTGTTAACCAGCAAAGTTATAACTAAGATTCCTGGGCTCAGTATGTTACATAAAAAGTTTACGAGACAGTTGGACTTTGTCATGGACATAATTGTTTCTCTCCAATCAAATGCTCCAAAGAACTGCAGAAATCCAAAAGTTTCATAATGCGACAAAACTTCTGCCTCCTTTTTACCAAAGCCTTGAATTCTAACCTTACAAAACTAGTTGAACGTCGGAAAAACCTAAACTTCATCAGAAGCCCCAAGGTGTTCCATAAACAGGCGTCACCTTGTGATTCTAGAACAGGTGCTTAACTTGAAAAGCACATCAAGAAAGAGGATGTAGAGGAGAGTGCGGCCTACTGACATGCAACAGATCAATTACGTTGATCCTATTATGTACTTCTGTTCAAATAAGAGACTTCCATTAAGAAGGACGGATAGGATCTGCCTGATGGCAGTTTTTGGTCAGGAAATAATAAGTGACAATCATTTAATGGCAGTTTTAGGAAGTTTAATAGCAGTTATTACTTATTAGATGGTTATGATTGGAAAATAATATCTGAATTTTTATTAGTATATATATGATACTATGATATGGTAATATCAGAAGAAGAGGGAAGAAGGTTGGCATTTTGACAGAGAATACGCTCCGTAGGATTCATAGTCTCTGGTAATGCAACTTGTGTAATAGGAGAATTTGGTGCTATCAAGGACCTTTGGATTTAGTTAACTGATCAGGATTCAGGAGGAGTGTGCTAGCAATTGGAAGAAGGAATTACTAGACACAAAATTAGATCAATTCAAAATACAAACTCTCCTATCTGGATTGATACTGATAGTGAGCTTAGATGAGTACAATCAAGTAAAACCAGACTCGATTCCAGCTTACTAGCTTCCCTGTGCTTCAAGTCTCTACGAAAGATTTATTTTGTTTTGTTCACATTTTCATTTGTAATTTTTCCCTCCCAGATCTGTTCTCTCTTTATATTGTTATGTTTCTGTGTCTTTTCTCAATATATTTCATATGCGAATTTATTTTTGTCTTGCTGGAGAGTTCCACTGTTAAATCTTTTGTGAAAAAAAAATGTTCTAATTGGTTGTATCATTGTTCGTAGATGAAAATTGATGAAGTTAAGCGCACTGCCCAACAACAAATGAACAGAGCATTAAAGGATCACGCCAGGTGACTTTACTTTTCATGTGGTCTTCTAACTCTGTAATATATGTGAATTCGTAAAATAGAAACAGAGCCTATGGTGCTTGGGCAGGAAACAGTTGTATACTATTGTTGAATAATGACAATAGGAAATTTCGTTGTTATGATGCTTATTAGATGTAGGTAATTGAAAATGAGGTTGATTTAAATCACACTTACACTTATAATAAGTAATATTAACAAATGATACACAAATGAAATGAGCGTTGGACATGATAATATCCAATACAGCTATTTGACTCTTACTCAAAACATATACAAAAAATATAGGATATATGTTTATGGTTAGATTTAAATCACACTTATAATAAGTAAAATTAATAAATCATGCACCAATGAATTATGTTAGATTGGATATGATAATATACAATATAGTTATTATACTCTTGCTCAAAACATATACAAAAATATAGGATACATGTTAAAAATTATAAAACAATGAATATAGAACTGTGGTTGAGCTTATAGGGTTTTAGGTAGGGTTGAGCATCAGACGGTTTCGAGCGGGTTCGGTCCCGAAATCGTCATTCTAGATGAAACCGAACGCACCAAATCAAGAACCAGTTCCGACCGTATCTTGTCTCGGTTTCGGCAGGTCTCAAGTTTGTCGGTTGGACGGGTAGCACGGATGGGTTGATTCGGTTATGTGCCTCAACAAGGAAAAAATTACAGAGAAGCATGAAGAGGAAGCAAATGGACATGAATGGAACCTCTATTTTTACCTCTGCACAAAAATGACAAACATACAATAAAAATACACAAAGAACGTGAGAGAGGGAGGGAGAGAGAGACAGAGAGAAAGGGGCAAACAACAAAGGAAATGAAATAAGAATATGAGGGTGAAGAGAGACGAGGATGATGGAGTTTTGAAAAACAATGGAGATTGATTTTGAGGTTAGAGAGAGAAGACAAGGAAGAGAGGGGCGTTGTCATTGATACAAGTTAATACTAGCTTTTATTAAATTGTTTAATTTCAAATGTTGTGTTGTACATCAGTAGAGTAGACCAAAATAATACAGGCTATAGAAGCTTATAGTAGACCAAAGAGTAGCTGGATATTCACATGACTCAGTATTTTTACATAATATATAATATATGAGTAGTACTTCGGACGGTTCGGTTAGCAACATATGCAATTCTTTTGAGCCGACCCCGACCGTCAAAAGCCATTCATAACTGTTTCTAGGTAGTTTTGCACCCGTGGATCGAACCGACCCGACCGTAACACTCATATTTCTAACGAGTTTCGGTCGGTTTATTATATTCTGCTCAGCCCTACAAACATATTTGAAAATTGCTCTTCTCCCATCAAGATTTGCTCACTCCCATACAAACTAACAAAAATACCTCCAACGTGACTTAAGACACACATATGTTATACCCAGCATGATTTAAGTCACTCTGGATTACAATCTGAGTGAGTTAAGTTACTATGGGATACAACCTGCGTGAGTTAAGTCATGTTCGACACTTTCAGCGTGAGTTAACTCAGAGTGACTTAACTCACTCATGTTGTAATCTTAGAGTGACTTAACTCACGCAACTTGTATCCCAAAGTGACTTAACTCAATCAAGGTTTAATTCAGAGTGACTTAACTCATGCTGGGTATCACATCGAGGCTATTTTGTCAGTTTGTAGGGGAGTGAGCAATCTTGATGGGAGAAGAGCAATTTTCAACATATTATGTACCCTCATTCATTTGATGTCGTTTAATGACTATATAGTAGTTATGTGATGTCGTTTTCCATTTTTCATCGTTCAACTCCAAAATTCATCACTGTCTGATTCATTCAAAAACAAAAGTAATTCAAACATGTCTGTTCTTATTCGAACAATTCAAAGAGCTCATAGATTGAAACAAACATTCTCTTCACCTAGAATCAGTAATGTTCTCTCTCAAACATTAGGTTTCAGTAACAGTGCTCACGTTGCAGAATCAGTAACCAAATCACCGTTTGAATCCAACATTTTGCGAATTCTTCGTAACGAAATCGAGTATCAAGATGAATACGCTCCTCCTCACCAGGTTCCCACTCTTCTACATGAAAAAAATGAAAATTTTGATCAATTTTGTTATTAGGGTTTTTGCATTCTTTTCAAATTTCAATTCAATGTTATGAAAATTGATACTATCTGTTTGGTAAAAAATAGGTTATAGTTGATAAAGTAGCTTATAGTGGATGAACTTATAGCGAATTAGCCTATAAGGTAGATTATAGCGGATATGATGATGAATTGAATTTGTTGAGTTCATAAAATTAACGATTGAACTAACTTTATAAATATGAAATGGCATAAAAAAGATATGTTATAAGCTTTATGCTAATTAAATAAGTTGTAAGCTAGTAAAAATATGTTATAAACTCGCGCGTAAAAATATGATATCAAATAAGTCTTTTTTTGTCATATGAGCTTTTAAGCCATAAGCTCAAAATTTGGCATTGCCAACAGAGCCTGTGCATCAAAGAATGCAAAAAAAGTATGGATTTTAGCTAAATTTATATATAATGCTACTCTTGCAAGCTTATTTTAGGTAAAGTTTATAATCTTGTCTGCATTTGTTTAAAGAAAAAAAAAACCTTTTTCAATGCATGAAGAAGAAGCACAATATAGGTGCAAAATCCTTTATGAAAATTACATTACTTCTTGGAGAAGCAAACAAAATTAAGATTGGTGTCATGGACATAATCTCCATACATTTGAATAAGGTTGTCGATCACCCTTGCATAAAATATTATAGACGTTTCAAATCTTTGAGTTTATTTCTGTTTACATAGTTAATCTTCTGACAAACAAACTTGGTGGACATTTATATTTTTGATATTCAGATTTTTGTGTGTGCCTATTTTCCCTCCCCTCCAAACTCCCAAACAAAACTTAAGTGTAGAGCTCAACGTTGAATCTTTTGTATAATCTTTCATTTATTTAATTAGTCAACTTGACAGCTTAATCATGTCAAAATTGGGGATCAATGATGAAAAAATTTGGGGAAACAATAACTTATTTAACATGAATAAAAATATACAATATAACTTATTGGTCTCTATTACGGTCATCGGACCCGTGCGACGCACGGGTCGAAAGTCTAGTCAAAGAGTAAAATGTCTTAATAAGAAAAATAATATTTTTGAAGTGGGAAATTGCGGGTTCAAACCTGCGACACATGTGCAGTTTTTTATAATCTGGGTTGTTTAGATAATTATTTGGAATGATTTATATATTTTTTTAATTTCAATTTTATGCAGCCTGTGACAGAATTCAAATCATTTATTGTTGAAGAGAGGCCTGGTGAGCAAGTGGTTACGCTTAAGGGAAAATTTGGGGACAATGAAGATATCAAAATTGAAGCTACAATGTTTGATGGGTTTGAACATGTTCCCGCATATGGAGATGATAGTTCAGGGGTGAATGTGCATCTTCATCTCAGTTTGATTGTGGATATATCGAAAGGGGAAGGTGGTAATGAATTAGAATTTGTCTGCTCAGCGTGGCCTGATAGTTTGGATGTTCAGAAAGTTTTCATGTTAAAGCGAGGGAAGATGTCGACTAGGCCTTACCTTGGACCTGATTTCAGGTTTGAATTATGTTTTTTTTTTCCTGTGCCTATTGTACATTTGTTGTTTGGTGGAGATGAAGGTTTCAAATAGCAGTAACAATCACATTGTGATATTTGGTATAGTATAGAATTTTATTGCAGTCAAATACAGTTACGTAACGCATTACGATATTTGATGCGTTGAGAGTCGCGGTCGAATACACTGTAATGGCTGCAATTGTGGTCGCAGATACATTAAAAACATCAACATTGCAGTCATAGTCAAGGATCTTTTTTTAAACTTCGATAGCTTAAGGATTTGCTTGGTTTTAGAACGGTTTTGTATTTCTGTTCTGTATTCAGTTTTCATTACTAAAATGAAACATTGTTTTCACAATGGTTACTGTTATTAAAGTTCTATGCGTATCATTTTCATTGTTTTTTGAACAAAACTTTGAAGAAGAAAAAAAGTGAAACAATGCGGTGCTTTTGTAAGTAAAATTGAAAGCCTAACAGTCCCTAAACATTTCAACTTTATTCATTGGCCAAACTTTTTTGATTTAGATTTCAACCACGCAAAGACTGAATATGGCATTGCAAAACTTTTATTGAAGGCCTAGTTCTTTTGAAGTCATTCAGTTGGTAAGCTAATAAATAATGATTTTCATCTGTTTAAATGTTGGTTGCAGGAACCTGAAGCCTGAGATTCAGGAAAAGTTTTACGAGTACTTGGACGCAAGGGGAGTAAATAATGAGCTCTCTGCTTTCTTACACGAGTATATGATGAACAAGGATAGAATTGAACTTCTAAAGTGGATGGATCGTCTCAAGTCTTTTGTGGAAAAATAGGCTGGTAAGTTTGGCAACTAAGAGTTGATGTAAACACCAAGTTTTACCATTGTAGGAATTAGTTTCTTCAATAGAAACCCATTTGATTTGTAGTGTTAGCATCGATTTATTTATTTGATGTTCAATATGCCATAAGAATGTTAAGCATTAGGAGGCAAGGGAAGTAAATAATGAACTCTCTGTTTTCGTACATGGGTATACGATGAATGAATGATAAACAGGGAAATTGTTGAATTTTTTTGGTGGATGGATTGTTTCAAGACTTTGATAAATAGTCAGGTAAGCTTTGCCGCTAAGAATCGATGTAGACACTTCCAAGTTTTGCTGCTGTAGAAATTAATTTTTCCCATAAAAATCATTGGATTAATAGTCTCTGCAGCATTTTCTTTATTCAGTAAATCTTGTGCAAATATCTTAGGAATGTTGAACAATAAGAATCATATTTTGTTTTGGAGCTTTTAGTGGAAGAAATTTATTAGAAAACTCAGTAACAACTAACAAATTGAAGTGTGAATTTGATTTTGAGGTTGAGAAGTGGTAATTGAAGTTAGGCTAAATACGAGGTTCGTAAGTGCTAGTAAATCTATATACGCTTTAAACTGATGCCACACACACCTGTAGAGCTTTTGTTCGACTCAAGTTATGAGTACAAGGGTAAGCCCTATGTTAACTAAATAACTCATATCCTTGGAAATGACAGCTTATTTGTCTATTTTGTCGTTTCATTGCATTCATGTTCTGTGTTCATACTTCATAATCTGCCTTTTATTTTTCATTGTTTATTTGGTGATATATGGGAATAATGTGTTGATACTGGCAGACATGATGACATAACTGTAGCTTTTGCTTCTTATGTGTTTGTAGCTTCTTCTGAGGATGTGAACTTCTCCGAATAAACGATATGATTTATTTGTGGAAGTAGTTGCAAACTTTACCTTGAAATTATTTGAGTTCTTGGTAACATTACCTTGCAGCATCCTCTCTTCATATGATTTGCATCTTGTACCGTACCCACTAGGTTATTTTCATTTGTAGTGCCTGTTTGGAACCACGTCAAGAAGGAAACTAACACACGACTCCTCAAAAGCTGGAGTTTGTAGCTTTACAAAATTCATGGTCACAACTCGTAGGGATGTGAGAAATATTGTGGGAACACCAATCCAAACAGGTGTAAAATTATAACCTGGGGTTGAATCCAGTGACATGATGTATAGTTTAACGTGAGTTTTCACGAGGCTACCTTTTGTGGACTCCTGTGAAGGATCAACATGAAGGCCCTTGTCATTTTCAAATCAAATAGCGTCCATTTCTGTTTCCAGCGTCACCAGAGGGGAAATAGTAGGCGATTTCTTATCGTGCCCTCCACACTTCTCAAACACCATACTGTATTTTGGATTTTAGGATCCGAATGTGTAAAAATGCTCGAAATCCCCCCCTTTTTTTGGATATTGGGATTCAAAAAAGTAGGGCACACCAGAGGTTTGATAAAAAAAGTGTTTAAGGTTTGCTTTCTTATTCTGGTGGGAACACAAAGTGGGGATGGTACGCCTCTGCCCTATTAACACCTCTTAATGTGAGATCACTGCTGAAACATTTTGCAATTTTTTTTTAAATGTAATATTTTGACTGGTAAGTTTTTTATGGAAATCATGCACACTTTGATGGATTATTATTGGAAAGTTTTTGAAAGAAAAATGTTTAAATGAAAAATTTAAATTGATTTTGAGAATATAATAGTTTTATATAATTGGAAAGCAGATTGAGATATTTAATTGTAACAACTGTGTCCAATAAATAAGTAATTGTAGCAATTATAAAAATGAGACCTGCTTTCATCAGCAAAAATATTGAGACCAAAATAATACATTAGCTCTAGTTGATGGACACAAATTATCATTAAGCATTATGCTATTTGTCTCTAAATAGAAGACCCCTTTAACCAAATAATTGAGCTCCACCTAAAGCGAATCCTTTGAGAATTTAAGGTGAAATAATTCTTGACCAAATTTTATTTAACTCTCAACCAAACTTCAGATTATCGGGGTCTCTTTCCTTGGAACCGTATTTTACTAATAAAAGATCTTTTGATTAAGGAAAATGTTAACAAGTGCCCTTAGGGCATTGTTTAAGCATCCAAAATTTGTAGTTTTTACCTTGAAAATTGTGTAATTATGACTTTTATATATGTTTGACTTGTACTTTTAAGACAAACTTTCTTTTTGTGGTTCCTTAAACAATGCCCTTAAGACACTTGTTAACAAGACCCTTGATTAAACGAGTTAGGATCCTCTCCGTTTGACAAAATAAATGGAGTATACAATTTGGAGAGAGACCAACACAAGAAATAGATAGTGAGTTCTACCATTAAGTTGGTTCAACCATCATTAATTATTTTATATTTTTTTAAACTTTTGTGCCTTTATCTTTTGAAATGAAAGAAATGGAGGGGATCATAAATGAAGAGAATATTACCAAATTGTCAATTATTTGTATGTGTATTAAATTTGAATTTTCATATTTCAAGACAAGTTAGTAGTATTAATTAGGGGTATGTTTATGAAACAAAATAATAAATGCATCTAGTAATTTGAAAAGGGGTTTACATTTAGGAACAAAAATAAAATCAAAATGGGTGCTTAGATATAGAGACGAAGGGAGTAAAACATTTATACTGTTGTGCAATTTTACCTTTTAAGAGAGAGAGTATGTTTATATTTTCAACACAATTTTTTTCCAGAGGTTCAACACAATATTTATTTTTGATTGCTGGAAAAAAAGGTAAAACAATTAAGGATGTATTGGGAAATAAATAATAAACACAGTTAAGAGAGCGGGTAGTTTGAGTTTGGTGCGTAGAGTGGGAAATGGCGAGAACAATTCCTTTTGGTTTAGCCGTCTATTTGAATTATGTGTAGATATCACTATTTTTGTAGTTGAAATATGATATGGAGGTTGGTTATTCGGTAAAAGGTGTTTATCATATTATAAATTAAAGTGTGGAGCATGATCGTGATTCTTTCAAACTTTATTTGGAACAAAAGTTGTGCCTCTCAAAGTTTCGTTATTTGCTTGAAGAACTCTTAATAAGAGGATTCCCACAAAAGACAACTTGGTTTGTTCTGGCATGGTTCATTCGAGTTCTTTGTAGTGCTCATGTGGATGCAGGAAGGAGGAGGAAACTGTTAAATCATCTTTTTATGGAATGTGCTTTATTTGGTCTTCCATTATACATGGAGGATTTCGTGTGTTCAACCATTAGATGTTCGCATGCATGACTTGCAATTTGGTGGTTCATATTTGTTTTGGAAGGATATTCGTCATTGCTTTCAAGTGATATGATTTGCTTATTTATGGGTCATTTGGAAGGAGTGTAACACACACTTACTTTTTTTGTAACAACGAGCAAAATCTTGATCAATTACTAGATCACATCAAACTTCTCTCTTAGTGGTGATTGAAGCCTCAAAAGCCACTTTCTTTTAATGGTTTCTATTCGTGGTGGGATAACCCTTCGATTTGTATTGGTTATGTCACTGTTGTGTTTGGATCTTTTTTTCTTGTTTATATTTTGTATCTTGTGACCTTGCTTTACCTCCCTTTTAGACACATTTTGTGCTTGGTTAAAACTTCTATATTTTAATATATTGCTTTTGACTTCTTAACAATAAAAAATTTAAAAGAGTCTTATATCTAAGGATAAGAAAATTTCTCGAGAGTGTTGTATATTTAGGGAGTAGGCAGTATTTATTAGTTACTTCAAATTTTACTTTTATCATACACTTCAAATGCTATTCAGTTGACTTACTTACGATCAATTATAAGCTGCTTATAAATTATCTAGAGCTTACCTACAATTAGCTATATAAAAGCTACCGACCACCAGCTATATAAGAGTCACTTTGCTGTCAACTTCGGTTTTGATAAACAAAATTAAACCTAATATGATAAAATTATGTGAGCACTTTGAGAAAAATAATTTTTTAAGGACGTTTAGATAAACCAAAAACATGAAGACTAAATTGCAAACTGAAAAATCAGAAAGATAGCTTTCGTGTGGGCATAGAAGCAGGTAGATCAAGAAAAAGATTTGGAGAAAAGAAATCCTTAGTAATGAACCATGTGAAAAATATACTTTATTCTATCTAGTTTGTTTGCATCTGTATGAATGGGACCGCATCTTCTTCTTTTTCGATATTATCTGCATGTAACTGTAGAGATTAAACATGTAACTTACGTAGAACCACACCGAGCATAAATTTTTTTTCTTAAAAGTTTCATTGTTGATGTATTCTCAAGACTGAATTCAAATTTTAAACATCTGATTAAACTGAACGAATTCAGAACCTCATTAAACTGAAAAATGATCTGAATCATCTCATCCAACGCTACGACTGAGACTGCATGTTTTTTGTGACTGTCAGCCACGTTTGTTAATTATAGTTGCCTTTGTCGTTACTACATTGAGTTGAGGTGTTTAGGTGTAGACTAGTTATTATACTTTCATATATAAACACCCATGAATCTTTCCTAGATTTGAAGCCACTTAAATGATAGTGACTTAGTACATGAATCTCATACAGGACAAAAAAGTCTTCCTATGCCAAAACCAAAAATAATAGGCAAGTCATATTCTGACACTACATGTGTGGACAAACAAATGATCTAATCTTACTTTTTTAAATAGGATATTATATGTCTATAATGTTATCTAGTCCTTAACCCACTAGTTTTGGTCTTTGTTATAGTGAGCAAATATTCTAATCTTTATTCATATACTCAGTTTACCATTGGCCCCTACAATTCTAAGTTCTAATACATGATATTCGAATCTTTTTCTTAGAGAAGAGGACAAACCCTGAATATTAATGATTATATATTTTTTTTTATGAATTGTTTGCTCATGCACTTTGTGAAATATGTGTTTTTGGTTTCATATCATTCAAAATTGACCAAGTGCACAATTGAATTGGCGATGATGTTGACAAAATTACATCGCCTATGCTATCATGATTTTGATGAAAGCTACACTTTTTAACTTTTATTTTGCAAGCCTCGCCGCAAATCGAAATATACACTAAGCATTTGTTTGAAGGCCACCGGAAACAACAAATGGAACCTCCATGAAATCACGTCAAAGGTTGGATTGAGATACAATATTATTGGTGATTCAAACACTGATTCAAACATATGTTAAAATAGATAAATAACTTTTTGTTGAATCTGTATCAAGTTTCACAGCTGACTTATTTGAAGAATAAAAACATTCAAACATGAATCATTTTATTCAATTTCAATTTCAATCCAAACAATTTAATTCAAAATAACGAAAATACCGTACATATTTTTTTTTTATACAAACCCTACATATTTTATATGCTAAGTAATAAAACCATGAATCACGCTTTAGAAACTTTGCATTATGATAAATGTGTAGCTAATTATTTGATTAAAAACACATTATCTTGGAAACTATTTAGTGTGAACTAATTTCTATACACAAGCATGATCAATGATATATTATTCTTGTATTTGTGATCCTCAACCTCTTAATTTTTTGTGTTTCCATTACCCATCATTAATGTCAAATTTAGTATCCTTTTGGTAAGGCTAGCTAATATGATTTGTGAAAATGGAACTAACTGTGACAAAATTCTAATTCATTCTTGAGACTGACAGGAGTTAATTATTATAAGAACATAAAAACCTTCATTAGATTTACTTTTATCTATTGACAGAATAAGCAAAAAAAAAAATCTCTTGTAGAAAAAGACATAAGAAACATAAAAGTTACAACTCATAAATCACTCCACACTGGAGTTAAACAATTTTCAAGTCAACAACAAGAAAATAACTATATGATCCTCCCAATAAAACAAAATTTACACAAATCCTATTTCACACAAAAATCTTAACTACACTGACCAATATTCATAATCATAGCTTGAGGTTTAAATCAAGCTGCTTCTGCTTTATTTCTTTATTAGCTGCAGAATTCATCATAGTATCTACCACTTCAAACCTACCAACACTTCCTCTTGATGATGTTGTTGTTCTATGAAAATCAGCTATACCTAGTTTTGCTATTCCAGGTTGTTGATCCATAAAGATTCTTGAGTTTGACCAACCATGATGATGATGTCCATAAGAGTTTCCAAATCCATTAGATGAAACATGAGAAGGCTTATGGATCATAGAGTGTGCTTGAATTCCAAGAGGTTTATTACCAAAAGCACCATAAAGAGGCAAAGAAGCCATGTTTGCATAATTTTGTTTATTATGCAAAATAGGAAATCCAAAAGCAGAAGCTGAAGCTATTATTTGTGTTCCAAATCTTTGTCCTCTTTTTGCTATTGACCTCTCTCTTTTGTGAGCATTTTGGTGTCCACCTAATGCTTGTGAGCTATAGAATTTTCTATGACAATAGTTACAAGAAAAAACTCTTTGTTCTACATCAAGAGTATTATTGTTTTGTGATGATGAATTACCAACATCTAAAGAAGTTATAAGATTGAGTTCTGTTTCTTGCTGACTATTACAATCAAGAATAGAATCATTGCTAGATACATTTAGATCAAATAAAGTTTCTACCTTAGTGATATCTTCTTCTACCTCAATAGATTGTTGTTTCTTCTTTTCATGTTGATTTTGTAAAGGTGTGCTAGGACTTGGAGGAGTTTCTTGAGAAGAGAAGATGCATGGTTCTTTGCTTAGTCTTTCCATTAATTGGAGATAATTCCTCAACCCTTTGTTGGAAGGTTTAAGGAAGTTTGAGTTGTTGATTCTTTGACACCTTAAATGGATAAAAAGTTGGAGTATATTTTAGAGGCAGACGAAGGTTTTGTTCCTATTATTATCCTACACATGGATATGGAATAAGTAACTGAACAAGTATTATATGGTAAAATGTTTATGTTGTTAAAATAGTAAAATAATGTTTAGTTTCCACTCATTGAAATACAACTTTAATATATTGTCAACATGATAATTTTAAAACACATTATATTACTCCTTATGTTCCCATAATAAGTGTCACATTTGAAAAAATAATTATACCCAAAATTTGTCAATTTTTTTCAGTTTTCATTTCTTAAAACAAATAAATGCGTTTGGCATTTTTATTTTTGTTTGAAAATGCTAAATGTGTTTTAAAAAATTATTAAAGAAAATGGTGAATAAAATTTTGTATCTATTTATTTTTTGAGGAGAAAAATTTGGATCTATATTCGCTTGTGTTTATTTATTGTTAATATATGTAAGTGATATGTGTTACTCCCTTCGTTTCTAAATGAATATGACTTTTAAAAATGTGTTTAGAAATGCAACTATTAAAATAAAGAAGTGAATATTTTACCAAATTATTCTTATTAACTATTGGTTGTCTTCCATTAAATTAAAACTCATGTTTCAGGACTTGATAGGAGAATACCTGTAAAGATAGAACTCTCAACCTACTATCTCTCCCCTTAAACTTCTAAATATAAACTTCAAATCAATCTCATATCCTAATTTAAAGATATATAGGATGCTCAATCTTACACATTACTTTAGAGAATTCATGTTTAAGAATAAGAAACACAATTAATTTTAGTGATTTTTTTTTTTTTTATGGAGAATCAAGTATAAATTATGACCGTGAAATACTTATATATAATGTTGGACATTTCTCCAATATGATTACCCTATATAGTATATAGCGATTATGATATTTTCTAAAGTGAAATCAAACTTATGCTTAAACATAATCCATGTGGCTGGCTGTGTGGACACCTACAATCATGTTATAGTTTATAAAAAGTAGGTCATGTGATGTGTTCATCATCATGCATGGCATGGACACATTGTGCTGCTTATAGATAGAATTGGAATATATTTGAAATCATCAATAAGGTATAGTTTGGAGTTTGCCTTTCGGTAGTAGAAAATTATTGAGTAAGAGTTAAGATGGTCACGCGCGTCCTAAAAAAAGTACCTTAATTAATCATGTTAGTAGCAGACAAAACCTAATGTTGTACATGTAGACAGACACCAAAGCCACCAAACAAACTCTCCTATGTTCAGTACTTGAAAGTCCATCAGTAAGGTCACAATGTCCCCAGTTGTTGTTAGATTGATTGTCCTTTTGCATCTCTTTTTTGGAAGAAGAAATTTATTTGCCTTTCACACTTTCTTCTTATGTGCTCCCACTTCACATGGACCTCATGTTGCATGTTGTGTAAACATATTAGGAAGTCATCAATCTTGTATATTAATTTGATATTAGACGATTCAGATTATATAGTTTTAAAATTGGTTGTATACAATTTTGATCGTTAATTTGAGATTAAATGTTTCAAATTTATAACCGTGTCACACAGATACAACATAGAATTCAGTTTCTCTTCATAAATTGATGTGTGACTCCGATACAACACAGAATCCATTTCGTCTTCGCAACTCATTAGAAGTAACTTGATAAACTCATTTCAAGTAACTAAATAGCACCTTTAATTGTTTTATTTTACATGAGTTAAGTAGCACTTTTGCACTTAATATTTTATCAAATATCCAAATTCTATATTTCCCTTGTGGTCTATTAATTGAATGTTAGACTTAGAAGAGAACTTTGAACTCCTGTGTGATGTGTCCATAATGGCAAAAGAGACAAATGGCCGACACATAAAAGGGGAAGCTGATGTGGAGTTCCTCTAATGTCCTTGATAGTGTATTTCGTGTTAAATTGCATTATTATCATTAATGTTGATGTTAATGAAGAGGATTACATATCCTATAGTTAAAGTATAGGATTAGGTATATAAACTTTGGCTTTTGCATACATATAATAATACTAATTATTGTTACCGTATTCACAAGTCATTTTTGGCAACTTTGTTTAACAAAAGTCCTAACCCCACCTTAAAGGGTTATGAGTGAGTTTAGGAATTTAAAGTGATTGATCCCATTGAGAAAACAACTCAATCACTTCATCTTAGTAAATTGTTAACTGTCTAATCAATATATAGAACCAAATCTCTTTAAGAGATCTCCTTGTCTTTCTAAATTGGTCCACATTTGAAAACCCCTCAAAAAAGAAAACCACAAAGTTCCAATCGATCACCTCACCTCATAGAAAATATCTTTAGAATTAGATCCACAAGTACTCTAAGATAACAAACACACTGCTTTCTCCTTTTCTCTCCAATCTTCTCTTCTTGACTTGTCATCCACACAATAAAACTAAAAATAACGATTCGTTTTAGTTTGAGAAAAGAATTTGGAATTCAGTTTAGTGCTGTTTGCTTTAGCGGTGCGTTTGTCCTTTCAATCTTGAAAAATAACGTTGTGAAGAAAGCTTGCTTTTGAAGCTTCTTTAAATCGTGGTGAAAAAAAGCCATAAACGTGCTTTTGGCAGCGGAAACGCCCAACAACCAAACATACACTAGTCTCTAAAAAAAGGTCTACAAATAGTTATTTAGAATTATAAAATACAAATGCATTATTCCATCCATCAACTATTAAGATTGTTTAAATTTTTTAGACTATAATGTATATATAATCCGAGTTGATCAAAGAGATGGAGAGAGTGCTTCCTAATATAATGAAGCAGAGTTTGATGATGATAATAATATAAAAACTTAATATTTATCTAGAAAAAAAT
>Ga0228710_1004926_pt1 | contig 20943 bp, 8 predicted proteins | sample MedpolnodulmetaG_FD_177995 | JGI IMG/M metagenome (GOLD analysis project Ga0228710, IMG submission 177995) | Root nodule microbial communities from Medicago polymorpha collected in Santa Monica, California, United States - pink nodules | ecosystem: Host-associated > Plants > Roots > Nodule... | reverse complement strand
ACGTGACAAAGGAAGAAGACATTGAAAATGCCGTGAACACAACCGTTTCCAAGTACGGTAAACTAGATATCATGTTTAACAACGCTGGCATAAGTGGTGTAAACAAAACAAAGATACTTGAAAACAAATTATCTGAATTTGAGGAAGTAATTAAAGTAAACTTGACTGGCGTCTTTCTTGGAACAAAGCATGCTTCAAGGGTAATGATCCCCGCTCGACAGGGTAGTATAATTAACACAGCTAGTGTTTGTGGAAGCATTGGTGGTTGTGCTCCACATGCCTACACAAGTTCAAAGCATGCCGTTGTTGGGCTGATGAGAAACACAGCCATCGAGCTTGGGCCTTTCGGTATTCGGGTGAATTGTGTGTCACCTTATGTTCTTGCAACTCCGATGGTTACAAATTTCTTTAAGCTAGATGGTGGTGGGGTTCTAGATGTTTATTCTAACCTAAAGGGTGCTAATTTTGTGCCAAAAGATGTGGCTGAAGCTGCTCTGTATTTGGGAAGTGATGAGTCTAAGTATGTTAGTGGTCATAATCTTGTCATAGATGGAGGATTCAGCGTTGGAAACAATGGATTTTGTGTGTTTGAACAATCTCTCTGAATATATGCTCAGTACGTGTAGGTGATTATGTCTTTAGATAAGACCGATATTATATGATTGATGATAAAGTAATTCTTGGATACTCAAACTATTCTTAGTTAATTACAATACTCAAATAAACAAAGTGTGGTCATTTTTTCTATTTCCATAGGTTACTTTCATTCGAGGCAATTATATCCGTGGTGTGTATTAAATGTGAAAGTTTTCTACCCGTTGAAATTCAAACTTTAATTTGTTACATTATGAGAGTTTAACTCATTCTACTAGATCCAACCTCTATTTAGTATGCACACGTCTTTCTTAGCATGTCTTTTATAATACGTGCGCATATGCATATCAATAAAATTATGCAATGTCTTATATAAGGACAGCAATTCTGTTTTGAAAAAGTGAGACCTTTAACACAATTACAGCGCCCCCTTCGAACAATGGTCGTCGACAAGAGTCTAAAACCACCTTTCTACATCAAATACCATCCATCATTTCATCTTGAAGTTGTTTGAAGTCTAATCTTGGGATTTGAAACCTTAAGAGAAGGTACTAAGTTAGTGAGTGCAAAGAAGCTCACAATTGCTATACTTGGCTTGCATTCATCTCCTTGTAACTTTATTTCCTCTACTGATTTTTGATGAAAGTGAATTTGTTCATAAGCTATTCCATTTCTATTTACCAAGAGTTTCTATTTACCAAGAGTTCAGGAAAGAACGAGGAAGGGAAAAACCCACTGAGAGGAACAAAAGCTCACTTAGATATGAAATGTGATCAAAAGGTGGCAACTCCTCATCACGCGCAAACACTCTCTCAAAAGCCATGCTTCTTTTAATGCTCCCTGGCAAGTAACACCACGTTCTAGACACGATGGCACCCAAGAGATGTGGTTAACTGGACAATCATTGTGCGCTAAGTCCAAGCATATTCTCTCAAAATGATGACATAAGTCTTTGGTGATGCCAAGATCTCTCTACCAAGAAAACATTCTACTTAAATGGATAAAACGACAGACGAGGGTCCTTTTTTTCCTGAACGAGATTATCGCCCAATAATTGGACTCAGCAAAGGAGGCCACTCAAGGACGACTACCCACATTGGAAGACTGCAAACTTTAAGCCCGAACAAGGGTCCTTGTTGCTAGCATTTAAGTACTTTGAATTATCGATCCAAGAAGACTTTGGACGAATGTTCTTTTTTTTATACTAATGCTTCTAATTATATAATTGGTATCATAAAAAAGAAGGCACCAAATATAATGCCATAATATGATTTGAAAAGAAAATTGGACTGGCCTAAAGCCCAGTCCGGCTCTGCTCGGGTCTGACCCGAGTCCACTAAGCAGGCCACACCATACGATGGACATGCCTAAAATCCACTAGATTACAGTGCGGGCTGAGGGTCAAATGAGGTCCAGGGGTTGACCACGCCCACGCAGGCCGAAGGCAGCTCCCCATGACCGAAGGTTATCCACGTCTGTACCAACAGGTACGATTGTCAGGATAAGGTTTGTTAGCCAAGCCCTACCTAACCTCTATTTATACTCAGGCATCTGCCTTGGGGTCAGGTATGACACTTCTTACCCTAAACTTGCGGCCTCTCCTCTTGAAACCCTCACTTGCTTGGGCGTCGAAGCATGTGCAGGCACACAACCCCCCTCCGTCTCACCGAGGGCAGACGATCAACCTCACCAAAGCCAACATCACATTACAACTCAATCGACCAAGCAAATGGCGGATCAACCCCAATAGGCAGCCGATTCAAGCAGAATTCTGATAAAAAATATCAATTTCCTTAAAACTTTAATCAAATCATAATCATAACTTCAGTTGATCAAAAATAGTAAAGCCTAACTTACTTGAAAATGAAGATATGATCAAACAACATTTTATTCGGTGCTAAAATTATTTAGTTTTAAATTATATGGCCTAACTCACTAGAAAATTAAGATATATATGATCAAACAATATCTTTTTTGTAGTGCTAAAATTATTAGTTTTGATATTATATGTTCACACTTTTTATAAGAATTTATTTACACTATAAAAGTATAAATGGTGTTCCATATTAATTTCTAAATATAAACTCTAAGGTTTTGACATGAATTCGATCGTGGTCTTTGGTTACTAATTTCAAAGAAAGATTGTTCATGAGTACTTGCCCTCGTCAAGACATTGTTCTCCTTCAAGGTGTGGGATCTCGTAAAATGCAGCTCACTCCCTTCATCACTCATAAATTGCGAGAAACATAGACCTTTCATACATGTTCTCTCTCTTTTGGTCATACCAAACTGGCTATCTTCGTCACTCACCACCAAGTGCAACACAAACTCCAAACTCACAACCACTTGATCCATTGAGGGTCGTTGAGTCCCATCATCATGCAAACAACTCAACGCCAACTTGCAATAATATTTCAAACATTCATCTATGATAGAATCCCTCAGGAATGGATCTATGATCTGTTTAATTGGAACACCTTCATCGTAACATCTTTGAAACCAACAAACTAGACTAGCCGTCTTCTTATCTAAATCACGAACCAAAGGTGGCCTTGCACACAATACCTCAAGAAGCACCACACCGAATGAGTACACATCAGATTTTAGAGTAAGCCTTTGGAGCATATAGTACTCAGGGTCTAAATACCCAAGACTCCCCTTCACCATCGTGCTGACATGGGTAGTTGATATCCCTGTCGGTCCCACCTTGGATAACCCGAAGTCAGAAACCTTAGCCACCCACTTCTCATCCAACAATATGTTGGTGCTTTTCACATCACGGTGTATTATCTTGTGTTTCACCTCAGCATGAAGATAATTCAACCCTCTAGCCGCGCCCAAAACGATCTTAAGCCTTTGCTTCCAAAGTAGGGGTTGGTTATTGGAACCATATAGATACTCACAGAGAGTACCACGTTGCATGAACTCATAAATCAGAATCATCTCTTTGTTGTCATTGCAGTATCCGACGAGGGATACCAAGTGAATGTGACGAAGTTGAGAGAGCAACTCGATCTCGTTCATGAACTCGTTTGCCCCTTGTTGAGAGCCTTTTTGAGACGTTTTATTGCAACAGGCGTGGATTCATCGATGAAACCTTTATACACATTGCCAAACCCTCCAACTCCGATGATTAAATCATCATCAAAGTTATTTGTGGCTGCTTTTATCTCTGAAATTGTAAAGTAGCGGCACAAATGGGGCGGTAAAGATGGCAACCCGTCACTCGTTGTTTCCGACGAGTTATCTTCCATATTAGAATCCTCATCAAGCCATCTCCATCGCCAATAAATGATGATACCCACCACAAGCACACTAACAGAAACTAAGGTGATCTCAATGGAAGCTGAGACAATCTTATATTTTTTTGACGTTTTGGTTGACGATACTTGATGCGGGTGAGATAGATCCTTGGATTTTGACATTGATCCTGCGAGATTGTTATTTTTGTCACTTATTTTCAAAATCTCGATTCCATTTAATGTGACATTACGGTAGTAGGAACCAATAACGAAACATACCTGTGTCATTACTTGGTGGAACTTGATTATCACCAACGCTGACTCTATAAACCGTCTCCAACACTTTGTCACTGCCGATTTTGTATTTCATGTTTTCAAGGCCAAGTAACTTTAAATGATGATTTGAGTTATTGAGGTTAGTGTAATAGAGAAAAGAAGGCATGGACACGATCTCAATTCCGTTGATTAACGCATAAGCCTTTGATTGATTTGTGGTGTTTGGAATGAAAGTTATATTTAACTTCTCACTTGGTTTTATTTTGAGGCAGTATTCTTTGGTGATTGTCTTGTTACCGTTTTGAAGCCAAAGTGCGGGGTTAAAGTCTTTGAGAAGGGTGACATTGGTTCCAACTTTGACCGTGAAGAAGGCATCGAAGGTTTCAAAGTTTTGATACGATGTTGGGTAAAAATGAAGGCGAAGAAAAATCGGGCCATTAGCCACAAAAGGAAATGAGAATGTGAAATTGGAAAATGAAATACGTGCTGAGGCGAACGGAATTTGGTTAACATAATCAGAGTTAGGGTTAGGTTTGGCTTTGATAGATGAAAATTCAGTTTGTGGTTCAATGATAGAGAACAGTTTGGTGTCATCATTGTCACCAACCCAAGTTCGATTTTCAAATGTTGTATCTATGGAGTGGCCACAATTCACGGCTAAATTATCATACGAGTTAACCACTAGAGGGAACAATAGCTGCTGAAACAAAACCGTATACAACAAGGTGATTTTACTAAGAACTATGTTCTTTAGGTAGTTGGCCATTCCTATAGAATTTTTGTTGATGAATTTTGCCATGCCATGGAAGTTGTATTTATCGAGTTGGAACGTATATTCTACGGGAAAATAATGTTTTCAAAGTCAAAATGTTTTGGGTTCAAACTTATAGGTGGAAAAAATGTCATTCTAAAGGAAATGCATTTGATAACAAAAAAACCTAAACTATTGTACCCTGAAATCCGAATTGTGGTTTGATAACGATATCTCCTGCATAAATCTTATATAAAATGTGTTTTCATTTTGAAATAAATAATTAAAAAAATATGACATATCAATTGAATAACTAGATGATGGATACATACCCTTACCTTCACAAGTAATATCAGGTTCGACACAAAAAATATATGTAATAGTTTGATGTTACAAGTTTTATTCCATAATTTTTAACAGTAAGTGAATTCTAGATGATTTTAAAGTATGAGTCTTTTTTGTTGTTATATATGAGGCATTTCGTTTATAAAATTCAATGAATTATTATTTTTATTTGTAAGCTTAAAGTTTTAGTAACTTTACCCTTGGAATTTGTTTGAATGAGAGAATATTTTGAGGTAAAGTAAATTTTGAGGAAATTCAACTTTATCTAGGTAAATTTCATTGTTGGATGATTGTTTAGAGAATTTTCAATATGATTTAAATTTACGAAATATTTTGTCTAGGTTAAATTTATAGAATTTCAAATGATATCCAAAATCTATGAATTTCAAATTTCTTCCTTCTTATAATTTTTTTTTAATTTTGCAAGTTGGTCCCCATATTTTTCAGATTTTTTAAATCGACCCCTCAAATTTCCAAGAATTATTAAATAGCCCCTAAATTTTTTGATAATTTTCAATTTGGCTCCAATTTTCAATTTGATCCAATTTTAAATTTTTTACAAAAGTATCCAAAAAAATAACAATGAAATTATTTATTACTTTACCCAAACAAATACATGTAAAAATTATTTTCAATGTAAAACCACTATTTTTAATTTTCTTAACAAGTGTTCGCACTTGTTAGCATAGCATGTAATTAAATACTTTATTTGGTCATTTTTATAAAAGACAAATGAATTAACAAAAGTTGATGTATCTGATTCATAATAATGACCAAATGTATCAACTTGTATCGATTCATTTGTCTTTTATACTTCCTCCGTCTCAAATTGTATGTCGTTTTGGAAAAAAAAATTTGTCCCAAATTATATGTCGCATTACATTACCAATGAAACGTTAATGTTACTTTTCCTATTATATCCTTAACTATTTATTACTCTCTCTTTTTTCAATTCTTTAATTTACTTTTCCCATACCATTTATTCAGAACAATTTTGTAAAACAACTTATAATATCTATTTCCCACACAAAATTAATTATATTTCTTAATACACATGAAATGCCTAAAACATCATACAATTTAGGATGGAGGGAGTATTAAGGATCGGGAGGAGTAGTACCTTTAAAAAAAAGGTTTTTAGTAAAGGTTAAAAAATGAAAACAATTGATAACTTTCAAGTAAAAAAAATTGTTTTTTGATGTTTCAATAAGATAAATACATAAATCCTAAGATAAATTTTCTATTTTAAAGCTTTTATCAAGTGCATTAAACACATTTGTTAGCATTTCTACAAAAACTTAAAAAAAAAGACCGGAATAAGACCGGACACCGAAAATTAAATGAAAACGTATCGAATGGTCACTAAATTAGTGGCAACTCGCAACTTTGAATTGTCAAACTTTCGTTTGGGGAGACTGCCAAATGGAATGAACGAGTGGTAGGACTTTCTTGAAAATGAAAAGATGGAGTAAGATTTGGAGATGTTATTGGTTGGACTGATAACGTTTTCTTACGGTATCTCTTGTTTTCTTTTTCTTTGATTATTTTTTGTGTCTTTTCTCGATATATCCTTTATTTGTAGTTTACATTTTTCTTTTGTAAGTGTATGCGTAAGAGCTTAGTACTTAGTAGAAAGCGAAAGAGAAGTGTATAAGATGTAGTTCAAATGATAATTAAATGTAGAGTGCTGATGAGTGCCTTTGGATGCTAATTAAAAATATATCTTTAGATGCTTATATTGTTATAAATGCGGTGCTTCGTCAAAAACTATTATACATCTATTGCGAAATTAGAGCATCTATAATGGTGGAGTTTTCACCATTTAAGACCTGGTACCTAATAGGTACCCCCATTGTGAAAAAAATTTGGAGGTCTTAAAAGATCCAAGGTCTAAGTTAAGACCCCAATTCTTAAGTGGCCCACATCACTTTTTATTAAAATAATAATTTTCATGGCTTTTTAATCAATTTAATATTATAAAATAAATATAATGTTTTAAACAAATAATATTGGTGGGACCCAATTAGACCTTTTGTTAGAGGGTCTCTATTGGAGTGGTTGAGTATCTATTATGTAATATTATTAAAAAATTATTAAAAAGTGATATGTCCATGTGGGACCCATTTATGACCTCAAAGTTGAGGGTCTCCATTGTGGATGCTAAGGTCATGCAAGTTTGTTATAAACTCATTTGACTAAACTCATTTGACTTTAAGAATGATCATGAAGGTGATTTTCATTTATGGTACACGATACATGCAATCGGCCAAAGAGACTCTATTTTGCTTCCTCTTTTGACAAGCATCACATAATTTGTCTTTTAAAATTTTTATTTATTGTATTTGGGGTTTGAGTGTGTTAGATGATACACTCAAGCCTTCATCATCATCAGATCTTAAATCCTTGAACTTGGTTAACACCTTAGTTCTCAATGCTGCTTGTACTTCCTCGAAGTTAATAATGTCTTCCTTGCCATATAGCATGGTATCCTCAATGAACTCAAAAGATCTAGGTAAAGCACACAACTAGACTAGAGCCTTGTTTTCATCCTCAATGTTTTCCAAATGATTAAGGATTTTATTAAACTTTGTGAGTTGCTTTTTGATTGTTTTGGACTCCAACATCTTAAAGGAATTAAGTTGTTGTTTAAAAAATTGTCTATGGGCCAACAACTTGGTCATATACAACGACTTTAACTTTGACCACATTGATGTCGCAGTAACTTCCTTCGTGACATCCCTTAAAACTATATCCCAAAGGTACAAGATAATGGCACTCATGATCTTGTCCACAAACTAGTATAATCTACTTGTGGCATTGTGACCAACAACAAACCTTTACCCTTCAAAGCTTGTGCACACACTTTTGTTGTATTAAAATCGCTTGCATATTTACATTTCATAACCTAAAATCATTATCTTCGGTAAATTTCTCGATGTCACACTTTGAACCCATGCTCACTTAACCAATTCACCGCTTTGCCCCACAGTGGGAGTGAATTGTTGTGAGTTCATAATCAAATCTCACACCAATAAACTTAGATGTATGGAGGAAAAAGGAAAGTAGTAACCAATATCAAAGTAGTCTCAAGTAACAACAACAATATACCTATATCCAATCTAGTAAACAATTATACAACACTAACCACAATCAAAAGATAAAGAGAAGAGAGAGAAACAACACACAAAGGATTTGTTAATCCAGATCGGTTAAAGAATGACATACGTATGGAGGAGATAGCTCTTCCATCAACTATGATAAGAGTGATACAAAGAGGTTACATGAAATTAGCATACAAGCTCACAAAGAACAAACCGTGATTTATATCCATTTTTCAAACCACTCAAACCCACAATGAATCCTAAGAGAAAACAATAAAGGAAGTTCTTTTATCCTTCCTCTAATAAGATCTCATTACCCAAGGTGTATGTAAGAAGTTTCCCAACCCAAGAACTTCTTATCAAAGACCCTTAACCCTAAAGTTCTGTCATTTGGTTTACCAAGATTCTCTCTCTTGAAGCTTGTCTGAAAAATTGAAGAACGAAGTCTTGAGTAGTATGCTGGAACAAAGTGTGTTTAACATTACCCTTTGAGTTTTGATGATAACAAGGTATTAAAATATGTCAATTGGATATGCTAATATTTGTTCAAGTGCGCAGGACCATAGACAAAAATTTAGTGTCTTTAATTCAAGTATAGGTTCTGGAAGAACAAATGAGAGCAATGGATTCTACAAAGAAGGAAGTTTGAAGCGTCTGATGAAAAGAGGTTCTGAAGATAAGAGGTTCTGAAGATAAGAGGTTCTGAAGAAGTTGACGTCATCAGAAGCACTCTCCTCAGAAGCCGTTCACCAGAAGCTGACGTCATCAAAGGTTCTGAAGATCATCAGAAGCTGAAGATCATCAAAAGCTAGAAGAATGGAAGCTTCAAAGGTTGTTCAAATGTTTTAATCACGCTTATCATTGCAAAAGTATAGAAGCCTGATGCAACGGCTAATTCAGATGAATTTGGAAAGCATTGGATGCTTATTCTTTGGAGAACGTTGGGAAAAGGACAATAGTACAATGTACAACCACTATCTCCACTACTCTGTTTTGTGTCTGCAATAGTACAAGAACAACAGATGTGACTACGCTAGTTATTCCTATATACATGGAATGAATTTGAAATTGTTCCTTCATAGGACAATAACCAAATCAGGCAACAGATCATTGGTGATTTGATCAAGCTTCTACAACGACTCAATTTTGATGTGTTGTCATGTTTCCAACGTATCTTTCACACCTCTATATAAAGGAGTGAAGACCTGCTGTTTGGTGACCAGAGACTCACACAACAATTTTTACGAGTGCCAAAACTCTGCTGAAATTGTTTCACATCAAAGTTCACTTAGAATTTCTTAACAACTTTCATATCTTAGAAATTCTAGAGTCTTAAGAGTCTGTATGTGATTTGTATTGTGAACACCACAGATTGTATATCAAGTGTTCAACCTCAAACATTTTTCTTTGTAATTCTGTTTGAATAGAAGTCTCTTGTAGTTGTGCTTGAGCATAGGAAGTCTTTGATTTTGTTCTTGAGCATAGTAAATCTCTTGCAGTTGTGTTTGAGTAGTTTGAAATCTCTTGCTAGTTTTAGCAGTGAGCAGTTGTAATCAGATATTACATTTTTAGTGAACTCTCCTTAGAAGTGCAAAGGGGACAAGACTATTTCCGGTTTGTGGAAGGAATCTGTATAATTGCTTTGTGTCTTTCTTCTCTCTTTCTCTCTATTTTTATCCGCTGCATTTAGATTCTGAATATCACCTCAGAAGCTGAACTCTATCAGATTATGAACAGTGACTTCAGTTTAGGAGAAAACAAAGAATAAGCAAACACAATTCAACCCCCCCTTTTTGTGTTTTTCTCACCTTCATAGTACTCAGACCCAGAAAAAATTGTGTCATGATTTTCCTAAATCGCGCCTAAATGAAGCTCGTGCATAGTACAACACTACAACCTGATCCAAAAATAGCGCCATGATGTTGCCAATCACGTTACAATTTTGCCTCTAGTAACTCCTCGAAATTCTAACCCAAAAGCGTGTAACGATTTCAATCCTTTATAACCTCAACAATTTTGAGTCAATATCAACTACTTTAAAAAATCTCTTTTATGATCAAATAGTGTACAATTATATGCACAACCGCATATGCGATGACACCCGTCGCATATGCGACTCACATCTAAAGTGCAGCATCACACCAAAGATGTGTGCTTGCATATGCATATGCATATGCGAACCAGAACCATCGCACATGCGATGCGTCACATGAGTGAAACCCAGACCCCTAGACTTTGCTTGCATATTCGAGACACAAGGCTTGCACTTACGTTGAAATATGAACGAGGAAAATTACCCTATGTGTACACTCACATATACTAATTCCCATTGATCACACACCTGAAACACGTACAAACTTATATTCAAAGACCACAATTTTTAATCATACATGGTCACATCACATTCACACAAGATCATACACATTTGCGGATAGTGTAACAGATTTACATATAATCATAAACATACAATAATTACGGCATTACCTTAAAACCATAAACAGCTTATAACATGGGACTCCCTAACTCCATAAATAAATATAATATTTCTTCAATATTGATTTGGATGATACACTGGCTACTAATTATATGTAATCATTATATTTTTAAAATTTTAAAAAAAATATTTTTTCCATTTTCTTTTTCATCACTTACTCCATGAAATATATAATTTTTTCCAATTAGCCTAACTTTTCTTCAAAAAAAAAAAAACCACACTTAGCCTAACTAATCATTTTAATCGCATTTTGAAATATGATTTGTCTAATGTATATAAGCAAGTTAGTCTTGCATCATTCACATGTTTATTTTTCACCATTGAATCATTAAATTTCATCGTATTTCATTTAATTCAATAATAAAATTTATTGATCCATGGATAAAAACGACCCTTGTGTATCGTACAAAAAATATGTTTCTTGTACACCATAAACTCAACTTTTGAAACAATCTAAAATTGATCTAAAAGTGCAACAAAAAGAAAAAAGAAATGTCACTCTTCCAAGTATAACTTAACTATACTATATAAAACAAAATTCTTGTTAGAAAGTCATCTCAAATATATTTTAATAATAACATTTGTGCCTTGGCCACTAGCATTTTAATACTAATATTTATGGTTGAGACTTGAGAGTGTCTTGTACCTTGTCCCCTAGCCGCTAGTATGTTTATAACTTTATCAAAGTTTTTGTTTTTTGAAAAAAATATTATTTTAAAAAATTAATTCACATTTTGAGCTTATAAAAAATTTCAAATTTACTGCCAAAGCCGCAACTGCAAAAAACCTATGATGACTTTATGCTTTTATCATTCTCACCGATCTGTAAGCTTTTCTCTTTTAGGTCAAAAATATCAAACCCTTAATTACCACATTAATTTAATCTCAACCCTTTCTCTTCTTTCCTACTAACTAAATAGTTCAGTGTTTTTTTTGAAACATTGATACTAAAGCACTGTTATTTGAACATTATGTAGGTGTTGTGCAGTTTGTGCTTGTTGTAATTGGAAATGATGCCTCGACCCTTGTTGCTTGTTTTTTTACTGCTCATGCTTGTTATCACTTCTCAGTTTGAGTGGAAACAACAGCTTGTGGTTGATGTTCATTCAACTTCCACTATTTCTCAAAAGCAGCAAAGGTTTTCAAAGGGGGTGGAAAGAGTAAAGGAAAAGGTTTATAATTCTTTCCCATCTTTTCAACCTGCATCATCCATGAAGTTGCATTTTTATTTATTTATTTTTAATTATTAAGTGAAGAAATATTTTAGAGATGACAACAAATGTGACATGAGTTTATGCTCTTATTCTTGGTAGTTTTACTTGTTTGCATTTAGGACCTGTTTGGATTTGCTTATTTGAGTATATCTACTTTCATCAGCATTTGTGAGACTGTTTGGAAGTTCTTAGGTAAACTGTTCGACTTTGTTTTATCTTTTGTTATAATAACAACTTATGCATAAGCACTTATATGATAAGTGTATGTGCTATGAGCACTTAATCAAGTTTTTTATCCAAAGTCGACAATCATTGAAAAGTGTGCGTTTTCTTCTCCTCATTTTTTTTTTAATTTGCAAATGTTAGTTTGTTAGATTAATATTTACTGCTTCGTCCGGGTTTGAACCCAAAACCTCCAACTCATTTTCCCTTGGCTCAAACCAGTAGAGCTACCAAACTCTCCATGGGGATTAAGAGAGGTGATTGCTATTCACTTCTGAACGTGGCTTCAAATTAATGAGCTCAGTGAATTTGGGTAATTCCGATAGAAATTTTCCTTGTCGGTATCTTTAAAGTAAAACACTCAAAACCTGAGTCCTCAAATGATTAAATCTACGAGTCCACAAATGTTGGAGTTCTGTGAATCTATGATAAGTTATTTCGTATCTAAATTACTCTAGAATAAGAGTATCGGTGAAGCACATATATTGTCTAGTTTAGGTATAATTGGAGACCTTATAAAATGGGAAGAGATTTACTTATAATTGAAAGCCCCTATATCTGCTTATGTTTTATCAGTTATTAAGCATTTGGATTTAATTGTAAGAAAAAAAGGATTTGGAGTTAATACTTTGCTTACTCACAGCTTTTAATTGGGAAGTTGCGTCATTGAAGCCTTTGTTGATCTGGATTCACTTAGAGCGATCACATATACAGCCCATTTTTGCTATGCCAAGAAACACATCATATTAGAAAAAGTTACAATGCTTCGCGAGTTAGTTCTATCGATGTAGTCCTTTCTAGTGTCTCTGGTATGGTGCGTACTAGGCTTTTGTAGTTATTCTTCCTGTAAAGATCTTCTTGTCTAGGTAATGAGCACCAGTAACAATTTTTTGAATAACTTAACAAGACAGTCCTCTTCATACAAGCTCTGATTGTCACTGTTTATTAATTATCTGGGCATTCTTCAATGGAATTGGAAACTCTGTTAGCTGCATACCCTACTCCCTCTGTCCTTATATACGTATCTTTCTATAAGATTGTTCTGCAGAAATCATTAAATAACTTGAAAAATTGAGATATATGTTTCCTTGAACACAGCATATTCCTGTGAAGAGGTATCTTTACATAAAGAAACATTTTAATCACCAATGAAGTTTGGGAACCATATTTAAAGTCTGCAAAAAAGACAGTCATGTGTTGCTGACAATGAGAGCGCAAGTCTGTGGTATCGTATCTTATCTACGTTGTATGGATATCAGTAGTTCCTTAAATTATGTTTTGTAGAAATTTTTTACATTTGCATATATATTACAAAGTTTCTATTCATCATGGTCTGTATGCTCTCAAGTCCAGAACGACTATGCTATTTTGCAGCAAATTTTCTGAATTTTTGTTCAATTGATGTTACTTGCTGCAGATTATTTTAGTGCAAGAGAAAAATATTCGAAGATTGAATGAGGTCGTGAGGCATCTCCAAGAACAATTGCAGCAATGCAGAAGCAGCAATAGTACGACAAATGGCACTGTAAGCGTATAGTAGAGACTGAGACACATCCAAGTATTAGAGGATTATTAAGCAAATACAGCAAGTGTGTTAAACAACGGTAATCTTTACGCTCTAGTTGTAAAACATTCTCTTAAGTTCTTTGGAAGGAAATGATAAAAAAATCGTTTTCCGCTGTATATTAGAAAATACTATTATTATCTCCATTTCAATACAAAAATCCCACATCAATGAAATGGAAATTGCAAGGAGTTTGAGTGTTCAGTTATAACTTCCAATATTTTTTGTTGTTGTGAGGGTCATTCTGTCACATTAATATCTAAAGCAACCTTTGACATGCATTGTCTAATGTGAAGATCTGAAGTTGATAATCTATCAATTTTTTTTCCTAAGTATGAAGATTTTATTTATAGAATATAGCAGTTAAAGAGTATTAAAGAACAAGTTTGTACAAAGAAAAGTAGACAAAAAAGTTAATAGTTGTTTTCCATTAGAGTATATGGTTGGTGGTTAACATCTTATGCATTTATATGGATTGAAGCATGTCATTATCAAACAACATTTTTTGTTTAATTTCAGTTACCAGTGTATCCATCCATGTCTTGTTTTGAAGACTAGGTTTCCTAAAAGGGAATTGCATTAACTTTTTGTAAGTACTACTAGGTAGGACGAACACATTATGACATTGAGATAGTGGCAGATTCAAAATTTATGTAGTGGGAGCAAGAAAATAGGAGTATAATATATTTGTTGAAGAAATATGTTAAACTTTTACAAAACACATAACCTTATGACCATAAATATTCAAAATACTTAAGTTTTTATAAATTACAATTGCTAAATGTTTAAAAAAAATTAACTATTCATAATATTCAAAATATTTTTCAATTTCTATATCAAAAGGACCTGTGTCGATCATGAAAGTATGGCCAACATGTGTTGGTGATGCTTCATAGGTGTCTCTCCATTGGTTATTTGGGTGGTATGGTCAACATGGATTATTCTGGCATGGGTTCCTCTGCTGTCTTGTATATGCATCCAAGTATTTCACCTGCTCGTTTGATAACTCTAAACTGGTTGGAATGCATGCACCACTTGAATGAGTTTGTTCGCATAAATCACACCCTGAACCCTATGATAAGATTTGAGCTAGAGTCTTTGCTTCTAATTTGTTTGAGATGGTTTCTATTTGAATACTAAAAAGTTTGTTACTTATAAGTAAAGTATCATGAATGTTTAGATAGATCATACCTTTCTTCTTTAGGGAAGCTTCGTCATTGGTGTGTGGACGGTATTCACTTACTTAGATACATATCAATAAATAAATCTCTAACTTCCCTAATGGTCTTAATCTTCAAGGTTCATCCGGCTGGTGCATCAAGGAATACACGAGTTTGCGGTTTGAGCCTTGTAGTGAAAGTCTGCATTTTATGCATCTCGGTGTATTGGTGCCTTAGACATATTTTGAGAAGTAGTACAAACCTCTCCCAAGAGTCATAGAGTGATTCTCCGTCTTGTTGTTTGAAACTGGATTTTTCTTGTTTCCTCTTCTGGTACTTTCTAATTGGAAATAAACGGTTAAAGATATGCCTCTTCAATTGGTCCTAAGTAGCTTTAATGCCACTTGAAAGTACATTGAGTCGGTCTTTTGAGTGGCCAGTTAATGAGTAGACGAACAATCAAATTCTTTTATCAGATTTAGAGATACCTGGTGGATCAATAGTTCCGCAAACTTCAAAGAAGTGTGTCAAATGTGCGTGCAGTCTTCTGAGTTCTTCCCTGAGAGCTGGTTGTTCTTCAAAGCTTTAAGCACATGACTTTTTATGTTAAATGCGACTGAATTTGCTGGTTGGAATTGGAACCCAATCTACTCTTGTTCCATGTTTTCAATCATTCTATAGTCTCATAAGGTGATCCGTTGAAGACCTTCCATCTTGTATTCGTTAGATGAAAAATCACTATCATCCAGTAGTGGGATAACTGCTACTATGATATCTTATTTGTTGGCTAGCGGGACGGATTTTCGAATTGCCCTGAGAGTTCTTTCTATTTGAGTCAAAAAGTAAGGTTTATGGATCTGCATCTTGCATAAACAAAACTCAAACAAGAAACCTCAAGTAATACTGCACAAGAGCATCAGAAATATAAGTGAATATTTTTGGTGTTTTGATAAATAAACTATAAAACTGACGTTAATCTTTTTATTTGTTTTTGAAATATGAGAAACAAAAATAAAATCTAACCTAACAAATCTAACCTAAAATTAAAACATATAAAATAATAAGTAAAGCGAATTGTCTTGTTGAAAATATCAACAATCCCCGACATTGGCGTCAAAAACTTGATGACTACACTTGACAAGTGCACCAAACCGTTTACAAGTAAATTCGTCTCCACAGGTATTGTCGTTTCGACGAGACAACTATCTAAACCTATTAAAAGCGAAAAATAAAGCAGTAAAATGGGAGAAATTTGCAAGTTTGATTTGATTGCACAAAGTAGTTGGATTGATTGTAGAAAAATAAAGGTTTGATTCAAAGTATTAACTGTGATTAGGATTCTTTGAATCCCCTCTATCTTTTTGTTGGAATTAATGCAAATAATTACCAGTTATAAAACGAGGATTCTTATTTAAGTGGTTAGTTCGGTGGGATCGAGTGTCCCTCTAGATGTAATGTTGCTCCTCAATCACCCTAAAGGTCATACATGTAATACAGGATAAAGGGTCGTCACTCCTTCAGGGTCTTGTACACGGGCAGATAGTTATTAAGGCAGGAACTTACACATGTAATTGAAACATAAGCATAGTATATATATTCTTAAATTGTCATCTAAAGGAACCACTTTTAGCTATGAATCTTATAATTTCACCACATACCCTTGATTGACCCTAATAGATTAAACAGATAGGCCTAGCTCTATCTTACTAGAGGAAAAAAGATAAAGTTCATATGCAACGATTGTGATGTAAGCCAGGTGTCAATCTGCACCTAATCTAAGATCACTCACACTGGCTAGGTATGATACACTCCTTTGGGTAAAGAAAGCATTCATGGGCGATGCACACAAAAATTAAATAGATCTCAAATCATAACTAAATAAAAGACATGTATTAATAGAATCCAACAAATAAATACAGGTTAATTTTTGAACCCTAATCATTACGTGTTTAGTTACTCATGGTAACAAAAGACATATCACAAAAGAAATAAAACATACTCTTAGAATAAAGATTGGGGAGATAGACTCATCTTGATGCTCCTAGCGCCTACCTTTCTCTTGAACCACCAATTCTGAATGAAAATTTGTGAATATGAGATCTTGTATTTATAGGCATATCTCCAGCTGAGATTGGGTTGAAAATCTCAGCCTTTTCCCCGATAGAAAATACGGCAAAAAACTGTATTTCTCCAAAACAGTACGCGCGCCGCACGTGGAGGGGGGAGCGAGGTGCGTGGCAGCAGACATAAAGGGTTTTTCTCTTTGTTCCACGCGCCTGGGGTGTGTGAGGCACACATGAGGTGCGTGACCTCAACCTTCAGTGCTGGTATTTCCTTTTTATATGTGTTTTCAAGTGTTTTCCTTCTCCGCTTTAGTCTTTGGACTTAAGACAACATTTCACCAACTTGTAATGTCTTCATAGACTTCTTGAACTTCACTGTGTTAAAAAACTTCCATGATGTATCTTTCTTTTCCGAATTACATGTCTTTTCACTAAAAGACTCAAAACACCTATGAAATTGTCTGGTTTAGGGAAGAAACAAAATTATATGACTCGATTTAAAAACATTGCAAATTATATCTTAAACCATGAGGAACTTCTCAAGAACTCCTCTTTATTACCTCAATTAACTAGCAAAATGACTGAACACATGCTAAAAATAATGTAAGATGATTTGTCACCGCATAGACATATTTCCATTTACTAACTAACCTCGCTATGGATCTAACATCAACATCAAAGTTCTACGCGCTTCATTCCTGGGAGGGGCCACTCAAAATTGCACCCCTACAAATTGATCCTTGATCATATGGATATGGAAGATCTCATATTCATCCCATAAATTGAGCATCGAGAAACCATACCCATCAAAAAAATATGTTGGTTTAATGTCAGGTTTGCCTGCTTTTAGTGTAGTCCATGTAGTACAATTTTTATTCGGACGCATTTGGTTTAATGTTATTGTTACCTTAACAATTTTCAAATGATTAAATCTGTTTCCAATAATTTGTGTTTGATTTTATGAATGAATTAATGAATAAATGATTGAATGAATGAAATGTATGAATGAATGGTTGAATGTATGATGAAGTGGCAAAACAAAAACTCATAAAAAACTAATTTTCTATCATACTTTGCAATTTTGCCTTTGTAACAAATAGTTAACTGTCCTTCCTGGAGCGCCAGTTTACTGCGGTAGCCAGGAGCAATTGTTAACTGCCGTTGCATTCATTTTTTGTTTGGTTCAGGTTGCCCCGACATTTTCGGTGGTCCACGATGTACATAAACATCTATAAATTCGTGTGTTTGGTTCATTTGTTGTAAAACACAACAAAGAACTATGATCACTTATCCAGTAGATCTGAACACCATGTTAGCCATGGTTTACTACAATGAGGAAAAACCCAATTTGTTTAGGGTCCGGGTTGATGTCACACTATATGGGTTGAAGGATCAACTAAACCAAATAATTGTTGACTTAACCACAAAGACACAAGGAGGGTAGACAATGTTGACTATCGTCATCCATGGACCAACCCAGATGGAAGTGTCACGTTTACCCATGTGAAGCTTAGTAACAATGACAACGTGAGAACCATGTTCTCAATATTTGGTTAGTACAATACTAAAGGATCGATCGAGTTGGACGCTTCCTTGGTAAGATCTTTCAAAGAAATTCAGGAAAGTTTGATTTGACTTAGGAACTACGAAAAAAGCAGGGCTTCCATGGAAGAACCAGATGTAGAAGGTAGGTTGACAAATTTGTGATCTATTATCTTGTGTATTACGTTGTTGAAATTATGTTTAATGTATGTTCTTGTTGTTGTCTTGTATGAATATTGAGTGATCTTGTCCAATTATTATCATAAGCATTGTCTCCTCTTTGAATATCCCTATGCATATGTTATATACAAATGCATTAAGTATCGTTTCAACAATGACGTTGGAGATATTTTCTTCAGATTAAGGTGCTTGAGATCAAATAGAGGAGCCTAAGAGTATCCATCCACAATAGAGACCTTCAATTTGGAGTTCTTAAATGAGTGTCACGTTTACACATTACTCTTTTATAATTTTTTAATAATAGTACATAATAGAGTCACTCGAATGAAGATCCTTTGGCAAAATATCTAAATCAGTCCCCACCAATAACTCTTAATCACTTACATTCCAACAATACAATTATTATTTTAATAAAAAGTGGTGTGGGGTCCACTTAATAATGAAAGTCTTAAGTGAGATTCTAGATCTTAGAGGACAAAAAAAAAATCTTCAATTAAGATACCTATTAGATATTGGATGTTAACTGGTTAATCTCCATTGGGACAGTCTTAACTATTTAAGACCCGGTACCTATTAAGTACCCCCAATGGGAAGAATCTTTTTCAGGGTCTTATAAGACACGGGTTCCCCCATTTTTAAGCGAGACCCACACTCTTTTAATATTAAAAAATGAAATATAATGATATAAAGTTATTGATAGTTGATTAGTGGGTCTCATTTAAGAACTTTGTGTGAGATCTGGGTTGGAATGATTGAGTACTTATTAGGTACTACTATTAAAAAATTATAAATAAGTGATGTGTACATATGAGACCCATTTAAAAATTCAAAAATGAATGTCTCCATTGTGGATGCTCTTAATACCTCAACTCTACCTGCTGGGCCTAACTCGGCACAAACAAGGACATACTAAACCATTTTAGAGGTGTAAACTAAACGAATAAACATGTAGGCATATTGTTTTAACTCTGTCTTATTTATTTTCTATGATTCCATTTCCATGCTCCCCCACTTTTCTACACAACTAAATTTAATCAATGACCTCCCTCTACATTGATTTTCTCTATTCATTCTCACCCCTTGAATTCAAGTTCTTTATATATAAATAACCACCCAATTTGCTCAAATATTCAACACCTCAAATACCTACATTGCTATTATTACTGCGACACTTTGATATCCTCTCAGCTAACCTAGTAATCTTATGTCCTCCCATTGCAACCACTCCATCTAATCTCCTAACCTAACTAATTAAACACATCTAAGCACCTCTCACTGCATACTTTAACTTATGAATAATTTTAATAACGTGTTAGTTAGTTCTAACTGTAAGTGAACAACCCATTTAATTCAATTTAATTAAATTAAATATCTTACCGTCAATTATTTATCCTATATATGTACATGTAGTATTATTTTGAACACATATGTTAGAAATTTAAAATTTACCAACATGAGTAAAAGATCTAGGAGTTCAACGTTGGAAGTGGCAGTGGGACTGAAATTGTCGCCACCAAGGGCGGCAACCTCGTCGTTATCGTCGGAATCTTTATCGACAGAATGTGTTCATTCGTCCGAGGGATCATGTGTGTCGGGTGATGCTGCTGAGGAGACAAAAGCCATGCTTCTTGTTGGTTGCACTCGATGCCTCATGTATGTTATGGTACCAGAAGTTGATCCCAAATGTCCCAAGTGCAAGAGTACTATGTTGCTTGATTTTCTTAACAGTGAGGAAATAACAAGTAAGAAGAAGACAAGCAGCTAGTGAGTTGTGACTGTGATTATATGCATTGGGGCTGTTAACATTATTTTTAGTTTGTACCAAATAGTATAATTAATTTATTAAATATCTTAAACATTTACATCTTATTTTTCCTCTGAAATTTCATATTTATTTTCTTATAAACTCCATATCAATGTAAAATTAGTATGAAGTTTTTTTTTCACCAAAAACAATTTTCAATGTCTGATAACATGGAAAAAAGTTTTTTTTTGTTGTTGTTATTTCACTTTAAAAAGTGTTGGTTAATAAAAATTTACATAGAAAACCGACTATAACATGCACAAGTATAATATTTACAGAATTGTTGGATACACTACCAAATTGTATTGTATCCACCATATTCTAGAAAAGTCAAGAAATGCAATTGCGAGTCATCTGACTCCAAATCCCAAAGACTTTTTTTTTTTTTTTT
>Ga0228710_1004924_pt1 | contig 20955 bp, 8 predicted proteins | sample MedpolnodulmetaG_FD_177995 | JGI IMG/M metagenome (GOLD analysis project Ga0228710, IMG submission 177995) | Root nodule microbial communities from Medicago polymorpha collected in Santa Monica, California, United States - pink nodules | ecosystem: Host-associated > Plants > Roots > Nodule... | reverse complement strand
CCATCTACAACACATCATTCAAAGTAGTCCACGACAAGAGTTATTGGCTCCCATACGACGGTCCCGTGCTTTGCCATAATCCAAACATGCGAAGACTAAAGAAAGGTCGACCCAATAGTACCCGCATAAGGAATGAAATGGACGAGGAGGTGGTAGAGAGGACTCTGACACCGGGACAGTGTGGGTTGTGTCGGCATACCAGTCATATTAGGAGAAATTGTCCAAGTATAAATAACCGCTAGTTAATAACGTTTTGTATTATCTGTTTAAATAAATTAATATTTATCATGTTTTTATTTATTATTATTTGTGTTTTTATTGTACATATGTTGCCCAAAAAAAACAAAAAAAATAATAACAATTCGGTCCCGCCATTTCAAATGGCGGTAATGGCAAAAAAAAATTAAAAAAAAAACAAGTCAAACTTGTCACGCGCAGACAAGTGTCGGGGAAGGGGGCTCATTCCCGCCGTTCCAAATGGCGGAAATGAGGAAAATGACAAAAAAACCAACAAACAAGTGTCAGGGAAGGGGCTCATTCCCGCCGTTCCAAATGGCGGAAATGAGGAAAATGACAAAAAAAACCAACAAAAATAGAAAGTGGATCATTTTGGAAAATAAATCTGAAAGAGGGTCGATTTGGAAATTTTTTGCCATATAGGATCGGAAAAAAAAATTCTAAAACGGTCAATTTGGATGTCCAAGAACAAAATAAGGGTGTCTAAAAAACAATTTAAAAAAATGGATTTCTTTGGGTTGCAGATTAATTGGACCCTGGTAACTCAATTACCAAAATATTAGGCCCAAAACAATAAATAATAGTTTTTTTTTGGGAAATTGTTTTTCTCCCTTTCAAAATTACTTTTTCCTTTAAAAATGTTCAACGTGAGTTAACTCACGCTCGACATTTTTTAATGCGAGTTAACTTACGCTGAACATTTATCAACGTGAGTTACTCACATAAGCACAAAAGCAAAACAGGAATGAGCAAAACTGAAATGGAGAAGAGCAATTTTTTTTCCACCCTTGACTATTAAAAACTGCATTTGTCTAGATTTGCTCATTCAAACGGAGAAAAAATGTCGTGTTATACGAATTTATCAATCTGAATGTAAGGTGTTTTTTCTGCCAAATTGATAAATTCAGCTGGGAGTGGTTTTCAGAAATGAGTAGAAGTAAAAGCAGCTAAATAATGTAACAATTGTAAAATTCGGTAACAACCAAAGTATTATTGTGAACACACCTAATAAAAGAACCAAATATCTCCTTACACCGTACAAAGTTACAAGGCCTATGAAAGTACTCTGTTCATAAACTCATGTTGAATCAAGTATACATTTTAATAAATAGTACTCCCTCCGTCCCGCAATAGATGACCCATTTAAAAATGTGTAATTTTGATTTAACTTACTTTGACTATATTTTTCTACTAATATACAAAGATAAACAATATCATATAAGATGTCGTTAGATTTGTCTTGATGAGTATTTTCAAAATATCAAATTTTCATAATTTTTTCTAACATGTTATTCAACCGTGTCAAAGGACGGAGGAAGTATTAGTTAATATATCTAGTAAAACCAATTATAGATGCATTTATTGTGTGAAAATATACATTAAATAATTACGGTAGGTGTATATGATTTTAAATTATCAAGTTGTTCCCACTTATAGGAATTTAAAAATGTAAAAAAAAAAGGAATAAACTAACTTTTTTTTAGGACAATGTTAACTGGTGTTCCTGGGGTATTGGTTAAGTATTCAAAAGAAGTAAAATTTTATTAAAAAGTGGTGTAATAATTAGTTGATCAAAAACAATAGTTTATATTTCCCAAATAATTTTTCTATTTTTGGATTCCTTAACCAGTGTCGGGGGCACAGTTAACAAGGAACTTTTTTTATAATGTATGTTGCCAACATGTATTTTGGTGTATTTGAGTAAGCATTTGTAAATCAGTGGCCCCGAGTACAATTGAGGTGTGCGACTGCCAAAGGACCCATTATCATCGGGGCACCATTTTTTTTAGAAATAATTTCTTTTATTTTTAAGTAATATTATATTAAATTAAATTAAAATTGAAGAGAAATATTTTCATGTTCTATTATATAACTTTTAGATCTTTTCAAGTTCTATGTGATCTTTTTTTGAATTATTCTACAATAGATAAAATTGTGTTTTTTATTTGTTTTTTTAGGTAAATAGATGAATTTTTTTTTGGTACAAAAAATAGATGAATTTTTATTGTTATTAAGGTGTGTCGAAGGTATGTTAAAACAAATATTTCTTTGTTGCACTTGTATGAGCGTCCTATAAGCGTCGGTCATTGATGCATGTGTGAAACAAAAACATATGTAATCTCCAAAGATCGGTAGTGTTCTTAATAATTTTGTTGAAAGAGGTTCTTAATCTCCTTCACCTCTTTGATTGAACTGCCACCATTCAATGTTGCTTTGGAAAGGCATTCATGCGCGGATTTATTAACTAAAGAGAAATGCTAAAGACAAACTCTCTAACACACTATATTAAACACACTCTCTATTAGTGGTCCACGTCATCATTATTTTAAATCATGTAATTGGCAACCGATTCTGCTGGTTTGCTGGTTTGGAGAAATTCTTGCATGGTCTCTCACCTAGCACCTCATGTTTAGTCTCAACTAATGAAAACAGGACACATCATTTAAATTTAATGAAGGTGCACTTTCAGTTGCATATCTTGGTAATGGAACCGCTTGAAAGAATGGTTGGACATGATCTAGAGAGACAGCAAACAAAATTTGATTTTTTAATTTGATAGTTTTTTAAATTTAAATGATGTGTCCTATTTTCATTGGTTGAGACTAAATATGAGGTGTTAGGTGAGAGACCATGCAAGAATTTCTCGTTAACGTGTCTCAACTCTCAAGTATCCATTCCAACTGTCTCAAGTTTATTTAATTTCAAATTGCAATGAGACCTTCTGCATCTCCGACTCCATTTTAGATCTGTTTGTGTTAGATTTCAACGACAAAGACATAAATTTTTAATTTATTTTTTCTAATGGAATGGATAAATATATTTTGCATTATAAAATTGTATGAATTTTGGTAATTCGATGACATTTTTTGTGAATTTATGGATTTTGACAATCATCACACTGTAAAACTAATTATTTTGCCTTTATTTCAAAGGGACAGTGATTTGGGTTTTCGACCCGTTGAAATCCACCAAACAAAAATTGGGTGTTATAAGATATTATTTTGGTACAAGCAGCATCTATGGGGAAACGCTTGACACAGGAAGAAATCAAGGATAAAAACAATGTCGCAGATGGCACGAAGTTGTAGAAAAAGAAATTCAAAGAATCCATTGAAAGATATTATTTTGCATAAAGGAGGAAGATGTGTTTTCAAAACCTCCAAAACCGATTACCCTGTAAATTATTTTAAAATAGTGATGATGTGGACCAATGATAGAGAGTGTGTTTAATGGAGTGTGTTAGAGAGTTTGTCAATAACATTTCTCTTAGCTAAAAATGAGTTTTCTTCTTCTTACAATTGCTTATAAAAGGATTTGATGGTCTTTTCTTCCCGGTTTTTATTTAATTCAAAATGTATTTTTCTTCAAGTTATTTCGGTGTTGGATTGTGTAAGGGTGTTCACACCACTTGTTTAGTTGATCAATTTATTTAGAGAGATCTTCCCCTCTTATTATTATTAAAATAAGAAAGATAGAATATGAGTGCTTGATTTAACGAATAAAGTTACAAGCACTAATTTATAGTACACCATATGCTAATTTCGCGTTCTAGATTTACGGAAAGAAAACTTTGCACTAAATTACACATCGAGCCTCAAAGATACTTGTTTTTTCCCCTTCCCCTTTGTATCTTTGCTACTTTTCTTCGTGAGCAATGAAAAGGAAATCTTTGGTGAGGAAACGGTGCTTGCATTCCAAATCCTAGAGCAATTGACTCAAAGATGCATTTTTGTTTCCATTAGTATCTAACCCCAAATCTCTTTCCCACCTATTCATCCATAAAGTAATAAACAGATTCTCGCAAAAAAGAGAGAAAATAAAGAGATAAAAAGCCTTTTAAGAAAGTGGAGGTGGGGGATTATTGGGAATAAAAGAATCTTAAATCTACACAAAGATACAATACCAAAAAAGAGAAGTACCTAAATTTGATGCGGAAGAAAGAAAATTAGAAAATTTTTATTTACCTATTTGGATAAGCCTCTTTGTTTCTCTTTCTATTCTACTATTCAGTTTCCCAACCATTGATCTTTTAGCCGCAATTCTTAGAAAAGATTAACAAGCAAGGCAAAGAATGTGAGTAATTGAGAGTGTTTGCAAAGGGGTAGGAATTAGAAAAACCAAGAGCCAAGGTAGGGAATGGTTTTTTTCTTTCCCTCTATTTTTTGTCCTTAACACAACCTCTCTAATCTCTCAAATAAACAACACCCTCAAAACCCCACCAATAAAGCAACTCAATTTTTTCATTTTTTAATAATTTAAGAATAATTACCGCAACCATTATTATAAAAATAAACCAAATTTTTTTATATGAAAAGAAACCTAGTATTTTTAATATAAAAGACCAACCCAATTCCCAAAAATTCCAGCTTCCTAAGTTGTTGTGCATTGAAGAGGAAGACATCTGAAGCAAAAAAAGAATTTTTATCTAACAAAAGAACAGACAAAACCAAAACAAAACCCCTCAATCCCTTCTTCCTTAACTTGCTTACTTACCAAAATACAATAACCCCAGGCCCCAACAACAACAACACCTCTCACACAAGTCATTATTATTGCTGATTCATTCATTCATTCATTCAAACAAAGAATGCTTCCTATGAGCTGCATTCTTTTAATGTCCCTCTTGTGTTCTTTCTTACTCCAAATCAAAGCTTTCTCCAACCTCACCTTACCCCACCAACATCCTTACCCTGAAGCTGTGGTTCACGAACTTCATCAGTAAGGAAAAAAAGCATTTACATTCTTGTTTATTTTACTCAACAACAAAAATAAACATCAGAAACATACATTTTAACTCTTTTTTTTTTTTTGTTAATGCAGTAAAATCAATGTGTCATTTTCAAGAAGGGAACTACTCTCTAAAGACCAAGGTAATTGTTTAACCGGAAACCCAGTAGACGATTGCTGGCGGTGCGACCCAAACTGGTCCGCAAACCGTCAGAAATTAGCGGAATGCGGAATTGGTTTCGGTCGCGCCGCCATGGGAGGTAAAGGAGGTCAGATCTACATAGTAACAGATTCCTCCGACAACGACCCAGCCAATCCCGTTCCAGGAACACTCCGTCACGCCGTGATTCAAGACGAACCACTCTGGATAATCTTCTCCTCTTCCATGACAATAAATCTCCGTCACGAACTCATCTTCAATTCTTACAAAACCGTGGACGGTCGCGGCGCAAATGTTCAAATCACCGGCCACGGTTGCATCACACTCCAATACATCTCAAACGTGATAATCCACAATATCCATGTTCATCACTGTAGACCCTCAGGGAATACTAACATACGCGCGAGTCCAACGCATGTAGGATTCAGAGGCATATCGGACGGTGATGGTATATCAATCTTCGGTTCACGTAACATCTGGATCGACCATTGCTCGTTATCTTATTGCACCGACGGTTTAATCGATGCTATAATGGGGTCCACTGCAATAACAATATCGAATAACCATTTTGGTCATCACGATGAAGTTATGCTTTTAGGTCATAATGATAAATACAGTCCAGATAGAGGAATGCAAGTAACAATAGCGTTTAATCACTTTGGTGAAGGACTTGTTCAAAGAATGCCACGTTGTAGACTTGGTTATATTCATGTTGTTAACAATGATTTTACACAGTGGGAAATGTATGCTATCGGAGGTAGTGCTAATCCTACTATTAACAGTCAGGGTAACCGTTACACCGCTCCTTCCGATCCAAATGCTAAAGAGGTTCGTCTTTTTAATTTTACTGTTTTACCCTTTTCTTATGTTACTTTATTGGAAATGGAAACTTTCTTTGACTCATGTTTTTGGAACGAATATATGCTTTTGTACTCTCAATGGTGGCGCGTGGCGATTAGATGATAATATTAATGATGGATTTTTCAGGTGACAAAGCGCGTGGATACGAATGATAAAGAATGGAGTGGTTGGAATTGGAGGACGGAAGGGGATATAATGGTAAATGGAGCATTCTTTGTGCCGTCAGGGGTTGGGATGAGTGCTCAGTATGCGGAGGCGTCAAGTGTACAGCCAAAATCCGTGGAGCAAATTAACCAGCTTACCATGTACTCTGGTGTATTCGGTGATCCCAGGTACTATACTTTTTCAATATTAAAATCACCACCACATTACTTTTTGAACACTTGCATTATTTAATTGGTAAAAAGTTTAAAATTAATGATACTAATAATATAGGAGGAATAGGATGTCCTAACAACGGACATTACCTGTCTTATTAACTGGCATTAGAAAGGCTAATATCGTCTTTTCATGTAATAATATCTTATGAATAGAAAAGGTTACTATAGTCTTTTTGGTGTACTCCCTCTGACTCTGACCACATGGTCCTAGTGTCCTACACTTTTTTTCTCTTTAATAAAATGAAAAATACACATGGTGGTGTTGTTGAGTTGAAGGACGCGGTACAGCACGAGAACAACTAAACACAAGTTGTTGATGAGCAATATAGTACTCTACTGTGAAAAGGTGTAGGGAATATTGTTTGTTATTGTTATTGTTATTGTTATTTTAACATGCTCCCACTTTAACCGTCTTTCTGTTTCCTAAACTTGGGTTAGTGCTAAATCTAACTTTTTATGGTAAAATTATTGTAATGATGGTGTAAAACAAGGTTGGAAATTGGAATTACCAGTTTTTAAGTAATTTAGTGAATCAGGGGGAAGTGGGACTTTTTTTTAGCCTATGCACGTGATTGTGAGGTCATTGGGAATCTCTTGCTCATGGCCCAACGGCCACTTTTTTTGTTTGCATTCGTCTTTTTCTTATAAAAAGTTGAGTGTGGAACGAGATAAAACCCTTTTTTATGTGGGGAGTGACCTGATTTTGAAAGGTGAAAACTTCGTTTAGATCCCCTTTGGATAGTGTACTTGGAAGTGAAAACAGTTATTGAGCTACATTCATGCCCAATAAAGCAAATGGTTAGGAGGAGTAAATTCACTTACTCCATTATGAGTTGAGCTACATTTATAGCATTTTAATTGAAGGGTTCTGCTACTCAATCTTGGCAGTTCTAGGATTGAAGGATAATCTAGAGACAGTTAAAGACAAAATAAAAAAAATGGAAAATTAAGGAATTAAAAGAGGTAAATTTTTACAGCAAACAGTTATAAAAGTAGGAATGGGTGATTTTTTTTTTTTTAAAGAAGTCAAGGTTTAGGATTGGTGATGCTTATTGCTTAATGTGAGAAGGAGTGGCAAAAAAGGAGTGCTATATTGGGTGAGGTAAGTTGTAAGAAGTTGAATTGGTATGAGTATTCTTTGGTTAAACATAGCGGATACATGATAAGCTAGATACTAGCGGATGATTTTTTATAACCAATAACTAAGTTAGTTGATAAACGATAGCTAATAGTGGATGAGCGTATAACAGATAAGCTAACAGATTGTAGTACTTCGTAAAATTAGCAATTGAGCTAACTATTAATATACCAATGATAAAATTGAATCGTTTTTTTTTTAAACTATAGGTTTAAACGCTACTTGAAGTAGTTTATTAAAAAACAATATAAGCTAGTAAAATAGTGTGCGCCATAAATTTGTGAGAAAAAATTGTTACTAAAAATGTCGATTTTAATAATATGAGCTTATAAGCTATAAATTATCTGTTATTAGCTCGAGAATTATTTTGACAAACCGAACTATGGTCTAAGATGTGTTTATAAGTGTGGGTTGCAGAATGTATCTCTATCTTCATTTTTCAAAAGAAATAGGTTGGGGGGATCCACTTTATTTCTCTCCCTTTGGAGAGAAATAAACATAAAAAAGTTATTTTTTTAAAAGAAATTAATGACGGTGGGATCCACTTTTAACTTTTTGTATCTATCTCTTTGGAAATGGAGTCCTCCATTTCTTTTGAGAAATTGAGATGATCCTAACTCATGATGTTACAAATTAATTTTGGAGAGTTATGTTATGTTTAATATAATTTTTATAAAAGAAGAGATGCATGCGGATTATTATTTGGCTTGTCTAGACATGAGTGTGTAGGGATAAATTAGGAGACATAGAGGTCTGGGGAGCCGAGTAGAGAGAGGAATGGATAATATAGAGAAAGGGGAATTAGAAGAGATATAGTATTCACAACAAAAAAGAAGATTAAAGGTTCTAGAAATGCTGAAGTTAAATCAGGAGAGATTGGAGGGGCCATAGAGGGGGGAGAGATTTTCTCTACTAATTACTCTTTCAACAAGATTTCACCAATTTTTTTTTTTTTAAGAGATCAAAATGAGATATAATACTACCAATAGGCTATCTTCTAAGCACAAGATGTACCAGAAAAGAAAGCCAAATATTTAAAAGACTGTTTTCCGAAGATTTTACCAATTCTATATTATGATGCATGTTGATATGACGTTGAGGTTGATGAAATCACAGTGAGCTACCGTGATTTCAAATTTCATCAAACTCGATGTGATAAAAAAATGCACAATCTTGAATCATATTCATTCATCAATATGTGGTTAGAGATTTAGTCATCTTAAATAAGTGGTCATGAGTTTGATCTCTTACTCATGCGTATGAAAAAACCCAATTGAGTGGGGAGGGAACTACCTTGTGTACCCAACAGATTCATCGACTATAATATCTATAATCTATAACATATGGTTATAAAAAAAATCTCATCACTCCAAAGTTAGAGAAAATCCAAATCTTGGAATGAGCTTTCTAACAGAAGATCTGAATGTGTGTAAACAGGGTTGTTGTATAGATAGAAAAAGACTACGTTTCCAGGGTAGAGTGACAAGGACCTGGCCTTACGTCAGATCAGATGTTTTGGAGGGTGTTATGGGTAGATGACTGAAACTATATTCCCTTTTTATATGCTTTCCAGCAAGTAAGCGTGGGACCTTTCATAATATTAACATATTTTGAGCACCCTTTTCCTCTTGGGCCCATATCTGATTCGACCTAAACTAGGCACACGGCTCACCAAGTTGCTATTGGATCAGAATTTGGAAAGGGACTCCCCTTTGTTACTTGCTCACACTGTCTCCAACCCTTAACCTTTCATTTAGTGCCTGATTAGTCTGTCTCTACATTTCTCTCTCTAGCAACTGATTAGTCTATTATTTCATTATTTAATTGTGTGCCAAGTAACGACCATTCTCTAGGACTGGGACATTGTTAGATCACAATGGCTTTAAATCAAATTTGAATTAAGAAGACATGACTTTTGTTTAGTACAATCATCTAGTACCTATTGGTCAGTAGAGTGGTGATCTTCTCCATTTTCCCTAAGAAATTTGGTTCCTCATTTATGTGATTTTGTATGAATGAAGTTTCAACCCTATTGAGTGGTGTCCATTTTAGAGTATCTCTACTTTGGTTGCAAAGAATTCAAGTCCTACTCTATTGAGTGACTCACCCTCTATAAAATTTCAAACTACAACCAAATTTGATTTACTTTGTATTTGACTTCTTTGCCTAAATTTATTGAATCTAGTCACGCATGTAGCTTTAACACAACTGCATCTTATCTAGAGTTGTTTTCCATTTATGTTTTGACTCATACCAGGTTTGCATGCTAAAAAGCTTGTCTTTCTTACGTATGAGATCCACTCACTTTTTCCTACTCTCGTCGTTATACACACACACCTTTAAATAGAAAATGCAATTGAATGCAATTAAAGCTCCCTCAACCAATTAATGTTGCTATTGATAGTTTGATACTAGTTAAATTTCTTAGTTATTAAAGTATTTGGCTTTTCTTCAATTTGAAGCTAGTATGAATGAATCAATTTTAGTTGACACAAATGGTTGGGTCCCCTTCTGTTCAACCCGTTGTGACTTGGGTTAAAGTTCGGAATTTTTCAATTGGTTGGTTATACGCAAATTCTAATGCAAGTCCTTATTGAAGTTGATGGTTCTTTCTGATCTTGCATGAGGGTGTGGCTCCCTAATCTAAATTTATTATGTATAAAGAAAAAAAGTAGGGTGAATGAACTATTAATTATGATTCTTTGATTTTTTGAAGGGTCTAAACAAGTTGTGCACTATAATTGATGCACTCTAAAACAAAATGTTTGTCATCGTTTTTCCTTCAATTTGAAGCAAATGTCCATTTTTTCTTTCTATTAGTGTTTATAGAATAGATTTCCCATGTCTACCAAACAAAAAGAAGGTGCTTTTATTAGAGTCTAATGAATGAATTATTGAGCAGGGATAATGGAGATATATATCCCGGGTTCAACGGTGGTGGGACCACGACAGGAGCCAACAGCAAGGGTTACAATGGGAATGGGGGGTCCAGCAATGACGATGGGGACTTCTTTGGGATGATATTCAAAGGTACCAGCAGCCAAGCAGCACCGCTAGCACCCTACTCATCAATTGTATTTGTTTCAACTTTTTTGTCTCTTTTAATTATTTTCAATTTGGACATTATCACCAACTATGATATTTTATTATCATTACTATGATGATCTCACAATTGGGGTGGGAAAAGAATTTCCTTTGATACCAAAAAAGTTATCAAAGGGAAAAAAAAGATCAAAGTTACAGTAATTTATTTTAGAATTTAGAAATCATATTTCATTATGCACAACTCTAACTTGAATATATCCAAATCAAACTGTATATAATTAAATTAGATCGAATTTTTTAAATAAAAAAATCAGAATCGTACGTGATTTTATGTTTGAATTCAATGGTTTTATTTTTTGTCTCAAATCTGAAAGCATTACAAATACCCTTGGTAATTATATGGACTTTCTTCCTAGAAAATCTATAATAAATTTCATAATAAATTTGGTTCTTCGAATGGGTGAGTCGTTTATATTTATATAAAACATTGTCTATTATGCAGTGACAACATTAAAAAACGTTGTCAAATATACATTGCCAACACTTTTTTTGAAGCAATACATTGCCAACACTTTATAAGTTTTTTCTAAGATCTCCCTAAAAAAAAGTTTTTTCTGAGCTCGATATGCATACTAACACAACGCTAAATGAATATCTGAATGAAGTTGTAAAATTTAATAATTAGGACTTTTTTTTCAAATAGGACCCAAAATTTCAGAACGACTCAATCTTGTCATTTGGTTTAGAAACTTAACAAAATCTTAGTTTTTTTGGATAGTTTCTATGAAGCGCGGATACTTTAAATTGAAGAAGTACTTGTATCGGATACGTATTGAATACCGATACTCCATTGATACTCGCAGATACGTACCCACAAAGTATCGGAATTAATTATTTTAATTTTTAAAAAATATTTTATCTAATACTTATTGAATACTCCATAGATACACAATGATACTTAAAAAATACTTTACATGTACATATCCTAGAAAAGATGAAGGGGAAACAAGTGAGACAATGTTGTAAAAATTCAGTAGAGATGTATATGATTCAATTTTAGATATGCATCAATAGAATTGCTTCTTGATGAACCACTTAAAATTATATCTCTTATGGATGAAGATAACGAGAGAGATGTGATTCAATTAAGCAACATTGAATAAAATTAGTGTTGAATGCTTCTCTTGATATCCCAACAAATGAAAATATAAAATGGTTTATAAGAAAACTCTATATACATATAATAATGAAGGGTAATCAATGCTTATTTTCTTCAAGTATTTTACATATATAATATAAGTTTTAGTATCTTAGTTGTATTGTATCCTAAATTTAAAAAAATATAAAAATCCGCGTTTCATGTACTCGCACTGTATCGTACCCGCACATGTATCCGTATCTGAGCTTCATAGGATAGTTTTTATGATTTGTGGAGTACATTTAGTTTGAGACAAGTTTATGAACATGTCACTTTATTACGATGATTTAGTATATTGTTGTTTTATAATTAAGTTAAAATTTTGAATTATTAATACATTTATACTATTATTTTTTTTGGTCAGGTATACATTTATACTATTTAATAAATATATATTGTCATGTATATAATAATTTTAATATTATTTTAACAACATTAGCAGAAGAGGTGAAAAAGACTAGAATGAATTTGTTGAAGATGTTGTCACCGACCCTAACGGGGTTACAGAGAATAACAAATAAAAATTAGAAGAGCGTTTTTTTGTGTTGTCAAATTAGGAGAGCACTTTTTTGTTCTTAGGTGGTGGAGAGTGTCAAATTCAAAGATCATTTACATTGAGTCAAAATTAATCATATAAGTGAATGAGAGATCACATCTTAATTTTAAATCTTACGACATTAGGTTTATTGATCATTTCATTTATATATTGTTCAACATTTATTTTTTTTATTCAATGTAAGACTTCCAATTCACTTTATACTTTTTTCTTTAAAAAAAAAACTCACTTTATACTTGTCACAACAATCCCTCCCTCAAGCAGAAGCATTTTTATCTACGCACACTTGCACCTCCATTGACATTCTACACATCAACGAGACACACCATCTGGACATTATTGGTTAGGAAGACTTTCAATATAAGGAATTGATCCTTTTAGTTAAACCATCAGCTTGGTATCATTGTTAGGTCATTAGAGGAGCTCGAGGGATCGGCCATATTGAGCCAAGAACAACCACACAAGTCAGATAAAAATCACATCTTAACCAAAAATTTTGAACATTGAATTTATGAGTAATCTCCTTTATATATTGTTCAGCCTTCACATGTTAAACTTCTAACTTGTATCGCATTTACCAACAATAAGTTAGTAATTATGTTAGCTTTAAAGATGTGAATCTTGAAACTCGTTTATAAAACTCTTTCGACATCTCTTAAGTTGCAATCCGAGCTACGTTTGACATTATCGTTGTTAGCTATGAAAGTGGTGTGAGTTTTAGTTGGTCGTATGACTGTTGCTTGCTTCTAATATGCTATAGTTCATCTTTTAAGGTTCAACATATGGGAAGAGAAAAACATGAAGATAGGATATGAGTGGATGAAGTGGCAATTGTGATGCTATGTCAACTTCGGTTCCCTTTATTTAATTTTGGTGCTTTTTCTACGTAATAATAGACTAATAGTGAAGTGCTAACATGGACTGTCTCCATATCAAAAAGAATTTGTCAAACCGTCCAGTACTAAAGAAATTATTATCCCATCTCCATGTGCATATCTTTGGGAAAATAATATAACTTAACCTCATAAATGAAACGATTTATTTGCCTCATCTTCAACGGTCATTCTCGTCAAACATCACTATCTATATATCTAACAAATAATAATATGCATGCCTAAAAAAACTAATTGTAACGCAAGGGTTTTTTTCTCCAAAAAATGCAAGGATTTTTCTAAACACAGCCAAAAAATTCACTTACACCTAAATTTAATAATATCAAAATTACCCTTTATTCACATAAATGTTTCAATTCTTTTTCTTTCTTTCTTTCTTTTTTTTTTTTATCTCTACACTCGCATTAGGATGAATCCAGAAATTTTAATAAGTGGAATTACAAATTCTATAAATGATAAATTTATCTTAAAAATACACGTTTTTTTTGGTCAAGTAAATACACGTTATTTTTATCAATGTAATAATTATAACATTTTTTTACACAAAATTGCCTTTAGTAATTTTTTAACCAATGTTTTTAAGACACTCGTTAGGATTCTCATTAGATTTATAGTTTTGTTGTGATGTTATCAATGGACTACATGAGGACAATAATACCTTATAAGTGTAGTCACATTGCATAAATATTTAAAAATTTGTTAGCGATATACACACGTAAGCTTACATACAATTATAAGTGTTTATTATATCCCTTACGTATATGTGATCAATATATAAGCTTACATATATGCATAAATATTTAAGGATTTAAGGATTTGTTAGCGATATACTCCACTATCACGTGGTCAATCCGTCCCTGTTCACACACACACAAACATTTATGGATATGTGATCAATCTCAATGAAAGATTAAAGATTGAATCACAATGTCATTAATACTCTATTGCATAGATAGAAGAATTTATGATTTTTCAATGATGATTTCTTGTGTTTTCTTTGTCTTTGAATTGTAAGTGTTGTTTAAAGTTTCAACTTTAGAATTTACATGAACAAATTACGTAAGCTTAAATATTCTAAATTACCTACATCTTGAAACACATGTTTACATACGTTAACTGACTTGACACAGGTGCATGTGAAACAAATTGACGTATGTGTCGTTTTATAAACCTTGTACGTTATATAAGTTCATGTAACCTACGTAAACCGAGTTCATGTAAAGAACATAAACTTGCAGAAAGTTGATTATTAAAAAATTTACAAAAATTTGACGAAAAGAGATGAGAGAAACACTTGTTTTGACGTTGAGGTTTTGGAAGAACAGAGAATGAGTTTTAGGGGCATTGAAAATTTAAGAGGTATTTTAATCATTTTAGGCATGTAACCAAATTTTGAAGGGTGTACTTGAAGAGATCATTTTCTTTTTTTTTGGTGGTCAGGGTTTGAACCTCGGACCTTGCATATATTATGCATTGTTCTACCAATTGAGCTAAGCTCACGAGGACACTTGAAGAGATCTAAATGCAAGTAACAATATTCACCAAAATAATGTAAGTACAATAAATAAAAGAAATCTTTAGTTCCTTTAAATTGTAAAAAAAATAAAATATAGACAATCAAATATTACAAGCTACCCGAAAAAGGTACAGTTTGATGCCTATAACTCCTACGGTATAATAAATTCATTGATAAAAAGGGGGAAAAGAAATAAAAATCACGCAGAGGAACATTAGAGTAACAAGCTTTGAGCTATCATTCTAAATATTGGGGAAAGGAACATTACAGTAACTGATACTAGGATCAAGACTAGAGGTAGTATTTTGGTAGGGGTTGGATAGTTCAACATACTAATATTTGTCATCAAACGGAAAAAAAGGGTAGTATTTTGGTTAAGAACTGTTACAGACAAAGATCAAACATTATCAACTAAAGCAGTTCTTTTATTCTTAACCACATAAGTAGCTACATGGCTACTAATAATCGGATTAGCCTTATCCTTGTTTGACTGAGGATCTTTATAGAAAGCATTACAACCAATCTCTTTTTTTTTTTAAAACTCGGTATCCGATCCAAGAATCGACTAATCCGAGGGGACCAATTTCACCGCCCACTTGCGGGGGCCCCGTTTAAGGCCAGAGCAAGCTCTGTATGGACTTAGCCCATCGAAATTGGCATTACAACCAATCTTCTTTGTACAATTGGCTGGGAAATGTCCAATATCTCATAATCCAACCCAACAGAAAAAAGCAACAACTTCTATTAACTTTTTCTGTTAGAGGCTGTTGGAACACAACTAATATTGACTATTATTCCAACAGAGGCTGTTAACACTCGAAATATATTTAGGTTTCTGTTGTTGAAATCGACAGATAATCAATTATATGAAGTTGATCATGGTCAGCCTAGATAGTAAGACAACTAAGCTATACGCTAATGAGTCGAATGATCGATGATATCAAGTGAGTCACCACAATTGATATGTTTGATCCAAGCAAAATGTATTCAGAAATTTATGAATCACACAAATAAAAGTCATCATTTTAATGAGTTTTTGAAGTAATTTACCTTAACACAACCTTTTTGGGCAAGTGATTGCTAGTGTGCTAAACCTGCACGCCAAGAAACAGAGAATGTGACACAGAGAACAGGTGATATAGCAGTGAAGCTTCACCTAAAAGTGGGTTTTTTGGTTAGTGCAGACGCAGTCAAAACAACCGTGTGTGCGCAATTGTCATGAGTGCTTGTATTAGACTGGCAACGCTGCCTTTGTTTGCCGAAAAACATCACAGATGTCATCTGACCCACTATGGTGTTCTCTTTCACCAACACCAGCATCCAATTGAACCATTTACGTGCCCCTCTTGGCTCCTTTTGGATGTTATTTTTTTAATTATATTATTATACAAGTCTACAATTACGTAGTTGGTTTCACCTTAGTGTGCTTATATTATTCACTAAGATTTGATTCACGCAAAATTGCAAACTCTCCCTAAGGCTATTGTTATGCCCTCTAACCATGGAAGATATTCTTCCACAGATAGGATCAAGTCAACTTCACCCATTCATAAAAAAAACTAGGAATGCTAAATGACAACTTTATCAAAGGAAAATAGAAGGGTATATTTACAGTTAATTAACACAAGATACTGGAGGATATAAGGAATGAATAAAAAAAACAAGAAAGGGTAAATCAAAAGCAACACTAGCCTTTGATATTAGAATAGTATAGAATCGAACATATGAGTTCTGTTCTATATTTTATGCATATTGATTTGAAATAATAACAAAACAGAATGTAAAGTAATGTAGTAAATTTTGGTTCCACTAAAAAGGATGGAACCAAAAATAAAATTAAAAAGTACTAATTCTGTTCTATTTTATCTGTATGATGAATGGCGCCTATATATTCCTCGTTTAGCAAAAACATGATCCGCAAGCTCATTAATTTGCTCCTCTTGTTCATCACACCTGAAGCTAAAATAAAATTATGCTTTCTTCCTTTACAACTTACATTTTGCAGTAATCTAGCACTGGAATGAAATTTCAGCAAAATCACCAATGTGGAAAGAAGAGTTGTAGCACAACACATCAGTTAACCAAAACCATTTCATCCCTCACAACAGCCTCTGCAGCCACTGCTTCTAATTTCTTCCATGTTAACTCCCGCTTCTCTTCTAGTTCTTTAGCCATGGCTTCCTTCTCCAAGTACTGTTTATGACACTCTTCAAACAGTTCGGCATCCATCTCCTGAAACATCTTCCTCAAATTGGCTGTTAGTCCATGCACTGCTCGGTTCCAATGGTTCTTCGTATTACTTTCCAAAGCATCGAAGATTATTGGCAGTATAACATTTCGATTCTGAGCAACTAAGCTTATAATGTGCTCATTGTTCCACAAATAGAGTGCCCGTTCAGCAACCTGTCATAGATTCAATTGACAGAGAGCAGTCAAAAGAAAATAAAGAAATACTTTTCCTTTACTATTGTGAAAGGACACGATTTATCATTAATCAAAAACAGGTAATATAATAAAATCTATTGAGCACTATGCATAGCTAGTGTCCTAACTTGAAAGGCCCTGAACCCAACACAGATTCCCAAGGCCCTACAAATCACAGCCAGGCATCCGATCATTTTACATACAAAAAACGCATACAGCAGATTAATTGAAGCAGGAAATAGAAGTTAACTAAACCCCAACTAATCCATTTAAACTTTATAGCTTAATACATCCCCAGAGATAAATAAAAACAAGCTAATCAACAACGAAGCGCATGCCACATATTTGCTAAAAATGTTCATCCTAGTTTCCTACAGTCCATGAACCAAAAGAACAAAAAGAAAACGAATGACCGTAGTTTTTTCTTAATCACTGTCATGAATTAACAACAACAACAACATATTTTTGTTTTGCGTGCTCAAGTGATTTATAACACCATATAACCCTCAGAAATATAGGTGTAACAAACTTTATTATCACCCTATCCTATGGCTTAGATCATCTCTACTGCAATAATCTAAAAGTTTACGAACAACTAAAAGTAGATTTTGATTTGTTCTAGCATTGGAGTTGAGTGGCATGGCAATAATATGTAAGTAAGTAAATTAAGAACACGACTATACAACTATTATTCTTGCATTGAAGTAAAAAATAGATGAATTGATCACATTTAGCAACTTGGGGCCAATTAAAAATAACTGAAGAACATCAAACATTCTTTTTATCTCCTTGCATTGTAAATGCTCTTGGAGTACAACTGAACTTAACACACTCTTTTTCTATGTTAGGAGTGCTCTCTCTCCCTCCCTCCCTCTACCCTAGATACCACTCCACTAATATCCCTCTGCTGCCTCCTTCCTCTACCACTCTTCATGTCATTAACGTGTCACTAAATCAAATAAAGTTCAACTTTCCTAACCCAAAAATATATATATACCAGTACCCTTTAATTAACGAAAAAGAACAATCTCAGATTTGATTATTCTCCCTTTGATAGGATAGCTAAGGCGAGAGAACAAAATACATGGAAGTTTCCAGACCAACATAAAGAAAAAAGAGTAGCCAAGTATATCATTCCAACATCCAAGCAACCCATACAAAAGCTCCCACTTCAAGTATGTTATCCAACAAAAGTAGAAAAGACGGATATAATAGAATACATGGTTATTTACACTACAAGTTACAAGTAACCTGATCACATCCCTCTTAAAGCTAAGAATATCACATCCTTGTATTTTTTGCAATATACACAATACCAAACAACAAAAAGCAATACTTGAATCTGCACATGCAAAGTTTAAGGTAATTAAAGCAAAAGTGAATGCGGTAGTGACAACAGACCTGAAAGTGAGGGCTGTTAAGGCACCGACCAATCTGTCTGAAAAGAGAAACCATGCATCTCACAAACTCAGGAGGTTGAGTACACTCAAGAACCTCTTCTAACTCATTAAGAAAAAGAACTTCCTTGTGACAATTCGTAACAGGCCAATACTTCACCAACCCTTTTATCACAGGATCAGCCAACCTTCCGTCTTTCTCAACAAACTGAACAACACAGTAAGACAAATTCTGATGATACGACGAAATACATTTCGGTTTATGAAGTGGAATAAGAGCCCTAATCAAAAAAAGCTTATGTTCCTCTTTCATAGGCAAAGCAAAACCATTTATAATACTAGCCATAATCTCAAGCAATTCACAAATACCATTATGCCTCTGCGTTTCAAATATAAAACGATAAAAGATATTATTAATAGCCTTTCTTATAAACGGTCTATGAACCATAAACTTCCCGTAAATCCTATGAACAATCGTCTTCAAATACTCACGCTCGCGTTGATCCTCCGAATCAAACAAGTCAAGAAGCTTTAAAACAAACACATGATCTACATAACGCTTTGCGATTTTAATATCCGTCTCCGGTGCAACAATGTAACGCAATAAAATCTCATACACCAATTGTAAATGATTCCAAGATGGATCCATATACGTATCATCTTCTTCCGGATCAACAGTTTCGGTACCTGTATTTTCATGAGAAGCTGGTGGTAAACAACGGAAAATGTTAACGGAAACCATTGAAATCAATTCTTCTTGAAATTCGCTAAATTGAAACGAAGAAGATTGAATAATTTCAACTAGCTCGTAAAGTGTGTGACGTTTGATTTCTTTCTCGACGATGAACTTGAGTGTGTTTGAGAAATCACAGATATAACAACAGAGTTGAATTTTACGAAGGAAAAGTGCTTCGCGTTCTGAAACGGGGACTTCTTTGAGTGGCGGAAGTGATTCGATTACGATTTGATTCGCCGGCGCCGCCGTGTTCGGTGGTAGGTTTGGTGGCTCGGAATTGAAGGTGGAGCTACGTGATGCATGTTTAACAACTACTTCATAAAATTGGACACTGTTTGTTGAATCTTCAGGGAATGTTAATTTCCCTGATTTCCTGTGTGCACGTTTTATGATCTTGTTGAACATTTTCGAGGAATTTCTTGGAATTGAAGAAACCCTAGAAATTGAATTTGGGGGAAAACGAAGAATGAAGATGAAGCATGGAAACGAAGATGCGGAAATTGAGTTGCGTTTTGTTTTGTTTTCTTCTGATTGTTCGTTCGTTCTTTCTTTCTTCAGTGACTACATCAATCAATTATCAATTATTAAATTAAAATAAAAATGGATAAATAAGAAAGTGGAAAATTGTGAAAAGGGTAATAATTAGATGTTTAGCTGTTTGTAATTGTATTGTTAATGATGTTTAGCTGTGTCGGGATGTAAGCAAAGCCTATGACAGATGGAAAATTAATCAAAGATATTTTTATTTAGGAATAATAATGGAAATGATGTGATTTCAAAACTTAGGTAAATTTATTTTTTTGAGGGAATTCAAAACTTAGGTAATATATTCATGTGTTTGAGTTTTTAATAATTATTGTATTTTTTTTGAGTTCAGAATAATTATTATCATTTTGACTATTTAAAAAAAATAATTACTCAAAAAAAAATATGTCTCAAATTTATCAATCAAAACATAAAAGCAAGAACTAAGGAGCCTTAATCACCATAAAAAAAAGGGACTAGAAGCCTATTATCATTGGAGAAAAGTTCAAGATTCTAGGTTCAAATTTAGAGTAAGGATTAAATATTAATCTAACAACTAATAATTAACATTTGTCATTAAAAAACCATACAACTTTTTGACGTGGTTTTAAGCTTCTTTTGGCTATTAGGTCATCTTGCTGAATAAAAGATGTGATAAATGGATAAAAACAATTAAAAACTAAGCTTAAATACATCAAAGTCATTTAAGTTTCACGTTTGTAACATATTCATCCTTTTGTTGGAACAAGGGTGTTTCACAAGTCACCTATTGAGTTTTGACAATAACAAGGTATTAAAAATAATCAATTGGATATGCTAAACAATTTGTTCAAGTGTGCAGGATCCATAATCAAAGTACTATTCTTAGAGATTCTGATTGAACAAGTTCAAGAGCAAAGGAATTTATTTGAAGCTTAAAGCATCTGGAAGACTGCGTCTGAAGAACTGCTTCTGAAGTGCTGCGTCTGAAGAAGAGCTCCTGAAGACACGTCATCAGAAGCGCTAGTTATTAGAAGCAAGAACATCAGAAGCGCTGGACATCAGAAGCATATCTCACCAGAAGCTACTTCACCAGAGTTGACAAAGGACAGTGTACGAAGTGTACGGCCACGAACTCTGCAACCACCTTCTCTGCAATTTGTGTCTCTACAACAAGACAAA
>Ga0228710_1004922_pt1 | contig 20962 bp, 8 predicted proteins | sample MedpolnodulmetaG_FD_177995 | JGI IMG/M metagenome (GOLD analysis project Ga0228710, IMG submission 177995) | Root nodule microbial communities from Medicago polymorpha collected in Santa Monica, California, United States - pink nodules | ecosystem: Host-associated > Plants > Roots > Nodule... | reverse complement strand
ATTTGGAAGAAAAAAGTACATAGTGAATTGACGCTTATCTTCGCCTTGCTTATAAGGAAGACCAAGAACTTTAAAACCATCAAAAGCTCTAATAAACTGCTTCTTCTTGCTGGTCATAAAGGGAACCTTGACTGATCTGTCATTGAGAAGGTGAAAATCATAGTCTTTCGTTTTGGAAGCATCAAACTTATCGGTCCACGCTCCTTTAAAGTACAGTGCATTTGCAAAGATGAGTATGGTTAAGTGGTCAACCGACCCTTGAGGAAGAATTTCTTTAATAAGACCGTTTGTCTCTTTCTCAGCCCATAAATTCACTTTATTGATCACTTCAACAGCCTTTAAAACCATATCAAATTAACAATCAATTGAGTTCTTTTCAAAAGTATTGCAATAAAAGAATTTAAATCTTAAACAGTTGGATGGTAGAAAAGAGTAAAGAAAGGGAGATATACAATACATACCTTGTTCTTGAAATCAACGGAAGACAAAGTTGCTTTATAATGAGTAGACACAGTTTCTTTGAAGAAAGGTTGAAGGGGAAGGGTTTGTTCAACCCACACACTATTGGCAACAGAGAGGCGAGGACCACCAAAGGGAGCGGCATCAGAGAGGATGATGGAAACGAGTTGAGAAACGAAGAAGTTTAGCTGATCAATGGATTTATAGCCAAGGAAGTCGAGAAGTTGTTGTTGAGTGGCACCCTCAGATCCAGCAGCTATGACGCTGAGCACAACTTGGATTGACAATGGTGATAACACGATATTTTTTTCTTTATGAGATTCTTTTGTGAAAAGATATTTGGCGATTGTGAGGGAAACGTTGGTTTGGTTAATGGCAGATTGGGATCGGAGGAAGTCAAGAAGCTGACGATGTTCATGTGTGGGAGTCTCATCGAAGCCAATAATACTATTCGTTTTTGAATTGAATTGAATGATTGAAATGTGAAAGATAATGGAGACGCTGAGCAAAACTACGAGCAAGAAAAGATGTTTGGCAATGGTCATTGTTTTGCGAGGAAACTGCACTCTTCTTGTTTCAAGAGCTTATTGCATTTAAGAAGATCTCGCTATACAATGTTGATATGTGTGGTTGATGACGTCATACTACAAGTGATAGCAAAATTATTTGTTTTTTCTTTTCTATAATAATAAAAAAATTAAAAATTTGGGGTGAGGATGACAAATATTTCAACTTAGAAGTTGTAAGGGGTATAAATGGGAAAACAAATTAAACCCCCTAAATTTTATCCACTCATTAACATTTTAATTTCCTTTCAAAAAAAAAATATCATTTTAATTTCTCTCTTTATCTCTCTTCCTATATGTGATGGTCTCACGTTCAAAGTGTAGATGAATTTTGGATGTCTATCAATCTTTTTCCAAAAATAAAAAGCAACTATATATTACAGAAAATAAATTATATCACATGGTAGAGATATCAAACTTTTCAAAAATGTTTTACAATGGTTGACCAAATGTTATAAATATCTTATACACGTTCATATAAATCAAAGCAACCTTTCAGTCCAATAATGTAAACTCTCTATGGTTGTTCTTTTAACCCTTCTATTTGCTCTTTATCGTGAATTATATTCGGAACCTTTAAAAACACACAAAAATGTTGTTTGAGAGTTAACCCCCCCCGAATGATTTGTGCATTTTGTGGAATTAACACTTAAAAAATTTATAAAACAATTTTTTGTTTAAAACTGTCAGTTTCTCATTCTCTCTTTTATATTTTTCTCTCTCTCCTCCATATTCTCTCTATCTCTCTTTCACACATACATGTCATCTCTTTCTCTCTTCCCTAGACTTCTTTAATGTTCTCATTTTCTCTAACTCCATTTTTGCTCTATTTTTGTTACTCTTATATGAAAATAAGAGATAAATATTAATCATTTATATCATTACCACATCATTCAACAAGAAAATACAAGTTCATTTTGAAACATCATTATCAAGCATGCAACGAATCAGACATTTACCAACACCACCCAATACCGCCGCCGAAAAAGCAAAACCCGAACAATGATGGAGGATGGAGAACAGATCTGAATCTAGATCTACCCCTGCGAACCATCCATCCAGGAGGGTCCCCGAAAACCACTACGAGTAACTGCGCACCAGCACCACCACAAACCAGCCAACGATAGAAGAGCGATCGCTAAGAGAAACTGGTGACTGAGTGATGTAGACGATCAAAAGCCAATTTCGCACCACACAGCAACTGGAGCTACATCGTGACAAAGATATTTGGGTTGGAAGGGAGGAGGGCAACGGTGGAGATCTAGAGAGAGGTCGGAGAAAAATGTTTTAGAGAGAGAAAGTAGTTATTCCTAAAAATAAATTAAAAATTGTAAACCAGCTCCCAGTGTCACATGATACTTCAAAGTTAAAGAAGAAAAACTAAAAAGGTAACGTTAGCAATCTCTTTAAGTCTAATTGTTGGGATCAAGCCCTTCGACTCTGTAAATTCACCGATTATAATATATGCTTTTTCATATCTATAGATTAGAAAATTATATCCATAGTTCATATCCACATGTCATATTGTTAATATTCATGAACTCCATTGTTATTCATATGCAACGGGAAAAACATGTTAATGAAACATATGACTGAGTCATGTGATATTTGTGTGCATCAAACCAAATAATGATATACATAATATTGCTTATAGAGAAAGACTTAGATGTTGATTTCCTTTCAAATTTTATATCATTGGCAACAGATGATACAATAGAATTTGTCGATGTTTCATCAAAGAATTAGTTTAAGCCTAAAAAGATACACAAATTGAAAAGATGTGGATAAAAGAAATCAATTCAAAGACCTTTCAGCCATCAGCTTGAATAAATCAATTACATTAGTTAGGTTTGGACTGAACAAAATAAAACTCTTAAGATGTACTTTGTTTTCCCCAATACTTGCCTTTAGAATATTCTTGAGGATTAATGCTCTGCAAGTTCTGTAAAATTCAAAAACAAGGATGAATGTTTGAATATGTGTTCCAACATATGAATTGTCCGTGAAGCCTTCCTACCATATGAGTTTACGGGATCAACTTAGCAACCTTTATGGATGTGAATATTGGATTTATTAAAGATTATAAGAAAATAAATTGTTGCAGTTTGTGCATTATTCCTAAAAATATGAATTGGGATTGGTTTGGAAAAATGGATAATCAGGGATGTCCATGACATTCCTAAAACTGAATCTGTTCAAAATCAAAATACACAATTGTCTCACGCAGTTCTGAATTTGTGACAGACAAAAATGTAACCCAAAGATTGACCATTCCAATTTCCAGCAATGAAGTAACAAATTTCAATCATTTGGAAGGTACAACGTTTTTAAAGTAACATAATCCCAAAAGTTTCATGATAAAACTATCATCTACAATTTAAGCACCATCTTTAATTTCTCATCATTAATCTTTATACAAATACAGATCGTAATTTGATTTCACAAACACTTACCGAAAAACAGAATATTTGAGTGAAGGGAGGAACACAACGTGAAGACTAAAGAGTGTTATGCAGTGGGTGTGATTAAGGCATTTTGTTAAATGTGAGTGTGGCCAACCAGTTTTAATGTTTATCACTATTATTATCCTTCTGATTTTCTATCCTTCCTATTATCATGAGCTGTTAAAGAAATTAGAGGAAGTCTGTCAAAAATTATTAACATACACAATTATGAACTCTTCTAAAAAAAAACATACATGAACATGTAAAAACGTAGGTAATATCTCTCAACATTCCCATTTTACTAACATCATATTGTCAGGAAAAATAAGCTAAAAATATCACCAAGACATGGATCATATCCCAATATAAGACTATCTTCATCATAAACACATATGAAATATTAGAAAATAAGTTCCCTATTTATCTATTAGCAATCCAATATAGTGTGACTTGCTAAGATCATCCAACAAGAGGATTGAGCACCTGCCCAACAAAGACGATAGTTCCGGTCAAATCTTCTGTGATCATAAATAAGAATGGGTGGTCAGCTACAAAGTCTATGTCTGTTGGAAGACTCAAGGAGCTTCCGTATAGTAAAGTTGCGGCGGTGGCCGCAGCAGCTTTGGTGCCTTCTTCATTTACTTCAATGAAAGACTTGTGGAATATTTTGGAAACATAAAGGTTTTGACTCACAGGAGAGTTCACCATTTTAGTCAACCCTCCATTAGTGAAAGGTAAAACCACACCAAGCTCCTTTAACATATCAGAAGTTTCAAGTTCAAATGAAATATTGAACCTTGGAATCCTAAAGTCACCTACTTCCACTTTATCAAGAGGAAGCTTGTGTTGTAGTAACTCAGATTCAGAAGCCAGCTTCTCAAGCAAAGCTAGCAGCCCATCTTTTGCATTTGGAAGAAAAAAGTACATAGTGAATTGACGCTTATCTTCGCCTTGCTTATAAGGAAGACCAAGAACTTTAAAACCATCAAAAGCTCTAATAAACTGCTTCCTCTCACTAGTCATGAAAGGAACCTTAACTGAATTTCCATTCAAAAGTTGAAAATCATAGGCTTTCGTTTCCAAAGCATCAAAATTATCATTCCACTCTCCTTTAAAGTACAGTGCATTAGCAAATATTAGCTGTGTTAAGTTGTCGACTGACCCTAGAGGAAGAAGTTCTTTAATAAGACCATTTGTCTCTCTTTCAGCCCATAAATTCACTTCATTGGTAACTTCAATAGCCTTTAAAACGATATCAAAATTTAAAATCAATTATGCAAATATATAGTCGAGTTCTTTTCACAAGTATTGCAATACAAAATTTATAAAAAAATCAAAATCAGGGCATGCAGTTGTATTTTGTAGTGTAGAGAGGGCAGATATAGAAACATACCTTGTTCTTGAAATCAACAGAAGACAAATTTGCTTCATAACGATTAGACACAATTTGCTTGAAAGAAGGTTGAAGAGAAAGGGATTTTTCCACCCACACACCATCGACAAAAGAGATACGAGGCCCACCTGCGGGAGCACCGTCTTTGAGAATGGCGAAGACGAGTTGAGAGACAAAGAAGTTTAGATGATCGATGGATTTAGAGCCAAGGAAGTCAAGAAACTGTTGTTGAGTGGGACCCTCAGAACCAGCAGCGATGATGCTGAGCACAACTTGGATTGACAGTGGCGATAACACGATATTCTTGTCTTGATGAGATTCTTTGGAGAAAAGATGTTTGGCAATGGTGAGGGAAACGTTGCTTTGGTTGTTGTTGGCGGATTGGAAACGAAGGAAGTCAAGGGCGTATTCGGATCGGAAGGAGTCGAGAAGCTGTTGATAATGAGTGGGATCGATTTGGATATCTATTTCGATTGTTTTGGTTGTCTTGGGAAAAACGAATTTTGGACCAAGGATGATAAAACAAGCCACGATGTTGAGCACGAAGAAGCAGGGAACAGCTTTGGCAATGGCGATTGTTTTGCGAGAGAACCTCATTCTTAGAAGAAGAAAAAAAAGAAGAAACTACCCAAGACCTAAATTGACCTAATTTGAGGAGATTCTTGTATTTATAATGAAAAAGATCTCGCCAATTAATATTAAAAAAGAAAGAAAAGATCTCTCCTATTAATGTTAGCAATTCGATGTTATCGCCAATTAATATTAGTACAAGTCTCTTGAACAAAAAAAAATATACAATATTAGTAATCGGTACTATCAATTTTTGTCAGCAATATGTAAAAAAAATCGGTGAAAATTAACTCCAAACTCTAAAAATGACAAGGAAATTATAGGGTAAAGATCATCTCCAATTGAGATAATAAATGGAGTATGCAATTTGAAGAGAGATAGACACATAAAGTAGATTGTGGGTCCTACTATTACATGGGTCCCACCATCATTAATTATTTTTTAGTTTTTTGAATTTTTTTGTGTGTTTATATCTCTTCAAATGGATGAAATGGAGAGAATAATAAAAGGAGAGGATCTTAACTCGAAATGATAGTCCAAACTTCAAAAATGACAAGGAGAGAATAGCCAGCCAATTAGAGATGTTGACATGGTGGTTGATGACGTCATACGAGAAATCATTGTTTTCTTGTACGAAATGCAACCAGCTCTATATCGTCGGGCCTCCAAAATATCGGGGCATCCAAAAATTTATTTTACGTGTAGGCTCAACGACTCTCACTCAATCATTTATTAAGAGTTATTCTTTAGGCATCTGATAATTGCTCACAGACACTTCAAATTACTCAAAATACCTCTAGCGGAAATTAATTACCGTTTACATTATTTTCTTTCTTATTTTCTAATTGCTAATTATTATTTTTAATAATTGCTAATTAATTCTTCTTCTTTGCTAATTTGTTAATTTGGAATTTTATTTGTTAATTGCTAATTATCTCATAATATTATTTATCGGTTGTCCTCGTGAGCTTAGCTCAGCAATATAATTCATTATCATGTGGCATCATCCACTATTTTGAAATCACAGAGGATATGAAAGCATTAAATGAATAGTAAATAAAGTGTATATTGTTGAATGATAATGAATTATATTGCTGAATGATAATAGTGTATATTGTCACTTGATATAATTTTCATAATCAGATAAGTATTGCAGATTAGAACCATTAGAAACAATGTCATCTAATCATTGGTTAAAAAAAATGTCATCTAATCTATTTATAAAACAAAGCATATCAATATTTTTTTGTGGTAGCCGGGATTCAAACCCCGGACCTTGCATATATATATTTTGCACCTTTATATTGTAACAAACTATGCATATCTTTTTATTATCAAAAAAACTAAACATTGCTAAATAGAAAATGTATTATTTTCTATTTTGTGAACATCAGATGATAGGATTTTGTATAAGTTTGATAATGACCTGAAAGATGTCTTTCCTTATGTAGTGGGAATATAGTTGATGTAACACTATGGGAAAAATACTCTGTAACTTTATCATTTACCATCTATTTACCTTGAGTTCTTTGCTTCCATTTTGTAGTCAATGACAACCCAAATACATGTAACAATTAGTCAAATTCGAGGCTGCTCATCAACCTACATCATCTGGTTGTTGAGAAGTTTAAGACTTAGTAAGTTTGCGTTATGATTTCACAATACAGTGTTGGAGTAACTTATTATTTCGCAATCCGATTTGATTGTTTTTTGACCATGTTTCTTGAATTGTTGTCGTGACCTTAACACTTCTCAAGCTCAGAGTCAAAGCTTCAGTCAAAACTTAAGTCAGAGTTCGACTTTTTCGCAACGTACTTCGTACAACAATTTTTTCAATCTGTCTCAGGTTAGGCCAACTGCTGAATTTATAAACTTAGTCAATGTCTGCTTTTTTTATGCACAAACATGCTTTGAGTTTTTTTACGCACAAATTAAAAATATATATTGCATTATTCTTTATTTCATATGCATAATTTGTGTTAGGATACATACTGCATCACTATTTGGAAAACAACTAAATTCAATCCTAACCAGTTTTGATTGTATTATTAGAGTTGCACCAAATGTTCGAAGACATCAATGTCAAATGGTGCTAGTTATAGATGCACATGCCGGAGTGATGCTTAATTTCCATTGTTTCAACAATGTTAATTGGTCATTGATAGATATTTGGCAAGTGAACCAAATTCAATCGAAGTAATAAAAAATTCGTTTCTACGAGGAGTGTATTTAACTTCTACTCAGCAATTTCATTATTAAAAAGGATGTAATAAATTTGTATTGATGCCCTAGGCAGTTGAGTTGTTTTGTAACATAAACGGATTAAAAACAATAAAAGATTGGTTTTAGAAAATTTGAGAGAAGTATGGTTAAGACATTTGAATCCTCCGAAGTTCTCTTATGGTAATTTGCACTCCTAATTCAAACAATGATTATCTAGTTCAACGACAGATTAACAAAGTAATTCTACCCAATCTCTTGACCTAGAATTCTCCCCGCAAGTGACAATCCCTTAATCTCTTAAGCGAATTCGAAACCGTTAGAGGTTTTAACAGAACGTTAATCCCTATGTCATAACCTAATAATGATCTATCTCTAACTTGATTACTTAGGTTAAACTTATTACTTAGATCAGAGTCAAAAGCCAGGGTTAGTTGTCATTCAATCTCTAAGATCCATTTGCATATTCATAAAGATAGGATTAATAGTCATGATAAACATACAAAAAGCATTAAACATAAAATAATATGAATTAAAACTAGACTTTCATTGATATTCAAAGGAGTTCAACAAATTAGGGTTCCCATAAGATTACATCAAATTCATGTAAGTCTCAACCACAAAGAGATTAGTTACTCACAGCTAAAGTACAAGATAACCAACATAAAAACAAGGATTCATACATGTATTGGATGATTGACTATGAGTTGTGATGGTTGCCTACCAGATCTGCAAAGCCTCCGCTCCAAAATATGCCTTTTCTCTCTAAAATCGTGAACCCTTATTTAGAAAACAGACTTTTATATATATAGGACTGTCAAAATCGGCCCCCGAGCCCCAAAATTCGGTGCCCGAGCTAACAAAAATGTGTCCTCAGTCTTTCAAATTCGGGGCCCGAATGGTCTAATTCGGGGCCCGATTTTTTACAAATCAAACTGCTCTTTTGGTGGCTGGAACTAGGTGCCCGAATGCTGGGATTCGGTGCCCGAATTGGAACTTGCTGGAAATCCGAATTCATCATTTTCTGTGCTTCCAGCTCCCATTATCTTGATAAATGACCCTAAAAATTCCATGAAAATGTCTACTAAACTAGTAATGACAGAGTGTCATCAGTCAACGGGGTACATATAATGTATACGCATGCATTTATCTAGACTTTATAGGAAGATAAATTAGAAGTCATGGTACATTTTTTTTAGCTTAAAATCAGTTATGCTACCTTTATTTTATAAATTATAGGTATACATCTTATCATGTTAATATGCATTAAACTAATATTGCAGTTATTTCCCTGTTTAGCATTTCTCATTCCCAAACGAGGTGTCAAGAACAATTCTGAAAGGAAAACACAAAATAATCACTCTCATTGATGACCAGACACAGATAAAGTATAAGTGTCGCCTCATTACCGCCGATAGAGCAAGCTATGAAAAATACTAGGGTAGCGAGTGGTTCAATTTTTGCAGAGAACGTGTGATGGAAGAAGGTGGTAAGCTCATCTTTGATCTCGAAAAGTCACCGAAGAACTTGCACGTTCGAGTTGTTCCAAAGTAGATCTTTGCTGCTGAACTATTTGAACTTCTACTATTTTGATGTATCGCTTTGGACTGTAATCGTAAACTATCTTAACTTTGGGATGTCATTTGTTCTTTTCATTTTGTCTGATATAAATATTGGCAAAAATCCTTGTTTTATTAGTCTATGACACTTGCAGTTTTATAAACCTAACTATTATGTAACGTTAATCTGCACATTGTTGGTTCCTTCATTGGTTCCAATTAGTATCATGTTAATTATAATGCTGTTTTCCTAATCTCTTGAACAAAATAAAACATGCTCTTTTCCTACAACAAATCTTTATAATGCTTTGGTAAATATATTAGAAATGTACATACATACATACATACATACATACATACATATATATAACATCTAATTAACACTGCAATTTGTTTTGTACCTAGCACTTCCCAAATGAGATATCAAAGACATTTCTAAAAGGAACATGGAAAACAATCCCACTCATCGACAAACAAGCTCAAAAAAGGTATAAGTGTCGCTTGATAACGGCAAAGAGAGCAAGTTACGAAAAATATTTAGGCAGCCAATGGTTCAAATTTTGCCGAGAACATATGTTGGAGGTAGGTGATAAGTTAATTTTTGATCTAAAGAAGCCACCTAAAAATATGCACGTTCAAGTCGTTCCCAAATAAAGATTTGTTGTTCATGATCCGCACTTTCAACATATCACCTTAACTCTAATTCTAGGCTAGATTATCTTCACTCACTTAACTCTAATCCTAGACTAGATTATCTTCACTCACCGATGCTACTTCTTTGCTTGATTTCATCTTATGTAAATATGGGTATCAATCCTGTTTTGGTAACTCTATAACAACAACACTCTTTTTTATTATTTTGGATAATATGTAATCATAATTCACACATCTTTGGTTCCTTTATTGGTTCCAATTGTTTGCATACTAAATATTATGTCAATTCCTAATCTCATAAGCTGATTATATGCTCTCTTAATCAGCTCATACATATTTTATGATGAATCACAATGTTCCGTCGTTTTAACATCTCTTCTTTCGAAGAATTTTTTATCGAATACGTTATTGAACCCGTGCGAAGCACAGGTTTGTAACTAGTTAAAATACAAAAGTATGAACACTTCGGAAAGAAAGAAAAAAAAACATATCTATGACATATGGAAACATATGGAAAGGCAGGTAAGTCATCTACCTACATTCCCTTTTTTTTTTGTCTTAGATAAAGTGGTAATCCACTGAAATTAAACTCACACAACTGTAAGGTCCTAAGTTTGAACCCGAGTCACGACGTCCGACCTTGAAATTTCGGCATTTGCCGGTTGAGCTGGACTTCTAGACACCTACATTCCCATTTTACTAACATCATATTGTCAGAAAAAATATGCAAAAAATATCACCCACACATGGATCATATCCAAATATAGGACTCTCTTCATCATAAACACGTGATATATTAAAAAATAAATTCCCTATTTATCTATTGGCGATCCAATATAGTGTGACACGCTAAAATCACCTAGCAAGAGGATTGAGCACCTGTCCAACAAAGATGATTGTTCCAGTCAATTCTTCTCTAATCAAAAACAAGAAAGGGTGGTCAGCTACAAAGTCTAGTCGAGTTGGAAAACCCATCGCACTGCTAGTGATTACTTCAGCTACGGTGGCTGCAACAGCTTCGGTGCCTTCTTCATTTACGTCAATAAAAGACTTGTGAAATATTTTAGAAATACATAGGTTTTGAGTAGAGTTCACCATTTTAGTCAGACCTCCATTGGTGAAAGGTAAAACCACACCTAGTGCCTTCAGCATATCAGAAGTTTCAAGTCCAAATGAAATATTGAACCTTGGGATCCTAAAGTCACCTACCTCCACTCTATCATGTGGAAGCTTGTGTTTTAGTGACTCAGATTCAGAAGCCAATTTCGCAAGCAAAGTTGGCAACCCATCTTTTGCATTTGGAAGAAAAAAGTACATAGTAAATTGACGCTTATCTTCACCTTGCTTATAAGAAAGTCCAAGAACTTTAAAATCATCGAAAGCTCTAATATATTGTTCTTCCTTACTAGTCATGAAGGGAACATTAACCGAGTTTCCATTCAAAAGGTGAAAATCATAGTCTTTCGTTTTCGAAGCAACAAACCTATCATTCTACACTCCTTTGAAGTATAGTGCATTAGCAACGATTAGCCTGGTTAAGCTGTTAACCGACCAGGGAGGAAGAAGTTCTTTAATAAGACCATTTGTCTCTTTTGCAGCCCATAAATTAACTTCTTTGGCCACTTCACTTGCCTTTAAAACCATATCAAAATTCAAAATCAATTATTCGAATAGATAATAAGTTGAGTTCTTTTCACAAGTATTGCAATACAAAATTTTAACAAAATCAGGGCATGCATTTGAATTTTGTAGCGAAAAGAGAGCAGATATAGAAACATACCTTGTTCTTGAAATCCACAGAAGACAAATTTGCTTTATAATCACTAGACACAATTTGCTTGAAAGAAGGTTGAAGAGAAATGGTTTTTTCCACCCACAGACCATCGACAAAAGAGAGACGAGGTCCACCTGCAGGAGCACCGTCTTTGAGAATGACGGAGACGAGGTGAGAGGCGAAGGAGTTGAGTTGATCGGTGGAGTTGGATTGGAGGAAGTCAAGAAGCTGTTGTTGTGTGGAGCCATCAGAGCCGGCAGCGATGATTCTTAGTACAACTTGGAGCGAAAGTGGCGATAACACAATGTTCTTGTTCCGATGAGATTCTTTAGAGAAAAGATGTTTGGCGATGGTGAGGGAAACACTGCTATGGTGGTCGGATTCGGATCGGAGGAAGTCGAGAAGCTGCTGATGTTGAGTGGGATCGATTTGGATATCGGTCGTATTTGTGTTCGGTATCATGACTTTTGGAGCGAGCATGACTAAACAAAGCATGATGTTGCACCCGAAGAGCGTGAAGTAGCATGCAAGGTCGATTGGTTTCCGAGAAAACTTCATTCTTCTTTTTGCGGCACGGCAAACAACAACAAAGAAGAAGAAGAAGAAGAAAGTACGGAAGATCTCAATTGACCTAATTTGAGATCAAATGCAAAATTTTATATTTTATTTTCAAATATAATGAAAAGATCTCGCCAATTAATATTACTAAGTCGGTGCTATCAATGATTTTTTCTTCGGTAAACTAGTATGAAAGAAAAGCTGTTAAATTAATTAATATGTTTTTAGTCCTTACATTTTGTGCTCCTCTGAAGAATACTCCCTACATTTTATTGATTGTTTTTAAAATTTTCATATTTTATCTCCGTTATTAAAATTAGTAACTCTCTTACGAAACATTGATGTAGCAGTTAGTGGGTGGAATGTTGATGTGGCCGTCAATGAGTCCCAATTATTTTAAGATTAAATATGTTTTTGGTCCCTGCATTTTACGTGATTTTGAAAAATAGTCCTTGCATTTCAATAAATGTTTTTAAAATCCCTAAAATAATAAGGATTATTCTTCAAAGTCACGCAAAATATAGGGAGCAAAAACATATTTAATCCTAAAATAATTGAGACCCACTAACTGGCACATCAACATTTCGTTAGAGAATTAAGCAGGTACTAATTTTGATAACGGAGATAAAATATGACGATTTTAAAAACATTTAATAAAATATATGGACTATTCTTCAAAGGGGTGCAAAATGTAAGGACTTAAAACATTTAACCCAAAGAAGAAGAAAAACATACAATCCAACCTATTACCACAAGTGTTATGGACACTACTTTTAACATTGACTCTCTTATTGATCGAAATTCATGTGGATATCAGGCATTAGAAAGATCTAAAATAGTGAGACTCAAGTGGATTTTATCCAATGGAAAAATGAGTGTAAAGAGAACTAAAATGAAGTGTTTTTAGCCTTTCTCTTACTACCAATTATTTGCTTTGCAACCCCGCTACGTTAACACCATTTGGGATTGCGCTATTCTCTTTCAGAATGGCTTGGCTTCCAACTTTTTTTTTTTTTTTGAAAGTGGCTTGGCTTCCGCCTAGATGGCGGCATTCAACTATGTTTTCATTTTTATTTTATTTTTGACTAAAATCGTTTTACAAGTCCTAAATAGAAATCACAATTCTTACTCTCTACAATTTGTCTCATATCATTTTCTCTCATTTACATATGTCTGGCTACTCTAGTAAGCACCAAATTTAAATTTTTAGATTATAAAGAAGTCATTTGAAATGTTATCAACTCCAACGAAGAGGTTATTATTAGAGTTGAACAACAACTCAACTAATTTTTTTTTATTTAGCTCATGATGATACTTGAAAGGTGATATATATTGCATATGGTGATCCTTACATCTCATTGAAAGAGGATTATGACAAAGATACTATATGTTATGATATTAAGCTTTTTGATAATGACGTTGTAGTTGAAGTAGAAGACATGTTTCTTGTTCGAAGAAGGTGGAGAAAGACTGATGAGGCTGATTGTTAAGGTTTTAGTACCCACAAATTCTTTTCTAGTTTGTGAAGCATAACAATTATGTAGGCATAGCTTACTCAAAATGAGATCCAATAAATCCAAATTCAACAATAACCAACATTTCCCTAAAAAAAATTAAAATAAAGAACATATATGAATTCATGTCACGGTCTATAATATAAAGGATTAAATATATTTTTTTATCTTTATGAATATATCAACTTTTCATTTTAGTTTTTCTAAAAAATTTCTTCGACTTTTAGTCCCCAAAATGTTTTCATCTACACTTTTTGTCCTTCCTTCTAAGTATACTCGTGTAGAATTTATATTTTTGAACAAAATTTTGCAGAATAGTTTATAATATTATAAGAAACTCTCCAAAAAAATTAGAATTTTTTTAAAAAATGAATTAAATATGAATTTGTATATGTTTGACAGTTAAAAATTCATATTTAATACATGTTTTATTAAGAAAAATTATTTTTTTTGGAGAGATTCTTGTAATATTATAAACTTATGTAAAGTTTTGTTCAAAAATACAAAACTTAAAAATAGGGACCAAAAGTTAATATGGAAAACTTTTAAGGACTAAAAGTCGAAGAAATTTTTTAAAGGGACTAAAACGAAAATTTGATATATTTATAGAGATCAAAAACATATTTAACCCTTGTAATAATGTATTATAATATGGTAGTAGCTCTAACACAGACGTTGTAGGCAAAAGGCCAAAATAATGTGTACTAGCTTCAAAGATGACAAAACAGTGTGTCTATAGTATGCTCATTTTGCCTTACATAGTTATAAGTGAAACAGGATTATAACTAAAATGAAAACTCGAAATTATGAGGAGCTAGTAAATAAGACAAAAGAAATTATGAGGAACCAGGATTACATTCCTCCTCCATCTAATTTGGTGCCCAAAAGACAAAGTACCACTTGTTGTACGCCATGGACATTGATAAACCAACCATTTCCACACAACCTTCAAAAATTGACTTGTTGCCATTGCCACAAAATTGAACTAACCTATATCATTCCATTTGTAAAATTCATAAGCAGTAATGCTTACATTAAGTTGAATCTTTAAAACTAATAGCTTTAACACTTGTGTTGCTATATAGTAATACCATCACATGTTGTGAAATTTCTGAAGGAGTGAGATTTCTGATTCATCTTAACACAATTTGGTTCTAGTGTATAACAACAGTACCATAACTCATATTTTCCCATGTTTAAGAACAACCAATAAGCCTAAATGCAAGCAATTGGTCTGAGCCTGTGTTTCTTCACCAAGTTTTCCCACCGTATTTGCAATTGCAACATTGTCTTACACAACCCCATACTCCGTATACTAGTACTTATTGTTAGTGGCAAACTTGGCAGCAACTACGTAGCTCATCAGATTTGGTGGCTTGGATGGCGATGGAGGATTCGACACTGCACGGAAGGTTCAATCTGGTGGTTTCAGTGGCGGTGACATTAGTGTCACACTTTGTCGATCATAAGAAAGACATGTTTACATTGATCCAATCCACGGCACTACCTTGATCTCCGCCGAAAGGACACAATCAGTTTTCAATATTACTCTCAAACAATCAAGTACAGTAACATAGTACACCTAGGAGATGTGATTACAATTAAGGAAAAATAGATGACAGACAGAAAACTTGGCACTATGCCATTTACAGAAAATGCATTGAAGTGATAGCAGCAAAAAGGCCAGATAGAGGAAAGAATTACAGGTAGAGAGTAGAACCAATTCCAATCATCATTTTTATGCCCCTCTCTAATTGATCCTTCCTTATAACAATCTTTTGGCATATTTTCAGCTCACTATATTCTCTCAACTATTGGATCAGATTACACATGACCATTTTCTCTAATTACTCTATTGGTATCATAACAATGTACCTACAATGACACCCTGATGTCAAAGTAAGGCAGGGTGTATGCAGATATTTAACATTAAGTTGAAAATATCACAACCTATTCTTATACTCTTGCGAACATTTAAAAAAACACTTGGTTATAAAATATATTCAAATAAACTCCTCTACATGTCACTCACACAAGGATCATGTACATCACAATTTAGTACTATTCTTATCATAAATAATACATTTCAATCAGAAAACATGTTCCCCATTTATTTATTGACAATCCAATTCATTGTGGGTTGCTAAGATCACCCATCAAGCAGATTAAGCACCTGTCCAACAAAGATGATTGTTCCGGTCAAATCATCTCTAATTAGATATAAAAATGGGTGGTCAGCTACAAAATCCATTCGAGTCGGACCACGCATAGTTCCACATTGTAGTTCTATAGTTACAGCACTTACCGCAGCAGCTTCAGTGCCTTCTTCATTTACTTCAATGAAAGATTTGTGGAATATATTGGAAACCAAAAGTTCTCGACTCACAGAAGAGTCCACCATTTTTGTGAGCCCACCATAGAAAGGTAAAACGACACCAAGCTCCTTTAGCATATCAGAAGTTTCAACTCCAAAGGAAATATTGAACCTTGGAATCCTAAAGTCACCTACTTCCACTTTATCAAGAGGAAGCTTGTGTTGTAGTAAGTCAGATTCAGAAGCCAGCTTCTCAAGCAAAGTTGGCAGCCCATCTTTTGCATTTGGAAGAAAAACGTACATAGTGAATTGACGCTTATCTTCGCCTTGCTTATAAGGAAGACCAAGAACTTTAAAACCGTCAAAAGCTCTAATAAACTGCTTCTTCTTGCTGGTCATAAAGGGAACCTTGACTGAGTTGCCATTGAGAAGGTGAAAATCATTGTCTTTCGTTTTGGAAGCATCAAACTTCTCATACCATAGTCCTTTAAAGTACAGTGCATTAGCAAAGATGAGTCTGGTTAAGTTGTGGATTGACCCTTGAGGAAGAATTTCTTTAATAAGACCATTTGTCTCCTTTTCAGCCCATAAATTCACTTCTTTTCTCACTTCAAAAGCCTTTAAAACAACATCAAATATAAATTAATAGTGCAAAAAAGATCGATTTTCAATTGTATTATTAAACTTTTTCATGATGTTTTTGAAACAGACCATTCATCTAATTAGCATAACACTGATTGTTTCCAGAGAAGTTGATATTTGGAAAATTCTATTCTCTCAGTGCTAGTAAATATGAACATACTTTTCTATTAAAATTGAATTCTCCATGAGTTTCAGTGTCACAAAACATTTACACTGATGGTATATTAATAAATTGGTTAATGGTAAATAAAAGCATGGCATTGATTCAAGATTAAGAAAGAGGGATATACCTTGTTCACGAAATCAACAGAGGCAATATTGGCTTTGAAATCAGTAGCCACAGTTTGTTTGAAGGAAGGTTGAAGAGAAAGTGATTGTTCAACCCACACACCATTGACAAAAGAGAGGCGAGGTCCACCAGTGGGAGCAGCATCGGCGAGCACATAAGAAACGAGTTGAGAGACAAAGTAGTTGAGATGATAGGTGGATTTGGATTGGAGGAAGTCGAGAAGTTGTTGTTGTGTGGGACCCTCAGAACCAGAAGCGATTATGCTTAAAACAACTTGAAGTGACAAGGGCGAAAACACGACGTTCTTGTCTGATTCTTTTTTGAAGAGATGTTTTGCTATTCTGAGTGAAAAGTTCGTTTGTTTTGTTATTGATTCACGGAGGTCCATTCTTTATTAACTGAACAAGACTTTCAAACACTACTCTTCAGACACGCACAAAAATGCAGGCTTTTGTTTTGAACTTGGTATTTAATACTAGTTCAATAGTCAACGCTGCTGTAGCGTGTGTATGTGTGCAACCGTGTCGATGTTGGCTTACTTTCACCATTTTCTCTCAAATGCTTACAGATTAAGTTTGGAATTATATACTACTAGTTCAAAAAATTTGAGTTTAAACAAAGCCCGTATTTTGTATATTCTAGTTTCCGACTCCCAGGCGTATCCAGATATAATAAAAAAAAAAATTTTGTGTCAGGGGGTTTGAACCAAGACCTTTCATTATTATGCATTTTCCTTACCAATTAAGTAAAATTTATGGGACCAAATATAATAGTTTAGTGTAGCTAAATCATGAAAAAAACTATAATAAGAAATAATATTGTTTATTTTAGAAAGAATAAGAAAATTAAGAGATAATATTTCATAGGAAAACTCTAATTTTTGTCAAATATTTACTATTTTTCTCAGTATATTGAGTCGTCCTCTCTTTCAACCAGGGGTGATTCCTTTCAAGTAGGAGGGGTAGCTTTGGCTACCCCAATAAAAAAATTATTCTTCAACTTGTTGGTATGTATTTATATTCGATTACCCTAAATAATAAACATTGAGCTACCCCAAACAAGTTTAGTTGTCAAAAATTACGATAAATAAGAACGTAAAAAATATTATTACATGATTGATAGATTTATTTATATTGGTTTGATACTTTCAGTCAAGGTTTTACAACTCGAGAGTTTACCTCAACTCGTTTTGCCTAGGTAAACTTGACTCGTAACCTCGACTCGAGAATTCGTACGAGTTTACCTAAAATTAAAATTATATAAAATTTATTATATGTATGACATATATAAGCTAATATAATATTGTAAATAGATCAATAGTACAAAATATGACTTAATTACAAAGACAAATTATACCAAACTACCATAATAAGAACGTTATGCTCAACTTAGCATCAAAATACAAAAATTAACGCACAAAGTCATAAGTCTATAAGTTTAAGCCATCCATAAAAACATCCAAAAAAGCAAGTTTCACAAGTTCCTAAAGTTAATAAAACTATCTAAAAAATAAACTATTTAATTTCTTCAGAAGGTCAACAACACCACCACCACAATCCTAACCGGCGTCAAAATCTGGATTTCTATCGTTGGAATTGCAACCCTGGTATATGCTCCCATGTTCATGGTTTGAGAACTAAGAGAACAAAGAAAAATAAATGTTTCATCTTAGGAACAACGTGTTACTATAAAGGTAACTATTCAGTAAACGTTTCAGTTTTTGGGCTTGTAGAAAAGGAATTGGGTTTTGAAGAAAATGGGGACAAAAAAACGGCCAATTTTTTTTTTGTTAGATGTAAACTCGTAAAACTCGGTTAACTCGGTCGAGTTTACACGAGTTTACCGAGTGTTAACTCAGTCAAACTCGTCAAACCTTCTGATTTTACCAGAAACCGAGTTTACCTCCGAGTTAATACGATTTTGGTACCTAAAAATGTAAACTCGGAGAGTTAACACTCGATTTGTGGAACATTGCTTTCAGTCTTAATAACAATTATAGAGAAAACTTTGTCAACATTAAAAGTTATCAAGACCATAGCCATAAACAAATTAAATGAACAATGAGTTTATTGCAAATAACCTATTAGTTTACATTGGAAAATACACTATTAATCTATTTAGTAAACACTTAATTATGGATAAAATTGGTTTCTTGAAATACATTTTGTACAAATTTTCTAATAGCTATTGTCAATTTTTATCATTTGTTGCTGCTTTAATTTACATTTCATATAAGTAAATATTAGGGTTAAATATGTTTTTAGTCCTTACATTTTGCGCCTCTTTAAAGAATAATCCCTACATTTCATTAAATGTTTTTAAAATCCTCACATTTTATCTCCATTATCAAAACCAGTCCTTGCTGTTAATTCTCTAACGGAATGCTGATGTGGCAGTTAGTGGGTCCCAATTATTTTAGGGTTAAATATGTTTTTTGTCCCTACATTTTGCGTGAATTTGAAGAATAATCGTTATTATTTTAGGGATTTTAAAAACATTTATTGAAATGCAAGGACTATTTTTCAAAGTAACACAAAATGTAGGGATCAAAAACATATTTAACCTTAAAATAATTGGGACCCACTAACTGTCACATCAGCATTCCGTTAGAGAATTAATAGCAGGGACTAATTTTGATAACGGAGATAAAATGTGAGGATTTTAAAAATATTTAATGAAATGTAGGGATTATTCTTTAAAGGGGCACAAAATATAAGGACTAAAAACATATTTAACCTTAAATATTATTGTGATTTTTGTCCACTATTGATTAATTTACAGATTAAATTTGTTTTTAGTCTCTACAATACTTGCAATTTTTAAGATAAGTTCATACAATTGTGTTTAATTTTATTCCTTAATTTTTTGTTACATAATTAAATGCAAGACCAAAAACATTTTTTTTTTTGAAATTTTAAAAAACCGAGACAAAATTTGCATAAAATGTCTTTAAGGACTAAACCTTAAAAATTATAATCTATAAGATTAAAAACATACTTTATCTTTCAATTTAATATGTTGGTTTTAATTTTTTTATTATTATTTGTTCCTGCATAAACTTTTTGCTAGCTTCGCCGCTGCTTTCAACCAAGTTTTTGTCAATATATTCTTTTGTCGCTTCCTCTCTTTCAATCAAGTTTTGATCTTTTTTTCTTTTTGTTATTTCCAATATTATCTTTATTCGCACCCATATAAAAAAATTGGAAATAAAAATTGATTGCAATGTGAGAAAATTTTGGATCAAATCTATATTATAATATAATGTAAAACAAAATTTTAATACAAATATTTGTTTATGATTATTTTTAATATAGATATATGTTTATGATTATATCTTTGGTTTATATATATTAAAGATGTGAATTTGTATTATTATTAAGCACTATAGAGAGTCTTCACCAAAACAAAAAACATTTGAGATTGTTTATCTAAGCTTAATCTAACCTTATGTTTATTTACCTAAGTTTGTATAATTTCTGTTTGTTTGAGTAGTGATATATGTACAACTCTTTGGTACAACTTCTATGACAACTTTGATTTTCTTTCATTTGATTGATAAAAAATAATAGAGAGAGAAAAAGGAAGAGAGATAATAAGAAGATAATGTGAGTATGAGAGAGAAAGTTGTCAAAAAGTTGTTCGAAAATGGTTGTACATATATCATTTCTCATTGTTATATTGTTGTACTATGTTTGATTGTTGGTGTTGGTTTGAGACTTTGGAGTGTGTTCCTTCTCAAGATCGAACGTCTCAAGTTCAATTCTCTCAGATGCCAATTTGAGTGAGTGAGTTAGTTTATCTTCTTCAACAAAAAAATGTTGTATTATGTTTTTTTTTCTTCAATTAAAGTATATTTCTCATTTATATTGCTGCAAGATTGTGCATTGTCTCAAAAATGATATGAGACTGGGTTTGACGATATGGATAATCAGGGGATTTCCTTGCCATTCCTGGAACAAAACCTGTTTAAAACAAAATCTATATGAAATGTTTTGCTCCACGCCCT